>Ga0247758_1001065_pt1 | contig 22630 bp, 28 predicted proteins | sample UWRJL156409C4_FD_180950 | JGI IMG/M metagenome (GOLD analysis project Ga0247758, IMG submission 180950) | Plant litter microbial communities from Arlington Agricultural Research Station in Wisconsin, United States - UWRJ-L156-409C-4 | ecosystem: Environmental > Terrestrial > Plant litter >... | reverse complement strand
CCCCCCAATAGACAACAAGGCGCTACCTTTTAATCCTCCTTACATTAACTTACCTTTCCCCCTCCAATCCACAACCCACAAATCACAAAGCCTGTCGCCATGGCCCCACCATCCGCGCTCGTGATCGCGACACAGGCAGTGCAGCGCCTAGTCAAAGAGGAGTCCTACTACCACAAAGAGCAAGCGAGCCAGGAGGGCCGCATCAAGAAGCTTGATCAGGAGATCGCGGCAGGCGGCGCCGACCTAGACAGCAACGCCGAGTATGTTCTGAAGCAGGAGGTGCGCAATTTCTCCCGGCCATTTCGGGCACCACTTGCACAGGTGCAAGTCGTGCCAAAGACAGGTCCCCTAACTCTCGAAAAGAAAACCGCGCTGGAAGAGACCAAGAAGGTCTTTGACCCACTCAAGGAGCGCATCGTCAAGGCGGTGGGAACGCTCGAGGAGCAGATTGCCATATCTGAGAGCGACGGCGCTGCGCCAGCAGAAGAGCTGACCAAGGCCAAGGAGGCCCTCAAATCCGGGCAGAAGGTCGGCGGGTTGACGGACGAGTGAAGGCAGAACATGGTATGATTTCGCTTGCGATAGATTGCTTGGGAGCTCAGGGTCATCTTTATTTAATTCCTGGCAATTAGAATTGCAGCTGTACGCTAGCTTCCACACTGATATATTCTTTGATACAATAATCATGTCGCTAGTCATCAAGAGCTTGCTATGTTGTGTCCATCTCATCATCCTGCCCATCAATCAGAATTCGGACATCAGCCGGAGGGGGTGTCAACGGGCTGTCTGGTTCCGAATCATCCTCAACAACCGCTTCCCCTTCCTCTTTCGCCTCAACCATCTCGACATCGCCTCCTTCGGCCCCTTCATCGCCGTGAGTCTTGTCGTCTCTGTCCGGGGATGCCTCCCTACTTGGCGCCCGGCTTCCGCTCTGCGAAAAGCTTCCCCGGTGGCTGTGATGGGGTTTTAGGAATGACTGGCCGTCCTGTCCTGGAGCAGGGCTCTCGCGAGCTGGGGTTCTACCACCAAATGTAGAAAGAGGCCGGGGCGTTCCCACGCCCTCGCCGCTCTCAGCACCGCTCTTGGGAAGTAGGCCACTCTCTGGCCGAGGGGTGGCGTTCCCGCTTGCTAGACCGGGCCTCGGTGTGTGTCCCTCTCCTTCGCCCTCTCCCTCATCCATGCCTTCACGGCGCTCAACCTCCTCCTTTTCATCTCGAATCAGGCGTCTCAACCGCATGCTCTCGTCCATGATCTTGGCAAACTGGTCGCGCCTCTCATGCCACGTCACACCATATGTTTTGCTCTCTGCCTCGAGCTCTGCAATCTCCTCCTCTAGCTTTCTCAAGTTGGCTTCCTGCTCAGTCCGGGGGCGCAAGGCGGGGTTGCTGGTTATCTTATCAGCCAGCACGTCGAACTTCTTGCGTTGTTCAAGTGTCGCGCGGGCTTGGTCAAGCTGAAGGCGCAAGTGTGATGTGTTATCGCGTACCGACTGCGAGGTGCTGACAATACGTTCTCGTTCAGCGGCGTACCGGTCGCGTTCACGCTCATTAGCGGTCAACAGGAACTGCAGACGCGCGATGCTGCTATCGAAGGCGGCGAAGTCCAAGGTGATATCTTCCTTCAGCTGCGCGAGTTCTGCCGGGAGGTCACTCCCGGGTCCTGTTGGTGAGTGCGCATCTTGATCTGCCGAGACGCCATTGCTCTCAGGCGGCGGAGTAGGAGCTTGACGAGCTCTTGATACGACTAGCGAGTTCAAGGTATTGAGGCGCTTGGTGACGCGCTTGAAAGGCTTCTCTTCTATGTTAAGAAGGCGTGATTTATGCAGCTCGTTTTCTTCATCGCCATCGAGGAGGCCCCAGGACGCCATGTTCAAACGCCAAAGCCAGATGCCAGTGACGCGGCAACACGTGTCGAGGAAAGCTAGAGGACTGCAGGATGCGCACAAAGAGATTTAAGTCGATACGAATGGACGCAGTGAGTGTAAAGCAACGGAGTTGGTTTGACGGAGTGGAGATGCGCGACGAGTAGCCTTCTGCTCGGGAGCTAGGGTATATCGAACTTAGCATCCGAAGATGTTGATGGCGTTGAGAAAAGTTAGAATGAGGCTGAGATGAATTGCAGATCTGCTGGCTGGACCCTTGTTGCGCTCAAAGTTACCGTTTTTAGCGCGTGGGCGGGTGGGGTCTTGGTCATACAAGTTACAAAGGTTCAACCGACAACCAGAGTACAAAGGCAGCGCCTCCCCCCTCAACACCACTCCTCTTCGACGACATTCACTTAAGTCTCAACCATGCATCCCCCGTCACATTTCGCATACATACCCAAGAATTAACCTTGGTAACTTCCGATCGGTCTCTTTCCAACTGTGGTGGCTCCACTCCAGTCGGATCGAACCTGCCACACACAACCTTACTTATTGTTCTGTCAGCTGTTCAACAAAAGAACAATAGGTGTGAATAGAGAGCGATCCACTTTCTTCGTCACAATCCTATTGCCCTGTGGGCTATTGTGGCGCACCTGCCTCATATAGAGTTCTCTTCTCTTGATCCTTTTCCCTCCCAATTCTTCAACATGGCTTCTCAATCTGTCAACCTAGCTCTTCGTCGATCTCTCGTCGAGATGTGCATAAAGGTCGCCATCGACAACATTCAAAAAATGAATTCTCTCACCGGCGTACCGCCCCGACTGGTTTCGGATATCCTTCGAGCGGTGAAGTCAGCTCATCAGCTTCATCAATTCGAGACTCGGAGCGAAGATATCTACGACGAGACGCCGCCCCATTGGCGTCGTATCATCGCCAAAGACTTCCCCAAGCTATCCCAGGAGCACCAATGGGTCCCGAGCAACCCGAAATCCTGGTATAAGGTCTGGAAGAAGTACAAGAAGATCCAGGATGAATCAGTCGCCGCCGCAACCGAGGCCCTTGCCCAGACGTTCGCCGCTCAGCAGAAAGAGAAGGACTCGAAGCGCACTCAAGTTGTTCTTCTTGGGCAGGCCAGAATGCTCGCTTTGCCCTCGCTTGGAAAGGGCGTGCTGCGGAATGTAGGCGGCTCAAGCGGCGGTTCAACTTCACATTGGTCCTCCCAACCACCACGCCCAAAGCCCACCCCTCTCTCAAGGGTCAAAACCCAGGTCAAGGCAGAGGCCAAGCGCCTCAAGCTAGCCACGCCAACCGGAAGTCTTGTGGTTAGGCCAGGTCAGATCGCCAAAGCGCCCGACAGCATGATCCGAGACAAGCGGATCGAGAGGCAATTTGATCCTGCCTCTACCTTGGCACGGGAGCCTCGCCAGGTCGTCCGACCATTTATTGACATTGCAGAGCGGGCTCGTGATCGAGAGCGCAAGGAGCGAGAGGAACGCCTCCTGCGCATCAAGAACATCAGCAAGCCCCCGGAGAACGTGATGAATTTTGACGACGACGATGACGAGCACGTCGACAACAGTGGCGGTGGGATGCTGGATGATCTCTTTGGCGAACTCGAAGCGAGCGCGGCGTCATCACCCTCGCCAGAGTCAAGCAGCCCGGTCCGACAAACCTCTAGGCCCCGTGGTGCTTCCCATTCGCCCGCCAAGCCGGCCTCGATTTCGCTCGGCGCTGGTATCCCCGGTACTTCCACGGCGTCAGTGCCACCTTCTCGACGCAGAGGACTTTTGTCGGCGGCCCCAGGCCTAACCAAGGTTACCAAGGTCACACGTGCTGTTACATCCCCGCCAGCCAGCACATCCCCTCCCGCCAACAATTCACCTCCTCCGGTGAAGCTTCTTCCACGGTCAGCGCCTGGACTGAGTCCAACAGCGTCGGCACCGCCAGCCTCGAATTTCCCAATCCAGAAACGGAAGCCCGTGGTCGACATATTCATGCGACCGAGAAAGCGCCCCCGGAACTAGTGGGAGCCTCTTGAGATTCCGGTTGGGGACGAAATAGGTGTAAGGAAGGAAGGGGGAAATGAGTCAACGGATTACGAAGGGATGATAGATTGTCACCAGGGAGTCTATAGATAGACCTCTTTTTCTTTAGGGATGGGGGAATATGGAGTTAGGAATGTTTGAGATACCCAGGCAATGTACTAGAGCATCGGGATGGAGAGATTTTGCCAATCATTTCTGTAAAGTACTGAGCCTTCCGAGTTTGTCATCTTGCGAACCCCCACGAGTCAAGCCGGGGTGCGTTAATATGAGCATGATACTTTCAAGGGCGCAAATATCTTGTCACCTCGGTCAGTTGGTTTAATTGAGCGGCGCTTTGAAGGCGATCATGTTTAATGACGTTGTTTTCCAGGTGACAACAGTATTAGTAATCTCATGAAGGTATTCTCAACGAGCCCTCGTGTGCTGTAGCCGGCGATGGGATCCCATCATCGTGAAATTGCTCCTGACCATGCCTGTCACCGTTTCAAGGTCTCATGAAAGTGCCAGGGGTGTCAGCGGAAGCAAGAGCTCCAACACCTTATTGAGAATATTAGACAATCTAACGGCTCATCGACCCCCTCGTGAAGATGGTTGCCACTCTCCCACATTACACGCAACTGATACTTTGGGCTTGGTGGGTTGTATCACGACGCTGGAGTCTACCGGCCCCTGACATCCAACCCGTCATCATCAAGGCAGCTCTTACAGCAGAAGACATCATAACTTTGAGCCACCGGTAGATGAACCGGTTGTAAACCCCCCTCTCAACAGGGAGTAGGTCAAGGTTGCTGGACGGAAGCTGTGCTGTCTTGAGACGGAACGCCATGACTCGGAGCTACTCAATATTTACAACGGATGAAGTTTCCTCTGTCGAGATTCCAAGCTAAGGTATCTCATAGGGGCGAGTGCTAGAAATGAGTCCGGCTGATGGCTACTGGATGGTTTTGGTGTTGTACAAGGCCTGGCTGACTTGCGAAGCTGGATAACGTGGTAATAGCAACCAGCGAAATGTCATTTCTTCACCGGTAAAGTACGAAAGGATAGGTGAGGTTCCATCTCAAATGATCTGGATTCTGAATACCTAACTCCGAGATATGTCCCCAAACAGACAGCGAAATGAGACCGTAGAGCCGAGAGAGACGGCCAGGCTGCCAAGTTACCCGCACGTGGATATCGTAAAGGGCTAAATCATCAACCAGGCGGTGTTCGGCTCCCTGACATCTCCGCAGAGTTCCCCGTAGAGTATGCTGCTGCCCGAATATGGCTTCCAATGCTCTGCCGAGCGGTATCAACCCACCATACAAAATAGCAAAAGGCCGCTGAACACTCGACACCCCCTCTCACATTCATAGCTGTTCATATCCCATAACCGCCTCACCGGACGAGTGCAGCGTATACCATGGGCACGGATAATCCCTGCCCCTTCATACCATCGGTCTGAGGGCGCAAGTTTCGCTCCCTTTAGGACCTCCCTCCCCTGAGAGCCAGGACAAGATGGAGGGTGCAGCCGCCCTCGAGCTGGTAGTCGCTTGCCGTCTTGTCGTCGACCCTATGTCACAGTCAGCATCTTACTCCCCCGAGAGACCATAGACTTGGTGAAACTCACATCTGCTTCCCGCCGTAGATGAGGCGCTGCTGTGCGGGCGGGATGCCCTCCTTCTCCTCGACCTTCTCCTTGATCTGTGCGACCTGCAGAAGGGCACGTTAGTTTCTGCATTTGCGCCCGAGGGAAGTGCGCGACAGCGTGAGGAGGAAGGTTCGGTAATACCTTGTCGGTGGGCTCGACGTCGAGCTCGATCTCTCTGCCCGTCAGGGTGCGAATCCTGGAATGTGAGTCAGCGCGACGACTACAGGAGTGATTCCCCCAGCCCATAGCCCCGTTGGTTTTTCTTCCGGGACGGAACACATAAAACTAGGTGGAGGGTTCCGATGTAAAGGGCAGGTCGGTACTGACTTGAGCTGCATGCTGGGCGGTTTGGGGTCGCGAGTCTTGGTTTGTCGCGAGGAGGGGAAAAGCGCGGCGGTATCGGGACTTCGGGGAGCGTTGATGATGTGAGGACAAAAGCTCAGTCGTCTCGTAGAACAATCTGCAACAGCTGAACAATGTACCTCGATAGGCAACTTTTAGCAGACAATCATGCTCGGTGGAAGTGACGGATAGGTAGGCGGGCACGGCGGGGTAGTGGGGCACAGCGATCAAGCTCGCGTGGGGCGATGCTCTAAATCTTCCGTTGGTAGGCAAGTCTGTTGCCTGGTAGGTTGGTGGTGTGGACGTTTTTTTATGAGGCATCAGTCGAGATGGCATACCGGAACCCGCAGGACCCAGAGAGGGAAAAAAGCAGGCGGTTTGGTGATGATCAGTTGCTGGCGAATCCTATTTGTGGCCCATGCTAATAAAAAGCCAGCCCAACGTGGCTCATGTTGGCGATGTATTACTGTTGTACACTCGGCGGTCTCATAGCCGCTTCATCTTTCCCGCATACTCTAAACATACAGTGGAGATTCCATTCCTCGCCTTTCCTGCACAACCCAGCTCTCTACTTCCGCTGGTCTTGCGGCCGATCCTCAAACACATTCAGGCCGAGGCCTTCTGAATCGAGGAGAAGCCTGTTCTTGCCGCCAGCCTCTTGGAGGATGGTAGCGATGGCACGCGCATTCTCCAGCTTCTTCAGCTCCACATACGAGTGGCTCTTCTTAATGGCCTCTCCGATAAGCTCTGCGGACCGAGCCTCACCCTGCGCCTTGACAACCATAGCCTGCTTCTCCTGGCGTGCCTTGTCGACGACGAAAGCTGCCCGCTGAGCCTCTTGTTGTGCGACCTGCTTTGCTTCTACTGCTGCCGTGAACTCGGGGGAGAAGGCAAGATGCTGCATTTCGGTTAGCTGAGGCTGTCATAAAATCACAAAACATGCGGGCAGCCATACCGTGAGAGAGACATCATCCAGCAGGATGTTGAAGCGCGCAGCGCGCTTGGAAAGGTTGTCGCGGACCAGTTTGGCGACCATTTCTCTCTGGGTGATCAACTGGCTGGCATTGAACTGTGCGACGACGCTCTTGAGAACCTCGTTGACGATCGAGGGGAGCACACGCTCGTCATAGTCTGTGCCGAGTGTCCTGTAGATCTGCGGCAGTGCGGCCACCTCGGGCCTGGAGAGCACACGGCAAGTGATGTTGACCATCTGCAGGTCCTTGGTTCCGGTGAGCGATGACACCAACCGCGGCTTCGCTCGGACGTCGTAGGTAATGGGTGTCTCGAGCCAGGGGACGACAAAATGTGTGCCTACACAAGGTCTTGCATCAGTACCTCGCTGTTGACCTGCTCCCGGGATGCCCGGCTGGGCCAGACGTACCTTCAGTGTAGATCTCCTTGCTCACACCGCTTAGCCTCTTGTACTTGATTGCTCTATGTCCACCATCGACGTTGAAAAGGGCGTTCTGGAAGACAATTCCGCCGCCAACGAGGACGAGCAGGCCGAAAGCGCCAGCACCGAAGCCTTTGGGGGGACCGCCCTTCGGGAAGCCGCCGCCGCCGCCGCTGCGGGCCACTTGCTGCATCTTATTCACATACTCCTGAAAGGGGTTTCGGTTCGACATGTTGAAGATTGTGTAGCGGGCGGCCGCTCTGATTGATTCGGTCGACGGTGTGTAGGAGCTTGCAGCTTGAGCTTTCTTCGAGCTTCAAGTTCGTGTGGATCCGGATTGCGTCTGGGCGCACGGGCCCGCGCAAATTGAGATGCTTCAAGAAGCACGTCACGTGGTCCCATCCAAGCCCATCAGCGTGGAGACTGAGAGAGCAAAGCATACCTGCTGAATTTATTTGACCTGCCTCATTTTTGAGAAGCATAGCTTCATTTACCAAGCCCTTATTAAGTCCGACGTGTGTTTCTCGAAGGCGCATTTTGGTATTTGGGGGTCTCCCGCAACCCCTTTTGATGTTGTTTTTACTTCTCAGTTGGGATTGTTGGAGCAGAATCTCCAGCACGAACCCAGCCCGCCCCTTGGGTCAACTCTCATCCCCATTATTCAAGACTACCGAGATGTAGTTTTGCGCTCGAACATTCCAGTTCAAAAAGAACATCCTGTCCAATGACAGAACCGATTTCCCATCTCCAGGTTTTCCGAAGATGTTGTGTCGACCGGCGAGCATAGCAGGCAAGCAACACAGTGGACGCAGTGGAAGTTCCCGAGTCACCAACAGCCCACCTTCCATGGAGATGCGCGAAGTGCACGATGCAGTCAGACCCTCATCACATCAGGCTTGGAGCATGCAATAGCATTGACCGCTTCCACCTTGTAGGGCTCTGGCGTTATTATCATATGTCTTAATGCCTGCGCGTTATTGCTTCGTGAGTGGTCGCCGGTGGTCGCCGGTTCGATTCGCCGACAGCTGCTCGCCAGTGATCTCAGAGCAACTGTCCGTGCCGTGCACCCCCTGGGTAGGAAGGGAGGTGGCGGGTTGATGCGTGCTATGAGGGGGTCGCCGAAAGCACACGGTACGCGAAAGCGGGCAGAGGCCTCGGGAACTGATAGCAGGAGGGGTCGCCGAGATTCCCGTCGCGTCTCGGGAGGTTGGTCCCCGGAGCTCCACAAGATCGCGAAGGGCTTCAAAACGCCGATGTGGTCTGCGTGGTGGCGCCGGCACGAGCCAATCGTTGCCCCCGTATGCACGCCTAAGCAGTTTGCCCCAGCATATCAACCCGCTAGATCAGGTACCCGTACCTAGGTACTAAGTGCTATGATTGACAGCCGGGGACACATCCCTTAGAACTGCACCATCCCCAACACCAACTCTCAAACACCACGCCTCACCATCTTCACCCTCTCGCGCAAGCCAGTCATGCGTAACTTCATCCGGAGCCTCAGATCCAACAGGAGCCGCCGTGCCGAGGATTCGGCCGAGGATTCAGACGGCGACTACTTCCCCACATTTAGTGTCACAATCCCGGACGCGGACCGGGACCCGGGATTCCCGATCGGCGTGCCCTCCAAATTTGATCCGGAAGGCAACGTGCAGCCCTTCAGTGGAAACACAATCATCGCCCATCTATCGCCCGAAAGCGAGCTGTACGCCTCACTTCTCGGGCTCCATGCCAAGCTGGCGGCGAGCCCTCTCGCGTCAACGTTCGCTTTGCTCCCCCCCGAGAGTTGGCATATGACCATCTTTGGTATGTGTAACTCACACTGTTGATTCCAACTGCCCCTATATACGGTCCACTTGGCGGCGTCGGTGCCCATCTATATCCAACAGCTAACACCCACCAAAGAGGGCGTATGCGATAGCGTACGTGCACCTGGCCACTGGCCGCGCGACCTACCTCGTGATGCGACCCTTGCGCAGTGCACATCACACTTTGTCTCCAAACTGGAGCATTTCGAACTCAGCCCGGCAGAGCAGCCACCATACCAGCTTGCAGCAACGGGATTCTCCTCGTTCGCAGTCGGGATCGGCATCCGGCTGAGCATGCGGAGCGGCGAAGAGGAGGCTCGGTTACGCAAGCTCCGGGACCGGCTGGCCGAGACGCTACAGATCAAACACTCGCAGCACAAATACTACGAACTGCATCTGAGCATGGCCTATTTCCTGCGGTATCTGGACAAGGAGCAGAAGGCGCAGATGAATGCGTTGCTCAAGTCGCATTTTGAGACGATGCCCAAGCTGTTTGAGCTCGGGGCTCCCGAGTTTTGCACATTCGAGGATATGTTCAAGTTTGATAGGATGTTTTATCTGAAATAGCGAATGCGAGGGCCGGTTGGTATAGGGGTGTCGACTTGTAATGTATATGTATACGCAGCATTTTGAACAGACGGGAAGTTGCAGCAATAAGGTTCCCAAATTTGATCTTTTGGACCAGAATTTCCCTGCATTACTAGACGTAATGAACTGTAGGTTCTGAGCAGGTAAGATTTGGGCTCGTAGAGCAAGGCGCAACTTGTTGGCTAGCGGACTGTCTCACTTACAACACGCCCACTCTGCTGCCAAGAAAGATGGTCTATTCGGCAGGCTCGGTGTGGTTTCGGCCCATTGGCAGGGCTGTTGATCACAGTCGGAAGATCCGGAGAGGCCCACCATGACACAGAGAAGGCTTGTTATAACATATGGAAGGCCTCTTACAATGCCGGTATCAGAGCCTCAACAGAGGTTTTCTATGATAGAATTGACTGCTGTCAAGTATCGAAGTGTCTATCACGATGTAAGTAAGGCCTGGAATCATATGAGAAAGACGTTGCTCCTTGGACAACAGGTATCTGTAGACGGATGGGACGTCTGGTCGCACGGAGCAGGGCGTCCGTTCTTTTCGCTAGGTTCCTCCTACAATACTAACGAACAGTCCTGCTCCTATTCGAATCACCTGTTGAGATCACTTGATCGGTTGCCTCTGCTCGCTTTTTCGCTGGCGTTTTGCCCGCCGGGGAGCCCCGTGAAGAGCCCGGAGGGCCTCTACTAGTGATTCCATATGCTCATTAGTGAGACAGACGCATGGGTACAAGGGAGGCCGATAGAAGCGGCCGCGGGACCGGGCCGTGGCCGTTTCTTTCGAGGCATCAGGAAGCATCGCAGCCAACGATTTCCATATGTGGGTAAGAAGACAATCGAACGCCCTGAGACTCATTGGCTCAGCCACGATGGTGTAAATGAAAGCATGGTCGGATTGATGGGGGCCCCGCTGATGGACTTTGGCCGCGTGGAGGCGGCCGGTTCGGGCTCTGCTAGTAATCCCAGACTGCCTTCTTAGGGAAAGGGTTGCATGTCTTGAGGTTTGAATCCCCAGTTGTGAAAATCGATTGGATGTGGTGAGCCCTTTCCAGAGACTGCCTGGCTCGGCCTCGTTCATGTAGCCTCGTCGATTGAAGGATAGCGTAGAATGGCGACTCACCTTACACCCCGGACAGCAAGCACCCGAGACGAGGAAGAAAGCCTCAAACTTTGTGGCGTCGTCGGGCAACGAAGCACATTGGCGAGCCAAACTGTCGGGATACACCAACCCAATCACGATGCGACTTTTAAGCGCCAAACGCGCATACGATGCACCCCAAACTCCAGCAATCGATGAATCGTGCTCCAGGGACGCGATAGACGCGTTTGAGTATGGACAAATATTGGGGGCGACTGATTCCCGGAAGCCTGGAGTACATCGCCGGAGGATGTGTCGTGTGAGAAGGGCGAGCCCCCGAAAGAATAGAGAACTAGAGACTCAACTCTCCCGATCGGAGCGGATGCCAACTGGCCGATGGGAAACCTCCCGTATCGCACGCCGTCAATCTCCGCACGCGATGCCATCAAGCTTCTGGAAACCTAGTCTGAAGCTTTCTTAATGGTGAGAACTGATGTCAGGACGGCATGGCAGGTCGTGGCGGCCCTTGGGTCGACACTGCCGCCATGGCCGCGGACGTGGGCCCGGATTCAGGGCTCCCCTGCAAATAGCTGAGAGCTCAAGCTCCCAGTGAATTTCCCAGAAGCTATATATCGACACATGTTCCATATCATGTCCCAAAGTTGAAGCTATTCATTGTCTCAGTTGAAGAATAATACCCAATTTCTTGACAATACTCCGCGGAACCGCCAAAACGTGCCACTTGACATTATCACTAGTTACCCGATTGGTAAGTCGTCCCTTGCAGAAGTCGACTGAATAATGGCTAACATCAGGCGCAGTCACCAATCATGACAAAGGAAATGGAAGACGCAGTGATTTCCAGATCACTCACCATCCTCACCCGTTCCAGCGAAGGCAAAGGAAGCCATGGCAACGTTGTTCGACGACCCTCGCAACTCTCCGTAGCGGAAGAAATTACGTCAGGAGCTCCGAGCCCAGCATCAACCAAAAGACAAGCATCGCAGGCTTCCACACCTCCTCAGGATGATGAGTCGCCCAGCCATGGCGATATTTTCAGCGGAATTGGGTGCCACTTCACCAACATTCCGCCGCCCAGGGCTTCGTTGTTGATAGTGGAGAGCGAAAGCGAATCGGTTGCCTCGACGGCTACGGAGTCTCGTAGTTCTCAGACTCCTGAAGTCGATGAGAAAGAGGATTTCCTGATCACCCCCAAAGCCGACAAGCATGCCTGGATCCAGGGACCACTTGTAACACCGACACGCATGTCGACAAGAGGTTGTATTGTTGTCCAACCAAGCCCACCGACTCAGACAAATTTCTTAGCAACTCCAACCTCGCCTCCACGTGCCAAACGAGGTGCGAGTCCGCCGTCTGCTCCTCGGCCGACCAAACGGTCCAGGTTTGAAGCACAAGAAGCGTTGGGGAGTTTTCAGCTGGATGACGACTGGAAGAACCCACTTGGGCCTAGGCCGCGCCAAGTTGCCAACGCAAAACACCTTACAACTGAGCTTACCGCGGCAAGTCTCTCGGACACTGTATCACAAGCCCCCAGCGACCTTGAAACGCGCTCGCGGGAGCAGAGTGAAGGTGACGGAGACGGTGGTGAGTATTAACGCTCCTGGTGTAAAACTCATTCTCACTCACCACGAGCAGACAAGATCCGCCGAGTCAGGTCGTTGTCGGATTTAGAGAGCCCGATCAAGATCCGAAGCAGCAGCTTACCCATTTCTCATTCGTCAACCCAAGTCCATTCGGATCAAGGGCATATTGCGCTCGAGATTGAGTGGTTCACTGAGGCAGAAATTGAAGCACAGCTATCCGACCTTCTGGCTTCATATCGTGACTTCTACCTCGAGACGTACGGCGATGCGGATAACGCGCGAATAGCACGACAGACATTCAAGGCAGTCTTTGAGGACCGCCTGAATGCCCCAGAGGATGAAGCGCTGCTCCTGCAAGAAGAAGAGGAAGACATCATGGATCTCTTCATGACGTGGGTCAACGAAATGGAAATCCCGCCTACTGCGCGAACCGAGACCTTCCCTGACATCCAGACATGCATGGGCCGGGTAGCCCAGCTAGGAGCCGCACCAGCTTTGGCTGGAATGGATGCTAGCTGGCAGTTCGTCCGGAAGATCACGTACGTCTAGCTCTAGATGAGACGACTGGGAGCCAGGGAGCCGAATTGCTGACAGTTTTCAGGTTGTTGATGGACGAATGGCCTCCTCGCATCGACGATGAACTTCCAATCGTTCGGGGAGTTGCCTCTCCGACCCGACTCCCTGATGGTGCTGTGACATGGGACTTTGAGAAGGTCTTTTGCGGCGTTTGAGCGCGGAGGATTGATTGGCGATGGGATTAGACAGATGTGTCTCTTGAAGACGAGAATGGTGTGTTTTGTTTTTTTTGTGAGTTGCAGCTTTGCGCGGTGGCAGCAGTTGAATACCTAGGACTTGGAAGGCATTGGCGTTGAAATGTATTTTCGGGTAACGATTTGGTTGATGAGTGTGGATCTCTGACCCCAGGAACGAATGTTGTTGCCGTTGGTGATGGGATGAAAGATGGTCAGAGCTTCAATTGGTTTCGGGATTCCCCGGAAACTGGAGCTTGGTTTGGAGGTAAGCATCCGGACAGCAGTTCCATCTGCTGGAACACGGATGCAAGCGGGCGATTGTAAGTTATTGCAGCTATTTAGAGCTTAAAAGACTAGTAGAGAAAGTTCCGTATCCAGCAATGGGTAGAAGTGCATGCAGCTGCCTCTGTAACTTGTCATGTTTTGGCGTGCTCGAGCCATACGTGGGGATGCTCGGGAACGGTAACTGGAGTGCGCAAAATTCTCGGCTGAGTTTGATTGGGTACGGGTCGAGCTTGGACTCCACCCTCCGCTCCTCGACCAAGGCCAACGAACCCTTCCTCGACAATTTTCCTCACGTTTGGACCTCTAAACTTCATCAACCTCCGTCTTAATCTCCCCTCCACGCAGTTGCAATTCGTTGCAATTGTTTTCCTTCTACTCCAGACACACTCCGATACCTCCCAAGATGTTCCGGAACGCCCTTAGACAGAGCACGCGCGCCGTGGGCGCCCTCTCTGCGTCCAGCAGAGTCGCTGTGGTGAGTCCGACTACGCCCGCCCGACCCGAACTCAATTCCGTCGCACCCCGTCCGAAATCATCCTCAATGGCATCTCGAGTCGTTCTTCAAGCTCAATTGAGCTTTTTGCTGGCGACTCGAGGCTGTTTGGCGGCCGCCTACAGCTTGGCCGGGAGCTGTCGAATTTTGCTCATGTTTTGGCGCTGGCTCTCGGGGTTTCGGCTAACCAAGTTGTCTGCAGCGAAATGCCGCACCCACCGTTTCCGCCCTCCAGAGCCGCACATACGCCGAAGCGAAGGCATCGCCTACCGAGGTGTCATCCATTCTCGAGCAGAGGATCCGTGGTGTCCAGGAGGAGAACAACCTCGCTGAGACCGGCCGCGTCCTATCCGTTGGGTACGTGGCGCTCCGTTTTGGGAAATGCTTGGCAACGAAGGGAGGGAGCTCTTGCATCGACAACAACATTATACGACTACAAGAAAACGCCAATTGAGCAGCAGATGGACTGGTTTTTCTCAAGCGGATAAAGATGCTAACGTTGATGTCTCCAAAGTGATGGTATCGCCCGCGTGCACGGCATGGCCAATGTCCAGGCCGAGGAGCTTGTCGAGTACGTTGGCCCAACCTCTTCGTGACGCTTATACATCGCGACTGACACACTACAGGTTCGCCTCCGGCGTCAAGGGCATGTGCATGAACCTCGAGGCCGGCCAGGTCGGTGTCGTGCTTTTCGGCTCTGATCGTCTCGTCAAGGAGGGTGAGACCGTCAAGCGTACCGGTGAAATTGTGAGAACTCAGTGTTCAAGCATGCTGTTAACAATCTGCTAACTATGAACAGGTGGATGTCCCCGTCGGCCCCGAGCTGCTCGGACGTGTCGTCGATGCCCTCGGCAACCCCATTGACGGCAAGGGTCCTCTCAATACCAAGTTGAAGAGCCGTGCTCAGCTGAAGGCCCCCGGCATTCTGCCTCGCCGCTCCGTCAACCAGCCCGTACAGACTGGCCTCAAGTCTGTCGATGCCATGGTTCCCATCGGTCGTGGTCAGCGTGAGTTGATCATTGGTGATCGTCAGACCGGCAAGACCGCTGTTGCTCTGGATGCCATTCTTAACCAGAAGCGCTGGAACAGCACCAACGACGAGACCAAGAAGCTCTACTGCATCTACGTCGCCATAGGACAGAAACGGTCGACGGTGGCTCAACTCGTCAAGACTCTCGAGGAGAACGACGCGATGAAGTACAGCGTAGTAGTGTTAGTCTCCGTCTTTTATCACCCCTTTTGGTCTTTCCTGGCCGCCCTGGATGTCTCGGGGGAGAGCAATCACGCCTGAGACATTCCTCTACCCCAAAACAACCTTGAGACGAAATAGCTAACTTTTGGTTTCTAACAGAGCCGCAACTGCGTCTGAGGCTGCCCCGCTTCAGTATATTGCCCCCTTCACGGGTACTGGTATGTCAAACCACTGTCCTTCAACGTCCCTTGTGGTATTCTTATGGCCTCCCTTGATGTCTCATGGGAGGCAAGCCACGCCTGATACATTTCCCCCGAGGCATTTCCCCACCCCCAACGAGCCCGAAAGAGGACAATCTACGCCAGCTCCTCCTCCCTGATGCCTCGAAAAATGCCCTCGCGGCATCAACGAGCACAAATTATGGCAGTGGCGTTCCCCTTTACGCCTGAGAAAATTCCCGCGAGGCTCAATGAGGATAAACAACACCAATGTTGCCCCCCCCCCGATACCTCAAAACTGAGGCCTGAGGCCTTCAGAGGACAAACTATGCTAGTGGCATTTCCCATGATCCCCCAGAAGATTCCCCGAATGCCTCTAAAGATTCTCTGGAGGCCTCAAAGTGGACAAAGTATGCCAGTGGCAGTCCCTATGAGGCCTTGAAGAGGAACAATGACACCTGAGGCATTCAGCCCCAAGCCGTCGAAATAGGAACCACTACGCCTCAGGTGTTCCCCCTTAAATATTCTCTTACCCCAACCACGCCTTGAAAGAGGAATAACTAACAGTTTAAACTAGCAATTGGCGAATGGTTCCGCGACAATGGCAAACATGCGCTCATTGTTTATGACGATCTCTCCAAGCAGGCTGTTGCCTATCGTCAGATGTCGCTCCTCCTGCGTCGTCCCCCCGGACGTGAGGCTTATCCCGGTGATGTCTTCTATCTCCACTCTCGACTCTTGGAGCGTGCGGCAAAGATGAACGATACCCACGGCGGCGGCTCTCTCACGGCTCTCCCCATTATCGAGACTCAGGGCGGAGATGTGTCTGCATACATTCCTACCAACGTCATTTCGATCACTGACGGTCAAATCTTCCTGGAGGCCGAGCTTTTCTACAAGGGTATTCGCCCGGCTATCAACGTCGGTCTCTCCGTGTCGCGTGTCGGTTCGGCTGCGCAGCTCAAGGCCATGAAGCAAGTTGCTGGCTCCCTCAAGCTTTTCTTGGCCCAGTACCGTGAGGTCGCCGCCTTTGCCCAGTTTGGCTCGGATCTCGATGCGGCTACCAAGCAGACTCTGAACCGTGGCGAGCGTGTAAGTATTCTAACAGCGTCCCTACTGCTGAGATGTATGCTAACTGTGCCCTTTACAGTTGACTGAGCTCCTCAAGCAGAAGCAGTACTCCCCCATGGCTGTCAACGAGATGGTTCCCCTTATCTTCGCCGGTGTCAACGGTTTCCTCGACACCGTCCCCGTTGCCAAGATCCTCCAGTGGGAGGCTGACTTCCTTTCGCACCTCAAGACCAATGAGAGCGAACTCCTCGCTACCATTGAGAAGGAGGGCGCCATCAGCAAGGACCTCGAGGCCAAGCTCCGTGAGACGATCACGAGCTTTACTAAGAGCTTCCTTGGTTAATTGTGCACAAATACCAAAACTTTACGGGTTGCTCGGGAGTGTTAGCGAGGGGCAGAAGGTGTCTATACCGCATAGTCGTGTGTGTTTCTAGAGAAGGGAGTTCCGTCTCGTCGGGTGCTGGAATGAGAACTGGACGCGTGAGAACGGGAGATTCTCCAGTCAATTGTAAAATAGAGTTAAGACTCAATCAAGCACTCGATTCCTTTTGTTCTTGAATACATATGGGCGATTAAATAATAAGCGGCAGATATTGAGAAGCCCAACAAAAATACAGCAAGAAGTCTTCAGAATGCAGTGCGGTGTCTTGGATAATGTTATGGGCCGTACCGAATTCTCGAGAGGCCTCCTTGCGTTTCTCCGGCACCTATCCCTACACGACCAGGGACAACAGCAGCAGTGAGGACAGAATGGGGAATAGGAAGGCCGACGATGGCCGCAACACCGAGGCGCAAGCCAACAAGCATGTGTCTGAGAATGTTGAACGCCCGAAGGCAGCGACTCTAGTGTCGGACTTGCATATGGAAGATACTCTCTCGAACCAGCTCGAGCCAAAGAAAGGGGCCCTTTAGCCAGTGCGAAATGTCTTACTGTAATGGCCGCCCATAACTTTCGTTATTACAGGCCATCTCCCATTCTGAAAGCACCTACATCAATTCTGAAAAGGCCTTCCTGCATGTTGAAAAGGCGTGTGATATGATAAGCAAGGCCTTACCGTCCTAGAACAAGACTATGTGAGGATTCCAAGAACGCATTTTCGCACAGAGATAAGAGACCCTTTTTTTTAGCCCGAGCCTTCGTACAGACGTTGACAATATCGTCGTGGTCATAGTTCTGGTGGCCAGCTTGTACAGTTAGGGCATGCTTTGGTTCATAAGCTACTGCTGTGATTGCTCTCCCCTGAGATATCCAGGGCGGCCAGGAAAGACCAAAAGGGGTGTTAAAAGACGGAGACTAACACTACTACGCTGTGCTTCATCGCGTCGTTCTCCTCGAGAGTGTTGACTAATCCTCTTATAGTATTTCTCAATGTCGAAAATGCATTCCTGCTATTACGTGACGATTCCGACGAGTTTTCGCAAGGGGAAGAGAACCCCTTTTTTGGCCCAAGCCTTCAGACATTTTCCTAACCTTTCATTAAGCGGACCGCTAGCTTCCTCACTTCTAGTGGTTCCACTGCTGTGGCAGCGCATAAAATCGACAGAGAAGAACAAGTTCACCCTCGGCTGGTCAAAGCTAACGGGGAACAGCCCGATCAGACGGTCGAACGGTCGGTGGTCCCTGAGATTCCAGGATTCGAATCATATGCAGTAACTGCTCGAGTTTGGCATAGAAAGAGAATACAAGGCGGGAAGGCCTGACAATGATTGTGTATCATCTCATCTCCAACCGGTTCTATGGGCGCTCTTCTCTCTTGCCTTGCTCGGTGTCAATATCAGCGCCCCAAACGCGGGTGTATCTAAGACTTTCAATTACGAAAGGCCCCGTGGAATAGGTATGTTTTCTTACAGCCAAGAAGATTTAGGTGTTGGTGTATTCCGCATTCTCAAGAAGGTGCCTGCGTTTTGAGATGAGCTGGCGGTTGTGACATCATGGGGCGGAACCCACCCACGACCAACAGCCACCACAACACCACAACTCGTTCTTGGCAGACAACAAACATCCTCAACCCCTTCAATTCGCCAACATAAACTGATCTGCAAGGGCAGTCATCTAAACACCGAATACCAACCGCGTTGAGTGGCCAGTGAAATATTTGAAGAAAGAGGTCTTCTCGTGCGCCGGCATTTGAACTCATCTGGGCAAGCACCCCGCATCATCCGACTCTCCCCTGCAACCTTCCGAGCCCGAGCTTGAACGACGAACATAAACCATCCCACTAATGCGACTTTTCTCCCGCAGAATCCTGACTGACTACCTACTCCACGGTCATGATTGGCGCGTTACCAACCGATCCGACAATGTCAATAGCTACAAGGGATATACTCGGGCGGGTGCGGCAGATGATCCCGCCGATGCTCGAGAAGTTTCACAAAGGTATATGTGTCTTGTCTGTCATATGGTTCTTCAAACCGAGAAAAGACCTCAATTTACGACATCTGGTCCCTCGGTCTTCTAACAGTTGTATGGACAGGACAATTGGGGCGAGTGGGTGTCATTGGAGGGAGCGAGGACTACACAGGAGCACCGTACTTCTCGGCCATGGCGAGCGCCCGCCTGGGATGTGATATGGTATGCCACCCCCCCTTCGTCCTCATTCTCAGTGGCATTTCACTAACAAACATCCAGTCCCATGTCATCTGCACACCTACAGCCGCAGCAGTCATCAAGACCTACTCGCCCAACCTGATGGTCCACCCCCTCATGCGCTCCTCCCCGGCATCCCTTGCAGACTCCATCACCGCCTCCTCGGCAGACACCGACCCCGCCCAGGTCGCCCCCCGCATCATCGCCATGCTCGACCGTCTGCACGTCCTCGTCGTGGGGCCCGGCCTGGGCCGTGACCCCCTGATGCAAGAAACCTGTGCACGCGTAATCCGTGCCGCGCGTGAGAGGGCCTTACCGATGGTGCTGGATGCCGATGCGCTGCTTCTCGTGCAGAAGGATCCGGGGCTGGTGCGTGGGTATGGGCTTGCGGTACTGACGCCGAACGTGGTTGAGTTTGGGAGACTTACCAAGGCGCTCGGGGTGGATGAGGCTGTTGGGGCTGCTGATGGGCCGGGAAAGGTGGAGGCGCTGGCGAAAGCGCTGGGAGGGGTTATGATCCTTCAGAAGGGCAAGGAGGATCGCCTGAGTGATGGGCGGACTACCCTCACGGTAGACTTAGAGGGCGGGAAGAAGCGGAGTGGTGGGCAGGGGGATACGTTGACGGGGTGTATTGCGACATTTCTAGGGTGGAGGAAGGCGTACCTTGATGGGCTTTGGGAGACGGGGGGAGGGTTGAAGGAGGAGGAGTTGCTTGCTTTGGCGGTATTTGGGGGGAGTGCTGTCACGAGGGTGAGTTTGTTTCTTTCTGTGCATTGAGGCATCGGCCATCGAGTCTCGGTATTGTGTGTGCTGGGTCTCACTCATCTTGGGAGGGTTGCCGTCACACAGCGAGAAACCCTTGAGTCCTGGACAGGCTGGAGACGCGCAAGGAAAAGGAGGCATTGCTAACAATGTCAATAGGAGTGCTCGCGCTTGGCTTTCGTAAAAAAGGGTCGAAGCCTACAAGCCAGCGATCTCACGGATGAAGTACACGCCGCGTTCATGAACCTATTCGGTGATGTGGATGGCGAGGCCGGTAGCTCGAGACTCTGGGCCACGTAGTCACTCCTGTCTGGCTGATCCCTGACGCAGGGTATCAATATAACACGGGCTGTTTGGCGATTTTCTCTCCGAGATCGTCAGGGGCGGCTGTCAAAGCAGAATCAGGGGTTCATGCCAGGGGAAGATGGAGATTCGGGGAAACGGACCCTTGTGAGTTGATTATTTGTTATTCCGTTGTCTTGAACCTTTATGTGTATCAATACCGCCACATGGACAATTGGCTTTGTTACCCGAGATTAGGCGTTGTTGAGCATCAGGAGATCGATGTATGAGTTGGTTGTATGTGGGCCTTCTGGTGGTGGTTCTGTGAGATTGAAATTCAAGGGTATACTGCAGCTGTCGTATTTCGACAAGGCCTCCCTTACTGAAAGCCTTTCGAGACACAGTGAACGCCTTTCTCGGTGCCGTTAAAGGCCTGCAACATGGTAAGCCTAGGCCTCCTTGTGTACTGAAAAGACCTATTGAGATGCAGCCAAGGCCTCCAATATGGTGTGTCTAAGCCTCCCTGTATATTGGAAAGGCCTTTAAGATGCAGCCAAGCCTTTCACCATGTAGTTGAGGTCTTCTACCGTGTTATCAAGGCCTGTGGTGTGGCAAGCCTAGGCCTTCCTACATACCGAAAAGGCTTGTTGAAATGCAATTAAGGCCTTTCATGATGTAGTTGAGGCCTGTAAGGTAGTAAGGCTAGGCCCTTGCTGTTCCGACACAGAGCTGTGTTAGGATTCTGATAACGTATTTTTTGATGGTGAAAAGAAGGACCTTTCTTTTGTCCCAAGCCTTCGTACATACGTGGTTTCACTTCACTCATTGATAAAATGGTCCGCCGGTGTATCGACGATAGCCACGGCGGAAGATGAGCTGCAACATACAATGCCCGCCCCTCATCAAGCGACAAAGAAGGGCCGAAGGTTGTCAGTACGGATGCCGAAAAAGGTGGGTTGGTACGGATATGGACTTTCAGCTTTTCAGCTCGCCCGCAGCATTGTTCAGTTGGCACTGGAGCGGGGAGGTTGGCCACCCATGCGTCAAAATTACGATGGAAGTGAAAGTTGGATGTTGAACATGGCTCATGTAAGTAAAATATCTAGTCAATGTTTCCATGCCCAGGTCGCCATCAGAGCTGAACGATAGTTTAAGAATAAAGAGCTCCACAAGCCAGTGTGTACCAAAGGGATGTTGTTACTGCTAATATAAATATTACGCAAATATATCTTGCCTAGGATCCTCCAGCCCAATGTCGCATGAAAGACCCTTTTCTTTCGGCCAGCACCCTCATATTGTACTGAAACATGTGGAGAACACACCAGCCGAGGAAGGCGACAGAAAATCTCTTGTTTGAGGAGTCCGCACCACACGGACCGTTATACGGAGTACGAGGTGCTTTCCTCTGTGGCAAAGTGTCTCTCCTCCGAGGAAAGTCGGACTCACCTCCGGCTTTGCCTCTCTCAGCCCGCGGCTAGCGGAGACAGAAGGGGGGAAGTCCTCTACTTTGCTCCGTTTCCGACGTTCCGTTGCCCGCTTACGCCGTCCACCTGGAACATCTCCTGTCAGCGTGGGGATCGACAGGACAGGGAGCAGAGAAAACCGTGTCCAGCTGGGACCTGGAACTTGGTGGAAGCTGCCAGAGTCTCAGTCAACACGTTTTTTCGATGTCTCTCAACCCCGCCCTCCGAGCTTGCCGGGCGACGCGACAAGAGCAAAGGGGGAAAGAAACAGTGTCGATCGAGAGATGCTAGCAGGGAGCGCGTGTTTTAAGGGAGTCGACACTGGCGCTGTCTTTGCTTTTTTGCCCTCTCAAGCTGATGGTCCAGACGCAGGCTCAGGCAGGAGTCGGCGCTTGGTGGTGGGCGAGTGAGACAAACGGTCTTGTGAGAGCCCAATTGGGGGAGAAGGAGCCTGTCCCCCTCGGCAGCTAGACCTAGATACATCTTGTGTACGTAAGGTAGTTGATAGTCAGCCTTCTTAGCTACGCACGTATTGGACCTAGGGAGAGGGCGATGCTGGTCGTATTGAGGTCGAAGACACTACTAGTCTGCATCCCCGATCGTGCCAGGGAATATGCACTGTACCGGATGCCAGACTCCGGCAAGCCGGCTACTTCCGTGGTGCAAACTTGAAAGCCCTGTTGGTCAATGTCGTTTGTCCACGAGAGTGATAGGTGTAAGGGAGAACAGCTCGAGCCTGCCGTCTACGAGCTAGTACACGGCGCTCTGCGTCCGAGACAGCCTGCTCGGGGACCTAGTTGAAGCCAGAACCCGAGACGGGCCTGTGAAACGCTTTCTACGTCGAACATGCCCGACAAACGAACGGCCAAAGACCCGGGGCAAGCAAGCACCGTATCGGGCTTTTGGAGATCATCGGTGTGGAGCCGGCGCAGGGCGAAACCCGTGGAGGTGAAGCCGTCATCTTTCTCGATCCAGAAGCACTGGAAAAGAGGCGTGCCAAAGCTGCTTCGCCCTCATCGAAATGAAGGTTGCCTCCTAATGAGGATGGTGGGCTCGTCAAATCCACGCCTCGTTGGTTGAATGACTCGAGACAGCTGAGACCTGTGCTGATAGTGTCGGGCTAAGCGGTCGTCCGTCTCTGGCGGGAAGGAAGCGGTTAATGGGCAACGCCCAAAAAAA
>Ga0247758_1001063_pt1 | contig 22648 bp, 23 predicted proteins | sample UWRJL156409C4_FD_180950 | JGI IMG/M metagenome (GOLD analysis project Ga0247758, IMG submission 180950) | Plant litter microbial communities from Arlington Agricultural Research Station in Wisconsin, United States - UWRJ-L156-409C-4 | ecosystem: Environmental > Terrestrial > Plant litter >... | reverse complement strand
AGGAACCGGGGCTGCCAGAGCGGACGGAGCGCCAAGGAGCATGTCGTACACATTTCGGGGCACCCACACACGCCGGCCGTTAAGCCGGATGATAGCTTTCTCGGTGGAGTGGCCCCATGTGTAGGATATCGCTTCGTATTTGCAAACTTGTTCGTAGCCCAGGTCGACGAAAGGCTCCATCTCGCACCAGACTTCGCAATCACCAGTTTTAGGGAGTAGTTTGATGACTCAGGCCACACGACCGAATGTCAAGGACATCTAGTAACAAATAGGAGACACTTTGTCTGGGCCGCCGATAGTGTCCCAGTCCCATTTGGTCACTGCGGGCTGCTGGCGGGGTTTCCACAAGTGCCAGGGGCGCCATCCGCTCGCCAGACAGACAGTCAAAGCCTTAAATGCCATTGTCCCTAATACTGCCTTGAGGAAAGGTGGAAGATTTGAGAAAGGGCTCAGGCAAAATAAGACAAGGCTCGTTAATCCGAAGAGGCCACCCCAGACAAGCCCATATACTACAACTTCGAGGGCCTCGATTCGGATATCGCCAGGCTCAATAGGTGAGTATCTGGTAGCAAACTCCGGCAGTACACAAGCCAGACAAGCGAAGAGAACGAGGTGGGCGAGTATGTCAATGCCATGTCTAGCGGCGATGGAGTACTGCGGGAATGGGTTATCGTTCGGCAGTACCCATAGGGACAGCGTGCTGATGACGAACTTCCTAGGTCCCCAAGAGCTGCTGTATAGGTAGTGACCGGCGAAGGAGAGGTACTAAATAACTTGTTTAGCTTGCGACGATAACAGGATGTCGATTATCTATAGCAGTATGGCCATCCTGCCTTTGAACTGGAGCCTTTCCTGCAATTGGACATTAGAGTTAAAATAAGGGGATCTGACATTTATTGTGGCCGGAATAGGAGTTGTTTGTCCTGGGGTGGAAAAGTCGCGCAGTGTCAACCCATTCTGATCGAACAGGATGAAGGGGAGTATCCTGGTGGATGACGAATGAAACCCCTTCACGGTGAAATAGTTGAAAATATGTAGCTTGCGTTAAGTTCGACGGCTGAGGTTAGGGAGGCTGAGCTGAGATCAGGGCATCCTTAAATACCCTTGCCCTGGTGCTTTTTGGCTGGGGTTCTTATTAGTCAGAGAAGTACTGTGACGTGATGGGTAATAGTAAGGGGTTGTGGTAACCCTTATGCCCATCCATGACCCTGCCCAGGCCTATTTGGGCGTAGCTAGTCAGCTTATCACCTAATTTTCATCGAAAGGAAACTTTAGCTGGGGGAGTGAAAACAGGCGTCTGAGGCTGTGTAACGGCCAGGTATAGGATGGCCTGAGCTTAGGGAAGAATCAGGAAAAGCTCAGTGTAAATCCGCTACAGCTCACCCTAGCTTAGGATTACGAACGAAAAAGGAAATTTCGTAAGCCCAGATGCGTCTCAGATAACTAAGCCGTTATAGCACGCCTTTTTGCGTTCTTTCGCACCTTATTATGACGTAATGAAGGCCTTTTAAAATGCAAGTAAAGACTGGTAACAATGTTAATACGACCTATGTTGATATAGTAGGTCTCTGTAACCGTAAATGCAGCCGTTAATAATAGGAAACAAACCTCTAATGATAGGAATAGGTCATATCAAGTCCTAGATCATCAACACCGTGGATTTGTCCAAACCACGTTCACCTCAAATCCTCCCGCAAAGCTGCGTCAGCCGACTTGCTCTTCGCATCACTCGTCTTCTCATCAGCCTTCTGTCTGTCCTCCGCAGCCTGTCTATCGCTTTCAATCTGAGCCGCTCTCGCCTTGCTCTCATTAATCTTATCTTCCATCTGCTGGATTTGTTTATCAAGCTCCTCCTGCGCGGCTTTCGAATCGTCCGACACCTTCTGTTCATCGCTGCTAAGAGCCTTCTCCCCCGTGTTCTGCATCGCCTCGATGGCCTCCTTATTCTTTTCGGATTCCTTCGTGTTAGCATTCAGCTCAGCCACGGTGTCGGAGATGGCATTGGTGAGTGACGCGCTCTGCTTTGCCAGGCCAGGCGACCGCGCGCCGCCTCATACAGGAAGCACGACGGACCGCCACCACCACCGGGTACCGCCTCCTGCGTCGTCAGCCGCTTCACCTTGTCAAACTCGGCCTACTCCAGCGCGCGCGCAACGGTCTGGTCGCGCGTGTCGGCCGTCATGAACCCGCGGTCGACAAAGTGCTTGAGGCGGTCCTCCAGCGCCGCCTTCCCCGTCGACGTGGCAAACCTGCTGACCTCGTCCTGGATGCTCTGCCGGCCAGCGCTTACCAGCGAAGCCCACCCGGCGCCGGTCTCATCTGTGCGCTGCGCGAGGTCGTCCGGCGATAGCGGGCTGAGGTTCGCGTCCAGAGCCTGGTTGGTCGCGCCCGTGATGAGCTGGCGTACGCCCGCGGTCCACGGCCCGGGGGGCTTTTCGATGATGCTCTCGGCGGCCCGGTGCGCGGCCTCGATGGCGAGCGCTTCCTGGCAGTTTTTTATTGGTGTGAATTGGTCGGTTAGGAGCTGTTTTTGCTTCTGCTGCGTTTGCTTCGACGCCTTGTTGTCGCTGCGGCGCCACCAGCACACTGCTACGAAGCCGATGACGGTCACGAGGGAGCCGATCGCGGCGATGATGGTGTTGGCAATGTCTGTGAGTGGTAGTGGTAGTAGGGGTCAGCTGCCACTCTAGAGTTGTGTGGGGATAGGTTCCAAACGTAACGTACCTAACCCCGTGGGGTTGTCGGTGGCGAGGTCGCTTATAGGGGGTCCGTCCTGGAAGAGTTCCAATGCACCGGGGAAAGCGGGTGCGGTCTGGAACAACTCCAAGGCATCGGTGGTAGCATCGGTAGTGATAGGGGTTTGAGATTCCTCGCCCGCTACTACTTGCGTCTCTGCAAATGTCTTGGCCGTGTCACCTTTGAGGGTCGCGGTGCCTGAGAACGACGGGGCCAAAACGCTCTGAGAGTCTGGCGTCACAGTAAACACCATATTGTAGCTGCCCTCGTCCTTCGACCAGCTGACGGTTGTGCGGTATGGCAAAGTTGTCGTATCGGTCGTTGTCGGAGTTGCTACCTGCGACAGGAACCGAAACGCAGGCTGTTGGTGGCTCACGGCCAGCGTTTCACCCATCAAGCTGGGCGGGCCGTCGGTGATGGTGTACGATGTACCGAATACGCGCAAGTCGAAGACGTATGCCAACGTAGTACTCGTCACAGCCGTCACTACAGGAGTGCTTGGTGGTTCGCCCGCTGTTCCTGGACTGGTAGTGTCTGTGGAGGAAGCCAGAAGCTGGGCTGCTGATGTTCCGAGGATGGAGAAGAATTCGTCGGCCGTGATTCCACCGTAGCCGTTTTTCCGCAACAGATCCGCGACCTTGCCCGCGGCGTCGGAGGGCGATGATGCCGTGCTGGGGGCCGAGAAGAGCTGGCCGATAATGGTTCCCTCCGGCATGGCCACGAACATGTTGACAAGGTCGGCGAGCGTTTTCTCGGGAGGGGTTACATCTGCGGTAATAAGGGAGGCATTTAGTCCGTTTAGCTGGGGTATCGATGTGAGTTCGAGTGCCGCCGGAGGGGCAACAGGAGTTGGGACAGCAGGACTTGGGACGGCAGCTCTGGCTGAGAGGCAAGGGTACCCGTCACAAGCACGTCGTAGGGGACAGAAATGCCCTTCTGGTCGTCCTTGGTTTTTGCGAGCAAGGGATCGGGCATAAAGATATGCTTGCCGGGCAGCGGGATATTGGTAGTGAGGAGGTAATTTACCGACGTCTCGGGTGGCCGCAAGTCGGGGAAGTCGACCGTGATGCTGGCCAGCTCAGTCGGGACGCCACTATCCCACGAGATCCACAGCTTGTCCCACCAACTCAAATCTTTGGTGACTGGCGTAGCAGCAACATCGAAGGTTTTTGGGCGGGTCCACTTGAAGTCCAGAAGGTTGGCACCCTGGACAGCGCTTGACACCCCCGTTCCCTGCATCTCGGCGCTGAACACCAGGTCCGTGGTCCCGTTGTCGTCGTGCTGCACGGGAGCCGAAGTCCTTCCACTCATGGAGTACGTGGTGTACTTATGATTCCATGAAATCTTGATTATGTCGGTGGACCGCGTGATGGAGCCGATCGGAGTGCCGTCCACGCACAGCCCCTGCGCTACAGCCATAGTGGCCGTATATGCGTCCATGTCGAAATCAATCGCATCCACATGCTTGGATGAATCAGAAAAGTTGTCTTTGTCATTCACCGCGTCTTGATGGATCTTTTGGCTCCGGGAATTTGAACGTGGCCCCGATTCCGGAGGTTGCGTCCGGGGAAAGGGTCTCCAAAACGATTGAAGTGCATTTTGCGTTGCTCAAGGGGTTCTAAACATCGGCCCGTCAACTGGAATGTGGTAGACTCGTGTAAGTGCATTTGAAATGGGAAGCATACCTAAAACAAGAGAGAGCTGATCAGGTAGTGGCTGAAGATGACCACGGCGTTGGACCCGTGGTTGATGGGAGTGGGCATGACGGGCGTGTTTTGGATGCTGAAATCGGCCGTGCACTGTTGACCTGGGGACAGCACAGCCTGCTTGGAGCCTCCCTAAACAGTGATCCACATGCAGAGGGCACTGCCGATCCGCTTGGACGGGTCGGGGCTATTTGTTGCCAGCCGCAACAGAGAAGCCCATCAAGGTGGGGGACAACTGGTACGTCGCCCCGGCCTCGCCTCCAGGCTTCGAGTTGTTGTCGATGGCGAGATAGTAGTACGAGGGGAGCGCCTGCATGTAGTCCTCCATCTCCGCCGGTACCAGCGTCTGCAGGAAGGCCAGATCCGCCTGGGCAACGCTGGGGTTGGCGGCCGTGAACCCGCTTGATCACTAACGTCTAATCACGCAGGTGCAAGCAGGCAAGATGTTCTATAACACGTCGACGAACGTCAAGGGCAACACCGGCGCAACCGTCAACAAGAACTATATCATCTCGCAGCTTGGCACGGGCGGGAGACACCCTAGCCAACCTGGATCAGTCTTTCTCCAGCCGCAGTGAACACACAATCGCGACCAGTGACCCCGGCGGCATGAAGCTGCTTGCCGCAGCAGCCAGCATAGAAAGCCTCTATAACGAGTTCAAGGCCAACATGCCCGATGACGACGGCAAGGATCTCAAGGACAGTCTTGACGAGCTTCAGAAGGTTGCCACCACTCGCAACAACGCCGTCATTGCATACAACAGCGCTCTGGAACTTCTGCAGTAGGCTTACATCGACGAGGCCTACCAGACCAAACAAGCCGAGGCGTATGCTGACCAAGCCGCAAAGGTCATGGACCCGGCCTTGCCTTCGATCCTATTGTGGCTGCAGCGCACTCGTGACAGCTACGCCCTTGAGATAATGCGGCTCTTTGATTGTGCAAGTCGCGCCATCAGTTACTGGGGCCTCCAGGTGCCCGCCGTTCTAAAGTCAGGACAGTCGGGTATAATGCTGCCCGTCGCCGGCCCCGGTCCACTGAAGGACTCCATCGCGCTAGCAAACGAACTGACCGTGTTGGGCGACAGCTTCGAGGCAGCACTTGATGCCTTTGCGGGCTCGGCGCCGGAACACTTCCCGTCCCCCTCGGCTGAATCTCAGCATGGAATCTCAGGGGCGTATTACCACCTCAGCACGACCGAACGACAAACGCTACAGACACAGATGCAGCCCTCAACCAATCAAACGTACTACACCGTAACCACACCCTCCAGCCCGGCATCCTGGTCGACAAGCAACCACTGGGCCGGACAAAGGCCGGATCCTCCTGGCAGGCCGCGCCAACATCTGACTCGACCGGGTGCTTGCGACGCAGATGCTCCCGAACTATTATTATGGTGGGGCGGGGAGTATGGGAGATGCTGGTGGTGGTGATGCTGATGGTTTGCCTGAGACCACAATCGCTGCGGTTGGGCCGTGGAGTACGTGGATGTTTGAGTTGCGCGGGCTGGATAATCCGGGGTTGAATTTGGGGGAGCTGACGGATGCGTATGTTGAGTTTGGTGGGCTGAGCAGCCTGTTTACGTTGGCTCCTTTAGGACGTTGAGGGGAGAATGGTACTACGTGTAACAGGTGGAGTGTCGAGGGCCGGATTGGGCCATGGCTGGAGATAGGGACGTCCAATGATGTGGTGGAAGGGGCTGGACGATTACTCGATTCTATTTGTGCGTGCAGTAGGTTCTAGCCAGAAGTAACAAAGTCAAAAGTTGCTGTTGTTGGATTGCTATTGATGTTTGCTTGGTGCTGTAGCTGGAAAGATTCCAAGGTAGCTAAGAGAGCGTAGCACACCGATATGGTACGAATAGACGGACATTCTCGCAGAAAGAAGAGTGATCATTTCTTTCGGCCTGAGCCCTTGTAACCACTCAGGCACCATCACCTCCTCGCTGTTTAAGACTTGCAAGCCTCCTGACTACATCTATACACTCCTCATGTTCAACGCCATATACAGCTTCATACCCTACTTGACAGCGCAGAAACTGTTCCTTGGCTTCTGACGTTCTGTTTTGGCAGGTGAATAGGTTAGCGAGGTTGTAACAGGTCTTGAGCGCGTCGACGTGCGTTTTCACAACCTCACACCCGAGCGCTGCCTCGTAGCCCTGAAGCACTTGTTTGTACATTGCTTCAGCTTCCCCAAAAGAACCCTGCATTTCATAAACGATGGCGAGGCCGCTAGCGACGGCAAGCGCTGGGAGGTACGTTTTCACGCCGTCGGCTCCCAGCACTACCTCATAGCCTTGAAGCGCACGCGCATACAACACCTCAGCTTCACTATGAAGACCTTGCCTTTCGTAAATAATGGCAAGGTTGCCGGCAGTGCGAACCGTGTCCAGATGCTCTGACCCTATTGTGTTTTCAAGACCTTGCAATGCACGCTTGTACAGAGCCTCAGCGTCGACGAAAGAGCCCTGCTCTACGAAAACGCCGGCAAGGTTGCTGGCAGCGTTAAGTGTTGACCGATGCTCTGGCCCAAGTGTGTTTTCAAGCCCCTGAAGTGCACGTCTATGCAAAGCCTCAGACTCGCTATGTCGGCCTTGCCCCTTGTACACGTTACCTAGGTTGCCCAATGTTACCACTGTTTGTGGGTGCTCTGGCCCTAATATTGCTTCGTAGCCGGAAAGCACACGCGTATACATGGCCTCGGCGTCGCTGAGCTGGCCCCGGTCATAATAGATGTTACCAAGATTCTTGATAGTATGCAGTGTCGATATATCCTCTGGCCCTAATGTTTTCTCTTTGCTTTGAAGTACACGCACATGCATGCGCTCTGCCTTGTCAAGTCGACCTTGCTTTCTGAAGACGATTGCAAGATTGTTCAAAATATCAAGTGATTTGACATCCTCTGGCCCAAAGGACCTTTCGTAGCCTTCCAGCACACGTTTGTACGTGGCTTCAGCACCCCTTAACCGTCCTTGGTCAATGAAGACGTTGGCCAGGTTGTAGAGACACTGGAGTATCAAAAATTGTCCCGGGTTCTGTGATATCTCAAGGCCTTCGAGTGCACGCTTGAACAGGACCTCAGCATCGCTAAGCTGACCCTGCGTGTGTAACAGGTAGCCAAGGTTTAACAAAGCCCACTCTCCGCCACCCGGAATCTGAATCATGTCCCGCAATATTGTCGTCAAACAACGACTGGCATGTCGTAGCAGCCTGTGCCGAATTTCCCAGTACCTTGTCGTTGTTTCATCTGGTGCATGCAGCGCAATGCAATATATCGGGACCCATGCTAGAGCAACATCTGGCCTTTCATTCAACACGTGAATTGTCCACGAGTGCACGCAAGCATGCATTGAATATCCGCACGACTCGGTTGCATGCTCGTCTGTTGATTTAGAGACCTCCAGCAACCCGTAGTCACACAGGACGCGCACAGCCTCATTGAAGTTGAGGACGTTGTCTGTTAGCGTAAAAAGCCATGGCATATTATCCCGCTGTATGGGGTTTGCATAGTTCGGCGCAGACTCTTCAAGGGGGGCCCATTGGGCTTTTTTAAGCAGCTCGAACCATAGATCCTCGTTGTCAAAGTAGGCCCAGAGCCGCAGAAGCATCGCAGAGCCCATGTTTCGCTGCTTGACTTGGGCGTAGGACATATTCCAAGTAGAGTACAAGGCTCGCTCTTCATATGAGAGTAGCCCGGGAGTGGTCTTTTGGAGACGAAGCCATGACTCTCTGTACATCTTTCTGTATGCGGCGAATGTGGTTGATACGTTGTCGAGATAGGCTCCGGCGGTCGCAAGGGCGAGAGGGAGACCGTCGAGTTCTTTTGCAAGCTCGATAGCATCTGGATCTAAACAGGAAGTTAACCACATAGAGCCCTGATTGCTTTCCCAGTTGGTACATACCTAGGGCTAAACTATGTCGATTTGAAGCATTGGCGAGGATCTCAAGGCTGTGTATCATCTGTCTGAGCTTCCCAAGTGGGATGCACCGGCCAATCTTGACTCTTGCTGATCGTGTCGTGATGATTATGGCGCCATGGTGGGAATCGGGAAAAAATGGCCGTATGTCATAGTATTTCAAACATTCATCCGCATCCACATCGCTCTCTGATCCATTGAGGTCCTCCCCTCTGAGATCAGGGGTGTCGTAGTTGTCATAAATCACCAGCCAGTGGCTGTTCCTTGGTTGGCTTAGCCACCGCTTCGTAGCGTGCACCACTTGATTAATATCTCCCTCTTCCACTGCGCTTTTGAGATAGGTCATTGTCGGATGTTCGTAGAGTATGCGGTTAGCAGCATTTGCGTAGGTCTGCCTCAGAGATGCTTCGTCTTTTGCGTTCATCCAGAACACAGCCGAATAGTCGTCTCGGTGGAGTTTTGCGTATGCCACCGCCAACTGAGTTTTCCCCATACCTCCTAGCCCATGTACGACGGCAGTTTTCCGGAATCGGTCGTGGCTTTCGAGCGCACTGTGTATTTGAGCGAGCTCTTCTACCCTTGCCACAAAATGCTCGACTTCCACCACCTCGGCTAGGCTGAACTCAACTGAGAACGCAGAGTTGGTGCCGTAACGAGCTAGAAGTCATGATCAACTTGTACTCACACACTAAGGCGCGTTAGGGGTACCAACCCTCATCGGTACGCCTCTCCAGGTCCCAGCGCCGCCGAATCTCCTTGGGGGCACCTCCTGCCATGATCTGCAGATGCTCTGAAATGGTGATATAGCCAACATCATTTTTGGAGGCGTATCTGACCATGTTTCTATGGTCAGCGTTAATGGCGATTGTTTCGGCATTTGCCTGGCCAGACACAGCCGCGGATGCGCGTGGAACGACCTGCTTCACGTTAGTTTGAGGCATTGGACATCTTCTCAGCGCTCTATTAAACAGAAAGTTCACCACTCACCCTAATCGAGTGGCCAAGCACTGTCGGGGTCTCATACGATTCGAATGCAAACTTGGTGACAAAGTCACCGCTGATCGGGCCGTATTGGCCGAGTTGCTGCTGAAGCCACTCCGAGTCTCGCTCAAGATGTCGCAGGAGCCGGTCATCCGCAGCCACAAAAACAGAAGCAACATTGACCAAAAGCCTTCCAAGCGCAACGCCATTGCCGCCATGATGGGGAGTGCCCATGAAGATGATTCCATACGTTGAAGTTTTGATGGAACGGTGCTCGTCCAGCGCGCCCTTTCGGGCAGCGTCGGAGTGAATGAGGGCCTAGACGCACTAGTGTCAACATTTGTCTTTCTTGGATGCCAGTGGCCCTGAGTTTGACTGGAAGCCGGGCATGAGTAGGAGATAGTACGTACGCTTTTCACAACAAGTCCCCCAAGACTATGTGCAACGAATATAATCGGACGCTCCACGGACTGAGTATGTGTTTGTCAGTTTCTGTGACCTTTCTCAGCCTGCATCGGTGCGCAACAGACATACGTCAGACAGTTTCCTCCTCCTGCATAGATCAGACACCAGTGTCCGCGCATGGTCGTATATGTATTGACAGCTGACACGGGACTTCGCGTGCGTATTGGCATCGTATCCCCAGGAGAATATGCGTGCGTTTGGGATATCGGACGGCAGGAGGTCGCGCAGCCAGAGGACGTCATTGCCTGCGGTCCAGGTCTTGGTTCGATGGCCGTTGAGGCCGTGGACAGCAACGATACTGTTTGAACGAATGGATTAGCTGAGAACACGGGCTACTTTGTGGTGGTGACGCAAGGTCGACTTACTCAACCACAGGGTCAACACCCTCGGCGAGTATCTCTAACCCTTGAGGACTTGACTCTGAGCCTGACCCGGGCTCTGCGCTGGCGGACGTGGAGGCGGCGGCATCGGCTCTAGATCCTTGGCTGCGGTGCCGCAACTGGAGCAGCCGGCGGAAGCGCGATGACGAGGACATGGTGCGCAGTAGCAATCACCTCGGCAATGTGGGGATGGTCGTGGTGCGTTGACTCGGACTCGGACAGCATGAAGTCGGGAAGACTCAGGCAGCAGTGGTGCGATCGTGCATCGTTGCCGACAACTACCCCGCCTCTCGGCTTTCGCGGTCCGCCATTGGCAGGAGGCGTCCAATGAACATATGCATCCAGAGGCAGTGCATCGTGGGGGTCATCTGTGCAGGGCCATCATTGAATCCAACCTTTTGTCGCCGTCGTGGCCGTTTTTCGCAGCGAGGTGAGGTTGTGACAGATGTTACCTAGATTTGAAGGGATCTGCAGGAGGTTGCAATTGACGGTGACGGTTGAGCGGGTCGTGACGTCGACGACGGCGACGGTGGACGTGCATTGATTGCATTGTGGGATTAGCGGTAGGTTAAGGTAGGATTTAAAGATTGAATTTTAGAAACACGAAAGATTGGCGGAGATTATGGAACGATCCCCTAGATCCCCTTTACACTCCAGAGCCACTCCGGATTTCAGACATCAGCCTCTGAGCCAGTCAAGCCCTGATCCTCCGGGCCAGCGTCCTCGAGCCTCTCTGATGCCCTGATGCCTGGAGCCCTCAGTTTGACTAGCTGGAAGGATACCTAACTATAAACTGAAGAGACAATTTCGTATACCTAGATTAGCCTTACATAACCGGGCAGGCTGTTTTTGAATTAAATCCTGACAATTCAGAGTGCAGTGTTTCTCACATGTTGTAACATACGTAACTTACCAAAGCGATAAGTGCACATATTCCAAAGTACATACAGGCTTTTCCTCGCATTATCCATGCCGACTTGCCTGCACAGCCCTTCTTACCTGTCCTTCTCTGTTAGACATAAATCAAGCATAAGTAGTGAGTCAATTCTAGAGATAGCTAGTCCCAGAGTTACCTATCTTTAGCAGAATTCCACATATCATCTGGGCGGAAGGGGCTTGAGTCAGCGGCTTCCATATAACTTTTGAGTCTCTAAAATGAGGGGTTATGCTGAGTTTTAGTGGTGCCGCAGCTCTGGGGTCAAGAGGTACAGGGGAATAATCACAATAAAGCAAGGCAGAGCTGGAGAATGAGGTAGTCTTTTCGGCTCTGGCAGCGCAACATCTCTGTCCAAATTGAATCGCGCAAATAATCCTGCACTACGCCTTGCCATCTGCTCGGCTTTCACAGATCGAGGCAGTCTTGAACGTAATTTAATTGACGTTTACTCGCAATATAGTCTTGTGTTGTCGATTTAACCGGAGTCTAACATTCCGCCAAGAGTAACACTGCCCATCCATCCGCGCGCTTAGAGCAATCGCAAACGAGCCGAGTGTAACAGTCTGCTCTGAGGCAAGGCCGCGGCACGGCTAGGCGAAACTGTTCAAGAGACTCTGCATCCAGAAACCGACTTCCCAGAGTATGCCTTGGGAGTGCACCTATGACCCTGTGTTGTATAAAAACAACCTAACCATCCACCCTAGAACCCCTTTCTTCTTATCGCCAATCCACTTCCTTGCCACGCCTTCAATTATCATAGCCACCTTCAGACACCTCATCCCCAATCCTCAAAATGAAGCTCACCCTCCTCGCTTTCCTCACCGGTCCGTCCCCTTCCCACCACCACCCTTCCCAATCCAACTAACATCCCCCAGCCTCGGCTCTCCCCGCCCTCGCCGACCAATGGGTCGTCGAGTGGTGGCTGACAAACACCATCCCCGGGAAGCAGGGCATACTGACGTCCACGTGGTACTCCTCGACAAACGGCAAGCTTGGGGAGATGATCAAGTACAAAGACAACGGCTGTGTCGCGAATCCCGGGCCCAGGGGGATGAAGGAGTTCTGCATCTACGACGCCAGGCACGGGAACTTTGGCACTTTTACGTATGAGGGCCAGGCTAGGCGCTGTTTGGGGCTTAAGTCTAAGACGGGCAGTGATGATGCGGATGGGAGGGAGGTTTGGGATGAGGTGGCGTGTAAGTAGTTGGTGGTTGTTGAGGCTTTGTTGGGAGGGAAGAAGAGGGAGGGGGGCTTGTATATTGGTCGGCTAGGTGTGTGATGATTGCTAGTGGTTAATATGACGTCGATAACAATTTGCTTGTTATTCCATCTTCGTCACAGTGTCTTGTCCGCGACCTATCCCTTCGGCTTTATCATTGACTTTGAACCCGAGGATGGGTCACTGCCAGTGACAGGAGAACCAAGATGTTGTCTCAAAGTTCACCACCCGAATTGAGCTCGCGACGATTTAATTTGTCCCGTAGTTCTAATTTCGGCCGAAAGAACCCCTTGCCGCAGATCGTTGGCTTCGTTTGGTCGACCGTTGTGGTTGTGGTTGGGAATTGATGTCATAGAACTCGGGTCCAGACACGAAAAAGTCACCTCAAGCCACGACGCCTTCCCAAAGAAAAAATTTGCACTCGGACATTTATTCTACCACGCGCCTCTGCAGAACATCATCGGCCCAACTTGCATCGATCGGCCGGCTCGGCACTCGCGGTGGAGTCGCGACCGATGTGGCGGGACGGCCCCTCCTTGCTCCCGGCGCCAAGGGGCGGGCGGCAGGCGGGATCCGCTTCCGGGGCCTGTCGTGCATGCGCGCGCGCATTGACCTCGGTGAGAAGCCAAGCAGCCGGTGTGATTCGCGACCTCTCCCCCCGCTGCAGGGGCGCCCACACCGGGGACTTTTGTTTCGGGTCCGGATCCAGCAGCGGCCAATCGATAGCGCTTCCTGCAATGGTACGTCTGCAGCCAAGAAGGATCCGCCCAAGCGTTCCCTAGTGCGTCGGTCTCTGCCGCTAGCCTGCACCGGGTCGAGCTGAGATGTCCTTCCCCATCATGCCAGGTTCCCCTCGAACCGCTGCCGCGAGAAATCCTCCACAACTCCCAACGTTCGTGATGGTGCTTCCCAGCACGTCGGCGCAAGCACGCGTGGCGACCACAGTCGTCGCGAGACGTTCCCAAAGATTGAAGTGGTGATGGCCGACCGCCGAGGGCTGGTCACGGACGACCCTGCCATCAACGCGCAGTCGGAAAGCAGCACCGTCGTGGCCATTTGCGTTTCGTTTTCCGTCGCCTCGGTTTTCTTCCTCGCGTTGCGGCTCTACACCCGCCTCGGCATACTCCGCCGCACGGGACCCGACGACATCACGATAGTTGTTGCCGAGGTTTTTGCGTTGCTAACTGCCTTGGGCGCTGGAATGGGTTAGTTTCCATCCTTGCGCGTGTGTGGGACCGTGAATTGACGTGTCATTTTTCCACAGAAGCGCGACACGGCTTGGGACGACACACGTGGACGGTATCCCCCGAGGACACCATCCAGCAGCTGAAGGTATGAAGTCAAATCGCGAGCTTCCGTCGCCCTCCCTTGCTCACACTGTCCCACAGTGGCTCTACGTCGTCATCGTCGTCTACAACTTCTGCACCAACCTTATCAAGGTCTCCTTCCTGCTGCAGTACCGCCGCCTCTTTGTCGGAGAACGAACACAACTGGTCTGCAAATGGGCCCTCATCTTCATCGGCGTATGGGCCGTCGCTCAGGTGTTGATCCTCTCTCTGGCCTGTCTGCCTCTGGCCACCATCGTTCCATCAATGAAAGACCGCTGCCTCCCGGTTGACCCCACCTGGTACCTGTCCTCTGCAATGAACATCGTCACCGACTTTGCCATTTTTTTGATCCCAATTCCCTCGTTGATAACACTGCGCACGACGGGCAGGAGACAGAAGGCCCTCCTGCTAGTGGTGTTTGGGCTTGGCTTCTTGTAAGTGCCACCCCGTCGACGTGCCCTCCAGTTCTCATACGAGTTCTACCCTGGCATCAGCTAATCAACTCCTGTCCAGCACGTGTATCATCTCCATCATCCGCATCTCATACCTCAGCCAACGCACTCAGTCCAAGGACATATTCTGGACCAGCGTCACGCCAGCCTGCTGGTCCATCGTCGAACTCCACTGCGGCATCATCTGCTCCTGTCTGGCAACGCTTCGTCCCCTGTTGCGAGTACTATTCCCGTGGCTCCATCTGGGGGTTGCTGAGGGGAGTAACGTCATGACTTTCGAACTCAAGTACAAGGGGGACAATATTGCTGGGGCGGCTGGGGCAGATGATGGGAAGAAGGGGTCCAAGGTGCAGAGTAGTTTGCACTTCTCGGAGAGTACGGAGGGACTTAGGGAGGAGGCGGAGCGTCAGGCATGGGTGGGAGGGGCTCCGGATAAGGCGAGCGAGGTGTTGGGGATAGGACTAAATACAGGGTAGAGGGATGACAGCGAGTTCATCTCCCTAAAATCGACATCACGAATATCCGCTTCTTTCTTCGGAACCGAGCTGCGGTTACTTTCGCCTGAGCGAGGCTTAACCGGACTGATTCTCAACTACCAACGCACCATGCGTTTCGTAAAACCGATGGTCGCCGCTGCCAGCGCGCTGGTCTACAGCATCAACGCACTCGACTACATGGCCGTCCTCACACAATGCACCCGCATCCTCACACCTTGGGGCCCGTACGGTTGCCACGTACAAAAGGCTTCATATTACAAGACCAGCACCGGGCATTACTTCAACAATGCGGGATCAGGCTGCTACAACACTGGCGTCCCCAACAGCAAGTTCCATCCTTCTCTCCCCTCCCTCATCTACCTGAACATGAGGAAACCTTGTCTAACATCACATCCCACAGTGGTCGAATTCTGCCTAGACTGGGGAAACTCGCGAGCCCACTTCCGCTTCAACAACCAGAACAAGCGCTGCATGAAATTAATCAGCCAGCTGGACATGCGGTGGAGTTGCGTAAATCCTGACACGACATGCTTGTTCCACAACTTTGCTGAGGTTCCCTGCACGTGGGCAACGGCCAACTCCATTCCAACAGAGAACGTGGCGGCGGAGATTGGGCCGGATGATTGGCGTGTTTCGGGTGCTGGTGTGATCATGCCGGAAATACCGGCAGCGATATTGGATGTTGGGGCACCTCCGCTGTCTACGACCACGGGGACAGTGGTTTGAGGGGGTTTTCTTATTCAAGTTTCAGGGATAGTTGATTTGTATTGATGGCAAGAATGATATTGTGAAGAGACTGCCCAGGCTCGTTCCAGGCTGGCTCACTTTTGCTCACCCTAATTACCATTTCCAAATCACTTCAGCTCTAGCTTGGGGGCCTAGAGCTGGTCCCAAATAAAAAGAGGGCTAAAATGTGCCCCACTTTTGAAGCTAATAGCCTTGTGTATTCATTTTACTTACCCAAACGCTAGGAATTCAATTCTTCAAGTCTCACGCTACTACCAGCCATAAACACCCTCCCTATTTTTTTATCCTAAATTCATTACCTTCTTAACAAAACACTACAGTTCAGCACGAAACTAGAACCAAAGACGTCGGGTTTAGCAAATATAATTATTAAATAAGCTGAAAGAAAAGACCTTTTAGCGAACTGCTCTAAGAATAACCCTCAAACTGCTCAAAGAAATCTGAGGCGTCAGTGTTACAGCCTGTATAGGACGCACTGAGGTAAGCACAGGTATTGGTGTGGATTGTAGACTATCGAGAGCTTGCAGGAGGAAAGAGGGCTCCTGCAAGCGATGGCTAGGTAGAAGTACGGCTACGAAGTGGGGCATTCATTGGTGACCAAGTGGTCCAAGGGCTCCAGGTGCCTACGGCTGGTGCCAGCCGTCACAGAGGACAGGAGAAAATGGGCGGAGAGCAGAAAGATATGTTTGTAGGTGGACAGTCCTAAACACGGGCCACCTGTGAGCTGGAGCGACATCAGTTGCCCAGAAATTGGGCCTCTTAAAAAGCCGATCCCTGTGAACTGCGGCGGCCGGTATTGCCGTGGAAGGGAGTCCGAACAGTTTGACGTCAAATTCTCCGCATCTCGACGTGCCTTAAGGCAGTTAGCTGGCCGCTCCGCTCCACACTGACATCTGGGCGTTTGAGCACTCAGCCCCTCATTTCGGGACAGTCATGTTCAGCCGCACGGCGCCATGCGGCCAAAAGGGGGTGGAAATCCGTGGCGCCATCAGCCCTTCCGGCCAAACTCTCTCCATCACTGTTCCTACCAAGGTCTGTATCTGCATTAGAAGCGAACATGCTCAGATGTGCCTCCTACCGCCATGGCTCACTACCAATACACATCTTTGGGCGATGAAAAAATCCGCATCCTCAGGCTCCTCCCCGGCGACCCGTCAGCTCCTCAACTGGAGGTAGAAATCCTATCGCGGACACTATCAAACAGCAAAACTACCCCAAGCACCGCCTCGAATATTCCCTCAGCAGAACTCCCCGATTTCGACGCTCTCTCGTACTGCTGGAACCCCAAGAGCAACACCATCCGCCACAGCACGCAAAAACATGAGCTCAGAGTCCGCAACAGCAATAACAACGGAACCGCATTGCTCATCGGCGCATCCCTCCACTCCCTCCTCTTACGACTACGACTGCCTAACTCAGATCGCCTCCTCTGGGCCGACGCGGTCTGTATCAACCAAGCAGACGAGCAGGAAAAGGCCCGTCAGATCAAGCTGATGCCAAAGATTTACAGCACCGCCAGAAAAGTCATTGTCGATCTTGGGGAGGATGATGATGGCGCCGGCGCTGAGGCTGTCGATTTACTGGAGAGAAACTGGAGGAAGCACATCTGGTCGGGGTGCGTTGTTGGTAACGGGGGTCAGGCGCTCACGGGGGAGCAGATCGCCATGTACGTGGGGCTCGAGAGCCGGGAGCTCCCGCCGGCGGGAGAGGTGATGAAGCTCCCACCTGACGACGACGCCGGCTGGAAATCGGTGACGAGGCTGTTTTTGCGGTCCTGGTTCACGCGCATCTGGGTCATTCAAGAGTTCGTCCTCGCCAGGCAGGTCGTCATGCTATGCGGGACGCGGAGGATCCAGTGGCAACGCTTGCTTGCCGGCACCTGGCGATTCCGCGGGGGCGGGCTTCCGCTGTCGGTTTGTAGTACTCCGGAAAGCGGTTGCGGTTACACGGCGTTTGTGTGCATAGGGACGATCCGGCAGATGCGGCATCTTCGCCTCACCGAGGAAGGAAGGCGCTTCATCCGGGATACTCTTCCCGCCAACTATTCGTGGTTAAAGTTCCAGCGTTTGCCACTTCTTGAAATCCTGCACTGGTTCAGCATATCCAAGGCCACCGTGGCCAAGGACAGGTACTTTGCTCTCGCACACGTGGCCGACGATGCGGCCGAGGACAAGTTGTGTCTTCGCTATGAGGACGGGCTGGATGATATTGTGCTCCAAGTCGGCAGGTTCTTGGTCAAGCGCGAGTTTGGGGGGGATATGCTTGCTAAGGCCGGACTCTGCAAGCACCAGCAGGAACATGAAGGCAAGCCGTCGTGGATCGAAGACTTCACGACTCACCACGAGAGAGTATGGGCAATGACTGACCCGTCAACGATTGATCAAGGTCTTGAGATCGGGTGTGGAGGACGGTCGGGGAGTTTCCACGCCAGTCTAATTGATGAGATGCCGAGGTGCTTCTCTCGCTTGCTCATGGTCCAAGCATACAAGGTCGACAAGGTTGATATAGAGCCATTCGCTCACCAGCCGCCCTTCACGAATTTGGACGATAGGGAAAACATGGCTCCGTTCTTGTGGTATGTGAGCAGGGCGATATCCGCCCTCCTTGGCAGCCATACCGACCGGGATACAGGGGCAACAGCATACAGTCGCAACGGCATACACGCTGTTGATGCTGTCTGGGAGACGCTGATTTGCGGCGCCCGTGTCTCGCCGACCGCCATAAACGACCCCAAACCTCTCTATATGGGCTACTACCTTCTCTCCAGGTTGATCCTAATGACCCCAAGCACTGATCGCGATGCGGCGATGCTGGCTGAGCTGGTCGGCACCGCGATTGAGCAACCCTTAGGCTGGATGTTGGTCGATTACCTTGTTCACCTCGTATACGCTATGCTAAATCACAAGCGACAGGCCATTCGAAGCTCACGGGGGTACTTCACTTCTCTCCCCGTCTGCTTTCGCGCCGGCGACGAGATCTGGATTGTCAAAGGATGTCGGGTTCCTCTCCTCCTCCGCAAGAGCGCCGAGTTTTCTGGGTGCTACCAACTAGTGGGCAGCTGTTATGTATATGGTGTAATGCAAGGCGAGGCACTGAGATGGCCTGGTTTTGAATGGCAGCAACTCTCTCTCCACTGAACGGGAGGGCTTGAGGTTCATGTAAATTTAACAATGAATTTTAATGCGATGGGAAGATTACATAGGTCTGTGTCGACATTCCCACAGGCGAATCATGGACCCGGTTGTTGGAGCTTAGTAGGGATGATTCACCTCCACGCCCACGGCCCGGATAATAGGCAAATATCGCAACCAAGTCGTTCACCAAATAAGCAAGCAACAAGCTTCGCAGCTCAGAGGAAGAGCGCCGGGCTCATAACCCGGACGTCACTGGATCGAAACCAGTCTTAGCTCCATATCTCTTTTGCCTGCTACGGACGAGAAACCCTCCGCGGACGATAAGCCACCCAAGGTGTCCTTGAAAGTGCCGGAAGAGGCAGATGGTTCAACTTCAGAGGCTAAGATGAGTGGCGTGTACCAGTACTACCGCCTCAAGACACACAGCTCCCGAAAGTCTGATTGGAATTTGGACGGGACATCTGGACGAAGGGCAAGGGGTGGCCCCTCACGATCAAAAGGCATCGTGGCAGACTCTAGCGAAGGTTGTGACGACGGAGAGTGTGGCTTCGGTGGCAAGCCAGAAGTCTTGGATAACGACCTCGAGTCCTCCAACAGTGACTTAGCAAAGCCTACTCATGCCAAGAAGATGAAGAAATGGAAGAGTTTGACCAGGGACAAGTTCGAAAAAATGCTGCTCGAATGCATCGTCAACACTGGTAAGCCCAACACACCCCCGTCTTCTAGATCTGTTCTTACCTAGATTTCCCAGAGATTCCGCCAGACTACAAGAATATTCAAATCGACCGCAGGATCATCGACAAGCTGGAGCGTGTCACTAAAGTGTCGCTGCTCATGCCAAAAGCGTTCAGTCACGGTGTCCTCGCGGGGAACAAAGTAACCGGTAACTCTGTTTTCCCTACCGTACCTGTATGCGGGGGAGCGACGAATCTTGTTGGTGATACGGATCGAGTACTGTCGTGATGGAATGTGGTAAAAATTGATGCTGTGTTATACGGAAAGGTACTGCGATTTTGTGGCTGGTTAAGCTTGGGGGCGCTCCGGGAGTGAGCGTTGAGCTTACCGGTCTTGGCATATTCGAGCAGAGCAACCTAAAATAATGAAAACAGGTGGTTTTGCTGGCGAAGAACTTAAAAAGAGGACCTCACGCCGTACTGTAGCCTGCATCACTTTGTACTATACCCCACTGTAAATCCCATACGGTCGCAACCACCAGATTATGCTAGGCGCTGTTCCGACAAAGACCAAGCCCAACCCTCCGCCTCTGGTTGGCTGTACTCACAGGGTGAGGGCCCAGTACGGTCTACCTTGCAGCCATAAGCTTCTTGAGCGCCATCGTGAGAAGCTGCCTCTCACCAGGACCGCTTCTGGTGGCTGAAGCCAGGGCTCGCTGCGGAGGACCCCCTACTCCGGATCCAGGAGTTTAACATTATGACCACGCTTAAGGGTCGGCCACGCGGCTCTACCACCTTTGCTAGTAATGGTAGGAGGGCTCCTATACTCACAGCACCGCCACTAGGAGGCAGTTAACTAGACTAGGAAGACAAGGTTGTTATACTGGCTACTTAACCCCCTACTCTGCAGCCCCCTTGTAACAGCGCTCCTAAGAAGGTTGCACCAAGGAAGAGGGCCGCCAAGAAGCAAACCCCAGGCCGTCAGTCGGGGATGATGCCTAATATTCACCGCAACCCCTTAAGCTGGGAGGGCGCTGACCTTAATAGGAGCCAGACGACGGTCTCCCTTACTCCCGGCGCAGGGCTGGTGTCTAGCAACCCTATGGTTATCCCCAGTACGCCCTCGTTAACGGCCATGGTAACGGCTTCAGCACCAGTGGGAGTCACAAAGAGTAGTGGAGTGGTGGGCACTCGAAAGAGCACCCGTAAGGCACCGGCACTGCGAAGATTCCGAGAGTAAGGGGGTAATTGTGGCCAATCACGTGGTCGCAGGGGCTCAGTCAGCAGAGTAATTGTACGTAGTCAATTAAGTTTTATTGCGGAAATCGCGTTTTCAGCGTTATTTTCGCTCTGTGGCCTTACATCTATCAATGTGGTGGCTTTTTGCCGTGAGCGAATGACTCGGATCAATTACGTGGTTGCGACCGTGCATTGGGGGTTAGGGTCATGTAGGGGGTTTGCAGTGGGGTACAGTACAAAGTGATGCAGGCTACAGTACGGCGTGAGGTCCTCCTTAAAAACCCCTAGCTCCGTAAGCAGCGGGTCCATCAAACCTCCGTTTAGCAGAGGTATGACAGCTGTGGACACCTGGCACAGCTGCAGCGACAGGGTAGACAGAATTCGTGTTATGACCTGGCGGAAAGGCAGGGGCTAGGTTTTGGGACCGCTAGTCCATGCTTTGTCTGCCCAATGCTTGGGCAACGCAGTGAAAACTTGTTGTGGAGCCCAGAATTGGGCCCGTTCACCAGAGCGCCGAGCTGCATTGGACCACTCGCTAGCGCCTGAAAAGGGAAGTACGTGAACGTAGGATGAAGTTTGAGAACCGGGGCCGTGACGTCATAGCTTCTCGGCTAGTCTTGGGCTCAAATCCTAGGCTACGGTCCCGATTTTGACTCAGAATATACTAGTATATGCCGTGGGATGGTACATAATATCCCAGCTCGGAATTTGGGGTAGTATATAATATACCAGCACTGTTAGGATAACCCACAATATACCAGTATATGATGGGATGTCTCAGAATATACGGAATACCAGTACATGTCCTAGGATAGTACACAATACCCTAGTTCGGAATGAAATTCATACTTTTCACCTCAGAAATCGGAAATAAGCGAACGGTGTTTGTCCTACCTAAAGTTATACTGCCAATCCCCCCTGCGTGAATGCTGTAAAACCTGTTAGATAGAAAGGGGTGGTTGTGGCTGGAAGACACCAGAAAACTGGGTTGGTCAACATCGCCACCACAGTTACCACTGCACACAGGTAAAAGAACCGGATCTCTGGCGAAGCCAGAGATTCGCAAAAAAGGGAGAGAATACAATCACATTTTATAGCTATCATTTTTATGAATATAGAGGTGTAGCGTCTCTGAGAGATTACCCTGGCTCAGGGAAGAATCAGGGGAAGCTCAGGACAAATCAGCTACAGCTCACCCCAGTTCACTCAAGCTCAGGACGACGGACGAAAAAGGAAATTTCGTGTGCCTAGATTCGTCGCAGATTACTAGGCTGCAATTACATCTTCCTGTAGTGATAGCTGGCTTGCCTGTCCGCAATGAACCGAGTTCAACGTTACTCCTGCGTCTCACTGACGTTTCTTCCCATCGTTGACTTTCAGAACACCCCCCTTCCACTCGCCACGAACAACCCGGCCGCTCGGGAGCACAACCTCAGTTCGCCGTACCCGCCACAGCAGAAACGGATACGCCATATCACACGCCAAAGGTACCCCCCAGACCACAATGCCCAGAGGGCTAACGATAAACCCGTGCGCCTCGGGCCAGTACCACCACATAACCACATTGCACAGAACCAACCCTGTCAGCGTCCCCATCGACCGACACAACCTACTCCTGTTAGCAAACACCCACCCATCACTCCCCCTAACCTCCACCCACAAGGGAAACTCACCAAATCACATACCCCGTCCCTCCCGAATGTCCCCTCGAAGCCAACATCGCCAAACTCCCCACGCTCAACAGAACTTGACTCAGCCCCGCCGACCAAAACGCCAACTCGGTCGTATCAAACCCCTCCCGTCCTCTCCACCACTTCCCCTGCTTACTCCCGCTCCCTCTCCCGGGTACCTCCAACCACCACCTCGCAAACCAATAATTCCCCACGCACCCCACCGCCGTCAATCCCACCAACACAACTCCAACCCACCGTCCAACCCAGCCCCACCTCCCTCCCTTCCAATCTCCCTCCCCGAACCTCACCGTCGTGTACACCAACCCCACATCCAACACCAACCAGAACAGAAACCCAAACGTCTCAAGTGGTGTTTCGCACACGAAGAAAACGTAGACTAACTCCCACGAGAGGTTGGCGGCGAGTGCAAGCAGCGGCATCCCGTAGGAGTGGGTGCGCAGGGAGCGCAGCGTCATGAGGATGTAGGTTGCGTCCCAGAGGACGACGCCGGTGGCGAGGAGGGAGATGTGCAGGGGGAGGAGGAAGGGTGGGGAGTGGGGGGGAGG
>Ga0247758_1001061_pt1 | contig 22655 bp, 20 predicted proteins | sample UWRJL156409C4_FD_180950 | JGI IMG/M metagenome (GOLD analysis project Ga0247758, IMG submission 180950) | Plant litter microbial communities from Arlington Agricultural Research Station in Wisconsin, United States - UWRJ-L156-409C-4 | ecosystem: Environmental > Terrestrial > Plant litter >... | reverse complement strand
GGAGGAGATCGGCACGTTCGTCGACGCCTGCTGGGCGCCGCGCAAGGCCAAGGCCCGGCCCCGTCGCCGCCCCGCCACGGGGCCGACCAAGCGCCCCGTCACCGCCTGACCGGGTTTCACTAGGCTCTACGGATGTTTTTCGCCGCGGAGACGTTCGTCGTGCAGCCGAACCTGTGGCTGCTCGGGCTCTCCATCGCGCTGTTCGTCGTCGCCCTGGCCTTCGCGACGGTCACCGGGGCCAAAGGACGATGGCCCTGGTTCGTGGTCGGCTTCTTCCTCCCCATCGCCTGGGTGATCGGCGCGTTCCTGCCGGCGCGGCCCGACAGCCCGTGGGAACAACGGCAGCGGCGTCGGGCCGAGCTCAGGCTGCGACGCCAGCGCCGCGCGGACGCGCTACCCGGCTGAGTCCACCAACGGTGTGGCGAGCGGCACCGCGGTGAACTGGCGGGTCGCGGCGGCGAGGCGGTCGTCCGTCGAGGCCAGATCCTCCCCCAGGCGCTGCGCCATGACCACGTAGAGCGCGTCGTCGAACGTGAAGTTGTCGCGCAGCGTGAACGCCTCCTGCGCGAACAGGGACGTGGGGTAGAAGGCGATCGGGAGGGTCAGCAGCGTGTCGAGACCGAGGAGGGCTCGCTCGGCATCGAGTCCGGCGTGGAGGACCAGCCGGCGCAGCGCCTGACCGCATTCGGCCACGAGGTGGTCGGGTGCGGCCAGGTTCGCCTCCGCGACCCAATCGTGCCAGCCCTCCCCGCGCGGCCGCCCGAGGATGAGATCCACCGCCAGGCTGGCGTCGAGGACGCTCATGCGCCGCGCTCGTCGCGGATCTCCCGCAGGACCTCGACCGGATCCCGATCCATCGTGGACGGCCTGATCGAGCGGAGCGTCTGCCGGAGCTCGTCCGGTGAGGGGCGCGCCGCCAGCTGCGTGAGCTCCTGGCGCAGGTACTCGTTCAGCGACAGGCCCGCCAGCGCGGCCCGCGACTTGAGCGTCCGGTGGACGGGCTCGGGGACGTCCTTGACCTGGATGAGCTTCGCCATGATGGACGGATCGTAACATCCGACTTGGATATTTCCATCAATATTGGATGTAGATGAGGGCGGGGCGACGGAGGGGGTCATACCTCCCATAGGTCAGGGAGCGAGAATCTCTCCCCCCTCCACCGCGCCGAGCTACCCCCGCCAGCCGCCGGTCTCGCCGCGGTAGGTGCCGCCGCCGTGCAGCACGGTCATCGCGGTGCGGCGCAGCACCTCGAGGTCGAGGCGCCACGTCCGGTGCTCGATCCACCACAGGTCCATCTCGATCCGCTCGGCCCACGGCAGCGACGCGCGCCCGTTGACCTGGGCCCAACCCGTGATGCCCGGCTTCACGGCCAGACGGCCGCGCTGGCGCTCGGTGTAGGCCTCGACCTGCGACGGCACGGTCGGCCGGGGGCCGATGATCGCCATCTCCCCCCGCAGCACGTTGACGAGGTTGGGCAACTCGTCGATCGAGGTGCGACGCAGCAGCCCGCCCACCCGCGTGATCCGGCTGTCGCCCGCGTCGACCGCCAGCCCCGCACCCTGGAACTCGGCGCCGTCGACCATCGTGCGCAGCTTGAGGACGTCGAACTCGCGTCCGTCCAGACCGACCCGCCGCTGGCGGTAGAAGACGCCGCCCCGCGACTCGACCGCGATCGCCACCGCCGCCACCGCGAGCACCGGCGCAGCGAGCAGCAGCGCGACCCCGGCCACGACGACGTCGAAGAGGCGACGAAGGACGTTGCCCATCAGACCCACCCCTCCCTGGAAGAACGAGCCCCCAGGGCGAGTTCTTCCGGCGGTGAGCAAGGCCTCTGGCCGCAGCTCATCGCGTGCCTTCGGGAGGCGCCCAGCCGGCCGGCGTGCCGTGCCGGGCCCACGACCACCAGCCGGTGGCGATCGAGGCGGTCGTCGCCACGTAGTAGCGCGCGACGAGCAGCAGGCGAACGGGCACCGCGCTCGCGAGGAGCGCCGCGAGGAGCAGCAGCAGCTGGAGCGCCAACGTCACGACGTACAGGGCGCCACCGTCCACGGCGACCAGCGCGACGTTGGCCACCAGCGCCAGCACGTGCAGGAAGGGCGAGGCGTAGCGCAGCGCGCGGTGGCTGAGGATCATCAGCGCGTAGAGCGGCGAGTAGCCGCGCGGGGAGAGCAGGCCGCCCTTGACCACGATCGGCCAGGCGTGGCTCATCATCCGCGTCTTGCGGGAGAACTCGCCCTCGATCGTCGGGACCATCTTCTCGGTCGCCCGGGCCGCCGGCGCGTACACGGCCCGCCACCCGCGCTTGACCATGTTGAACGGGAAGCTGAGGTCGTGGCCCATCACCGCGTCGACCACGATGTAGGAGGCGCGCCGGGTCGCGTAGATCGCGCCGTTGCCGCCGGTGACCGAGGACAGGCGCGACTCCATCGCCCGCAGCCACATCTCGTAGCGCCAGTAGAGGCCCTCCTGGTTGGTCCCGTCTTCGTCGTTCACGAACCGCACCTGGCCGCAGACGTAGCCGATCCCCGCGTCCACGACGAACGGCGCGACCAGCGCGCGCAGCGCCCCGGGCTCCCACAGCGCATTGGCGTCGGAGAAGGCGACGACGTCCCCCGACGACGCTTCCACCGCGGCGTCCTGCGCGCGGATCTTGCCGCCACGCGGCAACTCCAGCACGAGGTCGGCGCCGGCGGCACGCGCCAGCGCGGGCGTGTCGTCCGGTGAGCCGTCGCAGGCCACGACGATCTGCAGGCGGCCGGCCGGGTAGTCGAGGGCGCGCGCGTTGGCGACCTTCGCGGCGATCACGTCGGCCTCGCGGTAGGCAGCCACGATCAGCGAGACGGCCGGCAGCGCCCCGTCGTCCTCCACCGCGCCGATCGGCGACGACCGGCGCAGCACCCGCCCGAGCACGGCCAGCACCAGTCCGTAGCCCACCTGCGCGTAGACGAGCAGGCCGGCGCAGACCCAGAAGACGATCTGGAGCGCGGTGGTCACGGGCCGTCAGCGATGCCGCGTCGGGCGACGCTCAGGAGGCCGACTCGACCGACTGCGAGGCGGGCAGCAGGTCACGCGGACGCAGGTACTCGACCTCGACGGAGAAGTCGACGGCCTCGGTGGTCGGGTAGAGCGTGGAGAAGTCGCGCTTGGCCTCCTCGAACAGCTCGCGCACCGTCTCGATCCCCGGCCGCTCGTCGAAGCGGTGGTTCGTCTTGAAGCAGGCGTCGCCGCCTTCGTCGCAGACGTAGATGTAGACCTCGTAGCGGGGCTCGGGCTGCAGCATGCCCTCAGCGTACGCCCAGGAGCGCTCGATAGACGTCCAGGTGCATCGCCGCGACCCGGCTCCAGGCGTACGGACCGGCCGCCGCGGCACGGGCGGCGACGGCCATCTCCGCCCGCGTGACGGGGTCGGAGACCACCGCTGCGAGGGCGTCGTGCAGCGCGGCGGCGTCCCCGGGCGGCACGAGCCGCGCCGGGCTCGGCGTGCCGGCCTCGGCCACCTCGCGAAAGCCCCCGACGTCCGACAGCACCAGCGGCGTGCCGAAGGCGAGCGCGGTGAAGAGCACGCCGGACTGATCGATCGCCCGGTAGGGCAGCACGGCGACGTCCGCCCGCCGGAACAGCGCGGGCAGCTCGTCGTCGCTCACGAAGCGCTCGACGAAGCGGACGTTGCGGGGCGCGGCCGCGCGCAGCGGCGCGACGTCCATGCGCGGCCGGCCGACGATCCACAGGTCGGCGTCCTCGATGCCGCGCCACGCGTCCAACAGCACGTCGATCCCCTTGTAGGGCCGCATCAGGCCGAAGCACAGGACGACGGGACGGTCGGGCGGCGTGTCCGCCAGCTCCGGCGGCAGCGGGCCGTCGGGAGCGGCGGCGAAGTGGGTGAACGCCCCGTGGGGGATCACGTGGACCTTGGCCGGATCGGCCCCGGCCTCGTCGAGCAGCCGGCCGCGGCCGTGCTCGGAGTGCACGACGATCGCGTCCGCGCGGCGGTAGGCCCGGATCAACCCGGCGCGCTGACCCGGCTGCGGCTCTCGCGGGAGAACGTCGTGTGCGGTGAGGACGACGGGGCGGTCCCGGGGGAGCAGGCGGTCGTCGACCTGGGGCACGGCGAGCCACTGGTAGTGCGAGAGATCCCCCGGCGCCCGGCGCTCGCGGAGCATGTCGGGGACCTGCTGGAGGAGCCGTGTCGCGCGCCGCGCGGGGCTGCCCGGGCCGCCCACCGACCGGCGGTAGAAGCGGCGCTCGACCGCGTACCCGTCGGGCGCAGGGACGTCCCCGAGGTCGAAGTCGGTGGTCGCCAACGTGACGTGGGCGCCCGCGCGAGCGAGCGCCGCGCACAGCGCGTGGTCGTAGGGCGGGGTGTACGCCGCCGGGTCGATGACGCGGATTCTCACGGCAACGAGCAGAATAGGCGCGCGATGGACGTCGAGGTCACCTACTGCGTCGTGAACACCCAGCAGCGCGAGCTGCTGGAGCGATGCCTGGACGCGATCGCCCGGGAGCGCGCGGCCGTGCCGTTCGCCACGGAGGTGCTGGTGCTGGACAACGCCTCGACCGACGGATCGGTGGGCGCGGCGCGCAACCACCCGACGGTGGACGACGTGATCGCCCTCAAGCAGCGCCGGGGCAAGGGCGAGAACGACACCGCGCTCCTGCAGTCCGCGCGCGGCCGCTACGCCCTGCTGCTGAACGAGGACTCCGAGCTGCTGCCCGGCGCGACCGCCGCCCTCCACGCGGCGCTGGAGGCCAACCCGCGCGCGGGGGCCGCCGGATCCACCCTGCTGCGCCCGGACGGCACGCCGAGCCCGTCCGCCTGGCGCTTCCCCAGCCTGCTCACCGCCGCGGCCGGAGCGCTGTTCCTCCACAAGGTCACCACCGTGCAGAGCAAGGGCGACCAGACCCGGGCCGTCGACTGGGCGCAGTCCGCCGCGCTGCTCGTGCGCCGGATCGCCGCGCGGGAGATCGGCTGGTTCGACCCGCTGTTCTTCGTGTACTCCGACGAGGTCGACTTCGCCAAGCGGCTGTCCGACAACGGCTGGCACACCCTGTACGTGCCGGGCGCCCAGGCGATCCACCACGAGCAGCTGTCGACCGGCTCGGTTCCCGAGCGGCGGATCGTCGAGCTGTCCCGCAACCGCGACCGGTACATGCGCAAGCACCACACCCGCGCCACCGCCGCGCTCGTCCGCTGGCTCACGGCCTGGACCTACTTCCTGCGCTCGCTCGCGGCGATCGTCCTGCCCGGCCACGACCCCGCGCGCTACCGCGCCCACGTGCACGCCACACTCCACCCCGACGAGGGCGACGGGCTGCGCGAGGCGGCGCTGGACTACAACCGCGGCGGCATGCGGCTCTAGCCGGTTCGGACGAGGACGTCATCCAGGTTGTTGCCGAGGGGTGGCAACAACCTGGATGACGGGCCCGCGCTACTGCTCGTCGACCTCGCCGCGGCGGGCCAGCCGGGCGCGCATCTGGGTGGACAGCGAGCGGAGGCCGGCACGCTCCGACGCGTCGAGGAAGCCCAGACCCAGCAGCACCACGGGAATCGCCGCGGCCACCGCGGCCCGGGAGAGGAAGCCCGCCCAGCCGGCGGGGGGCAGCAGCAGCTCGCCGCCGACCGCCAGCCCGCCGAGCACGAGGAGGAGCACGGCCAGGCGCCCCCACTCGAACGGCACGGCGAACGCCCGGCGCGTGAGGACGTGGACGATCCCCAGCATCACCACGTAGGCCGCGCACAGCGCGATGCCCGCCCCGACGATGCCCAGCGGCCCGGTCAGCCACAGCAGCACGAGCACGTTGACGCTCAGCCCGGCGACCGCGCCCGGGAACGTGCGCGTGGTGACCTTGGCCCGGCCGGCGATCGTCACGAAGACGAGCAGCAGCCCGTACAACGCCCAGCCGAAGGCCAGCCACGGCAGCGCGGTGTGCGCCTCGAAGTACTCGGGCGCCGCGAGCAGCCGCACGACCCACCGGCCCAGCAGGACGATGCCCGCGACGACCAGCCCGGTCACCAGCACGTAGTACGTGGTGACCCGGGAGTAGAGGCGCTTGGCCTCACCGTCGTCGGTGACCGAGTAGGCCAGCGGCGGCCACGCGTACTGGAAGCCACGCACCGCCACGATGACCACCGTCGCCAGCTTGACCGCCAGCGCGTACAGGCCCGCCTCGCCCGCGCCCTGGCTGTGCAGGAGGTAGGAGCGGTCGACCACGTTGAGCGCGTACGTCGTCCCCTCCGCGGGCACCGTCGGCACCCCGAAGCGGAGCATGGGCCGCAGGCCGCGCCGACGCGGCCGCCACAGGCCGACGCGGTGGCGCATCGTCCACCACAGGCCGAGCAGGATCACGGCCGAGGCACCGTAGTTGCCCAGCAGGTAGCCGCGGGCGCCGCCGTCCCGGACCACGACCAGCGTGATCGTCAGGCCGACGGTGAGGACGACGTTCCCGCACGAGGCGATCAGGTACGCCCGTCGTCGCTCGTCGACCCGCAGCAGCGCGTAGGCCATCTCCAGGTTGGTGAACGCCCACAGGCCGAGCAGGCCGAGCTCCATCAGCTCCGGGTCGCTCTCGCCGATGATCAGGCGGGACATCGGCTCCGCGAAGAGGAGCAGGATCCCCACCGCCACGGTGGTGGTGATCGCCACGAACAGCGTGGCGGTGCGGGCCAGGTCGTCCCGGCGGTCAACATCCTCGTCGTCGAAGTACAGGCGCACGAACGCCTCGCCGACACCGGCGCGCAGGAGGATCGAGCTGAAGATGATGAACGTGAGCAGCGTCTCCGCGTACCCGTACTCCGCCTTGGTCAGGTGGCGGGTGTACAGGGGCAGCGTGCCGAGGGCCAGGATCGCCGAGAGCACGCTCGAGGCCTGGTAGGCGGCACCACTGGTGACGAGGCGCTTGAGCAATGCGGCCACGCGCCCACCGTATCGTCGCGAGCGGCCGGGGGACGGAGCGGTGCCGCGGCGGACCGGCGTGCCCGCAACGATCGTCTAGCGTCTCGCCCCATGGCCGACGCGCCCCTGTGCCTCCTCCTGCTGACCCGCCCGCTCGAGTCGTTCATCCTGCACGACCAGGCCGTCGACCTCCTCCGCGCGCCGGGCGTCGTGGCGATCGAGCCGCCCCGCGTCCCCTACGGCGCGTTGCTGCGTCTCCCCGAACCCCTCGCCGACCGCGTCGCCGCCGCGCAGGCCCGCCGCCTCACCCGGGGCCTGGCCGCGCACGGCCGCCCGAAGGTCGTGGTGATGTTCCACGCCGTCCAGTACCGCCTGGCCCGCGCCCTGCTCGCCGGCCAGCCCGACGGGGAGCTGTGGTACTCGCGCTGGGACCGCTACGAGGAGGCCTACGACGCCTCGCCGAAGCAGCGCGCCCAGCTGGCGGAGCTGCACGTCCGGGCCGCCGAGCGCAGCGCGTACACGTTCGCGGTGAGCACCGAGCTGGTGCGGCTGGAGGAGGAGGCGGGCCGCACCGCGCACCTGGTGCCGAGTGCCGCGGACGCCTTCCCCGCGCTCGACCTCGGACCGGCAGCCGACCACGCCCGCGACCCCAACCTCGTGCCGAGCCGTACATCACGACCGCCCAGCGGTCGTGATGTACGGCTCGGCGATGAGGAGGGGGACGGAGCCGCGCCCGTCGCGATCTCGCTCGGGCATCTCGGCTGGCGCACCGACTGGGCGCTGCTGCGCGGGACGGTCGACGCCCTCCCCGCGCTGACGCTGCACCTGGTGGGCGAGTGGCACGAGGACGAGAGCGGGGACGACCCCGACTTCGTGGCGCTGCGCACCAGCCCGCGCGTGGTGTGGCACGGGCGGCTGGCCGACCCCGAGGCCGCCGCGCTGATCCTGGACGCCGACGTGGGCCTCGTGCCCTTCACCCGGACGCCGTTCAACGACGCCGGCCTGCCCAACCGCATCCTCAAGTACGCCCGCCAGGGCCGCCGGACGGTCAGCCCGTCGCTGGCCGGCGCCCGCACCTGGGAACGCGCCGTGACGTTCGCCGACGGGCCCGCCGCGTTCGCGGAGGCGATCGCCGCGCACGCCGGCGCCCGGCACGCACCCGATCGGGAGCTGCGAGATTGGGCGCTCACCCAGAACGCCCGCGCCCAGAACGCCCCGCTGTGGGAACGCCTCGAGACCCTGGAGGTCGACGTCCGTGCCTGACCCGCCCCGCACCCCCGCACGCATCGCCGTGGCCGACCCCGACCGGCTCGACGACTGCCGCGCGCTGTGGCTGTCGCTGCGTGATCACCACGGCGGCACCGACCCCGGTCTCGGGCCCGTCCGGTCCGACGACGACTCCTGGGCCCGCGCCCGCGCCGAATGGGGCGCGTCGGTGGGCACGCCCGACGGCTTCCTCGTGCTCGCGGAGGCCGACGGGGAGCCGGCCGACGCCCCGCTGGGCTGCGCGTTCGTGTCGGTCAAGCAGGGCTCCCCCACCTGGACCGCCGCCGACCGCTTCGGCGAGGTCGACGTCCTGGCGGTCGCCCCCGGGGCCCGCGGGCTGGGGCTCGGGGCCGGCATCCTGCGCGTCGTCCAGGAGGAGCTGGACCGGCGCGGCGCCGGGGAGATCCGCCTCGTCGTGACCGCCGGCAACCTCGGCGCCCAGGCCTTCTACCGGGAGCTCGGGTTCGAGACGTTCGCGCACGTCCTGCGGCGGGCCGCGCCCCCGGCCCGCTAGCCGCCCTCAGCCGCTGGCGCCCGCCAGCGCCCGGCGATCGTCGGGGTCGCCGGCCGCGCCGGCCGCCTGGGCCGGCAGCGCGCAGACCTTGCCGTCGGAGAACCCCTCGGGCGCGATGTCCAGCGCGACGTTGAGCCGCGCGCGGGTGTTCTCCCAGGCGACGAGGTGGGTCAGCTCCAGCGCGCCCTTGGTCCCGAAGCGGGCGACCACGCGCTCCATCAGCGCATCGTCGACCACGGCCGGGGTCCGCGTCATGCCGTCGGCGACGGCGATCACCAGCCGCTGATCGTCGTCGAACAGGCCGGACTCCGGCGCGCGATGCAACGCGAGCAGCTGCTCGTCGCTCAGCCCGGACCGGCGCGCGTACTCCGAGCCGATGTCGATGCAGAAGGGGCAGTCCACGACGGTGGCCGCCTTCAGCACCGCCAGCTCGCACAACGGCTTGGGGACGTGGCGGGCCTTCTCGGCCGCGCCGTTGAACCGGGCGAACGCGAGGAGCAGTCGGGGGTGGTTGGCGAAGACGGCGCCGGACTGCATCTCCCGGCCGAAGGTCCGGCGGCCGGCGATCGCGGTGACGCGGGCGAACAGGCCGGTGGTGCGGGGCTCGATGCGGGACATGCTGGGCTCCTGGGGCGGTGGACCTCCCGCAGACTAGACACGACCGTGGTACCGCGACAGGTCCAATCCCGCGATCTTCTCGGGTACCACCGCTCGGCGGGTGCGCCCGCCTAGGGACAGGAGACGTACGCCGCGAACTGCGCATTCGCGGCGACGCGGCGGAAGCCCGGATCGACGACCGTCGTCGTGCGGGAGGCGCCGTCCGCGTACCCGTAGCGGTGCAGCGTCTTGTCCCCGACCGTGAAGATCGCCACGCCGTGCGGGCGGCGCGCGTCCGACCGCGCACCGACGGCGGCGGCCGGCAGGTCCAGCAGCCACCGGGTGTCGGGCACCAGGCGGTAGTTGGGGAAGGTGATCGGCCCGCACTCCCGGCCCTGGGTGACCGCCGGGCTCTCCAGCAGCGCAACCAGCGTCTGGTGGGTCGAGCGGATGTAGCGCAGCTCGGTGAAGAGGTTGTCGATCACCGTGAACCGCGCCGCCACGAAGACGACGCCGAGCACGGCGCCGGCGACCATCACCCGCGCCCACCGCCGGCGCACCACGCCGTCCGTCCCCTCGCGGGACCGTTCGACGAAGCCCAGGACGCAGAACCCGGCGAACAGGCACAGGGCGATCGACGGCACCGTCAGGTACCGGGGGATGATCGACAGGCCGGCCACGCCCGTGCCGACGAACGTCAGGGCGCCCGCGCCGAACAGCGCGAACGGCACGTGCAGCGCACGGCGCGGGGGCCGCGGGCTGAGCCACACGGCCAGCACCATCCCGATCACCCCGGCCAGTGCGACCGGCGGCCGGGCGGTGTCGGCCAGGAACCGCACGAAGCTGCCGGGGACGTGGGCGACACCGCGCTCGCGGCCCAGGGCGTCGGCCAGCGCCGACGTGGAGTGCAGCGAGAACAGCGCGTCGCCGGTGACCGCGTAGTCGGTCAGTGCCCACAGCAGGGGGGCGACGACGGCGAGCGCGAGCAGGTCCCACCGCCGCCACCCGCACCACAGCCAGTACAGCCCGGCCAGGACCCACGCCTCGGGGCGCAGCAGACCGGCCACCGCGAGCAGGCCCATCGGCAGCAGCCCCGCCCGCGACCACCCGCGCTCCCCGCGCGCCGCCGGCTTCTCGGCCTCCAGCGCCGCCGCCCACAACACGACGGCCAGGAACGGCACGTCGACGTAGGCCTTGGCCGCGAACAGGAGCAGCGCGAAGCTGGTGCCCACGAAGAACGCGCCCGCGCGCCCCGGCCACTCACCGAAGCAGGCCCGGCCCAGGCGGTAGACGGCCCACACCAGCGCGACCATCGACAGCGCGGTGAAGAGCACGAGCACCCGGTCGGCGTCCGTCCCGAACACCGCGCCGAGGAGCGCGCAGATCGCCACGTACAGGGGATGCTCGGTCGGCGCGGCGTACGCCTCGAACGTCGGCGTCACCCCGTCGAGCAGCTCACGGCCCCACACCAGGTGGTAGTACGCGTCGTAGTTGGGGTACGTCGGGACGAGCGCCCACACCACGATCGTCGCCAGGGCCAGCCCGGCGAAGACCACGAGCTCCGTGCGGCGCGTCACGCGGGCATCGACCACCCGGCGGGCGGCGGGATCGGCGGCTCGGGGGGCGGCTCGGGGGCAGCCGGCGCGGTCCCGTCGCCGGTCTCCTCCGTCACCGGCCGCGCGGGCCGCGTCGCGAACCCGACGCCCGCGGCGAGCAGCGCCCACGCGAGCGGGTCCTCGAGGAACGCGGCGTACATCATGGTGTGGACCAGCAGGGCGACGAACGCGGCGGCGATGGCCGCGCGCACGGGATCGCCGCGGGCCCCGCGCAGCAGCGCGATCAGCGCGAGGACGAGCACGGCGAGGTAGAGCGCCAAGCCCAGGACGCCCTGCTCGGCGGCCACGGTCAGCGGGATGGTGTGCGACGCCGAGGCGACGCCCTGCGACGACGTGTCCTTCTCCGCCGCGCGGTACTCCTTGGCGAACGAACCGGACCCGTGGCCCACGATCGGGTCGTCGGAGAACAGGCGCACCCCGCCGGCGATGAGGTCCGCGCGGCCGCTGGTGTCCTTGTTGCTGCTGACGTCGAACCGGACCGTGCTGCCCGCGGCGAGGATGAACACGAGGCCGGCGACAGCCACCGTGCCGGCGATCCCCAGCACGAGCTTGGTGCGCCAGCGCAGCGCGGCGAGCACCACGAGGCCGGCGAGCAGCGCGGTGAAGCTGGACTGCGACAGCGTGAGGACGAGGCCGGCCCACAGGTAGACCAGCAGCACGGCGCCGACGATCGCGTTGCGCGGCCGGGTGCTCCACAGCACCGCCGCGATCACGCCGAGCATCACCACGTCGAGGAAGCGCCCGTAGATGTTCGGGTCGAAGAACAGCGAGTTGACCCGGAAGTACTCCGAGAACGAGTTGGAGCTGATGACCTTCGGGTTGAGCAGCAGCGTGCGCGTCTGGTACTCCACGAACCCGATCGCGACGAGCACCACGGCGAGCCCGGCGAGGACGAGCAGGCAGCGCTGCGCGAGCCGTGGCGTCCAGTCGACCCGCACGATCACCGTGTAGAGCAGTGCGAACGGCACGTAGAAGAAGACGACCTGCTCCAGCGCGTGGCTGAAGTCGGCGGAATAGGAGGCCTGCACCGCGTAGGCGACGACGTAGGCCATCAACGCCCACTCCACGGCGAGCGGCTTGCGGTCCTCCCCCGGCGTGCGCTCGTCGATCCTCCCGGTCAGGCGCGGCCACGCGTGGGCCAGCACCCCGGCCGCCATCACCGCGTAGAGCGGCACGAGCAGGTTGGACGTCGACCCGCCCGAGGAGATCGGGATGCGGAACGGCAGCGCCGCCGCGGCCGCCAGCACCAGCCAGCCCGGGTGGCCCTGAGCCAGGAACGCGGCCGCGACCACGAACGCGACGGCCACGACCACCGCGACGGCGGCGAAGATCGGCCGGTCGCGCAGCTGGTCGAGCTGCCCGCCGTCCCAGATGTGGGAGATCAGGATGATCGGCGTGAGGATCAGTGCGCCCAGCATCGCCGCGGCCCGCGGGCGCGGGGCCCGCACGAGCACGGAGGCGGCCGCCAGGAGGGCGACGACGATCAGCGGGACAGCAGAATCCACGTGTTCCTCAACAGCTGGGTCAGCTCGGGGTCGGAGGCCAGCTTGGCGGGCAGACCGGGGATCGGGAAGCGCACCACGATGCCCTTGCCGACGCGGGTGGCGAGGATGACCGGGCGGGCGGCGTCCCCGTCGACGACCGCGCTGGCCACCACGGTGCCGCCTTCGTCCCGCACGCCGACCCCACCGAACGGCTCGGTCCCGACGAACGAGCCGAACTGGCCGCTGGTGCCCTCGAACAGCGCGATGCGGTCCTCCCCCACGGTCAGCGTGACCGGGTCGACGATGCGCTTGGCCGGCGTCGCGCCGAAGAGATCCGTGTCCGTCGGCTGGGTCGGGTCCTGCGCCTGGCCCGCGGACGTGACCGTCGCGTAGCGGCGCAGCGCGCCCACGCCGAACGAGGCGACGTTGCCGCCGTCGCGCACGAAGCGGCTGAGCCGGCGGGCCACCTTGTTGGGCAGCCACGTGGCGTCGCCGGCCAGCAGGACGCCCGTGTGGCCGGCGAGCTGCGGCCCGGTGCCCGCCTCCAGCGCCACGTCGGTGGTGATGTCGTAGTCGCGGCCGGCGCGGTCCAGCGCGGCGAGGATCGGCGCGCCCTGGGTGGCCAGGCCGCTCGGCATGCCGTCGCCGGCGAAGATGCGGGCCAGGCGGACCGGGAGCCCCGCCGCCAGCGTGTTGGGGCGGCCGTCGCCGTCGTCGTCCACCGGGTTGCGGCCCTGCCAGGTGAGGAAGGGCAGCACGACGAGCACCTTGCGGTCCTTGGACGACTGGACGGCGAGCGGCGAGGTCGCGGTGCGGCCACCCCGGCGGACGGTGAGGAGGTCCAGGCCCGACGCGCCCTTGGGCACGGGGACGCGCAGCAACGGCTGATCGCCCTTGCCCTTGCGCACGGCGCCCTCGGCGACGCGGCGCAGCTTCCAGGTGTAGTCCCCGCCGCGGGCGTCGACCCCGAACGTGGCCCGGTGGCCCGTGGCGACCGGGCCCGTGGGCGGCTGGACGCCCAGGTACCGCACCGTGACGCCCCCCGAGCCGGGGTAGCGCTCGCCGTAGCCGGCGAACGGGAGGCCGTGGACGCCGAGCGTGACGGACGTGCCCACGTTGCCGGCGCGGTCGGCGACCTCGGCGACGATCACGTACGTGCCCGCCGGGGCCGGCCGGGAGGGATGGGCGCCGACGCGGCCATCCCACGACCAGCTCGCGGTGCGGCGGGGCAGGCGCTTGCGCAGCACGAGCGCCGGCCCGTCGCCCCCGGCGGTGCGGAAGACGTTGACGTGCAGCCCCCGGCCCGGCGCGCGCAGCGTGACCACGGCCGGCTCGCCGTCGGGGCGCGGGAGGATCTGGGGTGTCGGGGCGGCCGCCTTGACCCGTGGGTGGGGCGGGATGGTGTCGAGCACGATCGGCTTGCCCAGGGTCAGGTTGCGCCCGCGGTTGCGGAGCGTCACGCGAACGCGGTAGACGCCGTTACGGGCCAGCTTCCCGTCGTCGTCCTTGCCGTTCCAGGTGAAGGCGAGCTTGCGGTACCGGCGCCGGAGCGAGTCGTCGGCCAGCGTGCGCACGACGTCGCCCTTGTCGTCGATCACCTCGACGGTGATCGTGTCGTTCTCCTTCAGCCCGAAGCTGATGCGCGCCACGTCCTTGGCCTTGTCGCCGTTCGGCGAGAAGAACGGCGTGGCCACCGGGTCCAGGACGACAGCGGGGGCGCTCTTGAGCTTCTGGGCGACGAAGAACGCCGCGACCGTGGCCACGGCCAGCACCGCGAAGGCGGCCGCACCGATGCGGGCCGCGGTGCGGCCGGCGGTGCGGGTGCTGGGGAGATCACCCATAGGTGACGAGGGACCCGTTGTCGACGGCGATGTCGTGGAAGCGCTCGAGGCTGGCGGGGAACGGGCCGTCGCGGTGGCAGAGAGCGACGCGGATGACGCCGCGGTGGCAGACGACGAGGACGGGCGCGTCGGGGGCGTCGCTCGCCGCCCGCGCGGCCCGGATGTCGTCCAGGCCCGCGACGACGCGTTCGGTCTGCTCGACCAGCGACTCGCCGCCCGGGAAGCGCCAGGCACCGCCGCGGTGGTAGCCCGCCCAGCCGTCCGGGTCGTCCCGCTCGACGTCGGCCATCATCAGCCCGGTCCAGTCACCCGTGTCGGTCTCGGCGAAGCGCGCGTCGAAGACCGGCTCCAGGCCGGTCGCCTCGGCCACGATCCCGGCCGTCTCCCTCGCCCGCGGGACCGGTGAGGCGTACAGGGCCGCGATCGGCGGATCGTGGGCGACGACGGCCGCCGCGAGCGCCCGGGCCTGCTCGCGACCCAGCTCGTTGAGCGCGACGGGGCCCTGGCCCTGGAAGCGCCGCTCGCGGTTGTCGGCGGTCTCGCCGTGCCGCGCGAGGAGGATCAAGGTCTCTGCGTCCGTCAGCCGGCGGCTTGGTCGGCGCCGACGACCACGACGACCTGGGCCGCGCCGACGACGGACACTCCGCTGATCGTCGAGTCGATCGCCTTGATCGACGTGGCGGGAAGGCCGAGCACGCCCGCGACCTCGTCCGCCGCGGCGCGCTGGTCGGGGGCGTAGTAGATCGTGGTGGTCTCGACCGGCTTGACCGGCGCGTCACCGGTGCCGCCGGCCTTGAAGCCCTTGTCGACGAGCTTGGTCGACTCCGACGCGGCCAGGCCCGTGGTCGTGGTCCCGTTGAGGACCGCGACGGTGGTGTCCCCGCGCACGACGGCGGCCGGGGACGTGCTCTTCTTCTTCTTCTTGGCCGTCGTCTCCGTCTTGGGCGTCGTGCTCGCCGTGGTGGCGATGGTGTTCGCCGGCGTGGAGGAGGGGTCGTCGCTGCCGAAGATCTGGGTGACGAGCACGAAGACGACCACGGCGACGCCGATCACGCCGCCGACGATCATCAGCGTGGAGCGCAGGGGCGAGCGGCCCTCGACCCCGAGCTCTCGCTGCGCCGCGTCGCCCCGCCCGCGGGCCGAGGAGGCGCCGTAGGCGGCGGCCGAGGGCGCGCGCAGCGGTGCGGCCGACTGGGCGCGCGCGGACTGGGAGGCCGGCACGGCGGGGGTGGGCGTGACCGGACGCTGTGCGACGGGGGGCGGGCCGGGCGGGGTGCTCGCGGCGGGCGCCCCGGCCGGGGTGGCCGGGCTGACGGTGGTGGGCTGGGCGGCCGGCGCGGAGGGAGCCGCACCGGAGGTGCCGGCGGCAGCCGCGGCGGCAGCGGCAGCGCTGGAGGCCGCGGCGGCGGCCGGGGACGCGGCGGGCTGAGCCGGCTTGGCGGGGCTCGGCGTGCCCGCGGCGGTGACGGCCTGACCGGGAGGGACCTGCTGGCGGGCGGGCTGACCGGCGGCCGGGGTCAGCGGCGCCCCGGGCACCGGGCGGGCCGGGGAGACCGTGGTGCTCTGGCTCGCGACGGCGCCCGCGACCGGTACGGCGGCGCCCCGGGCCTGCGGGTGCGGGGCCAGGCGCTGCTGGGCGGCCTGGGTGGCGGCGGCCTCCAGCTCGGCGGCCCGCTCCGGGCTGCGGCCCGCCCATTCGCGCAGGCGCTTGATCTCCCGCGCCTGCGAGAAATAGAGCAGCGAGAGCACCGCGAGGCCCACGATGGCGGCGAGGCCGGCGTAGGCGCCGAACTGGTTGATCTTCTCGGCGACGTCGAGCGTCGCGGCAAGGACAGCCGTCAGCATCCGCGAGAGTGTAGGGCTTCTCCTGGACCGCGAGCGTGACGACGGCCCACCGGAGAGGCGCTACCGGCCGTCCGGCAGCTCCCGGGAGTCGGCGGGCGCCAGACGGGCGGCGGACAGCTGCCCGACCCGGTCGGCCAGCCCCGCGGCGTCCCCCTCCAGCACCAGCAATCCGATGGCGTCGAACATGCTGGCGACCTCGGCCTGGTCCATCGGGGCCCGCTGGGCGACCTTGATCCGCTCCGCGGGGGTGGGCTGCGGGCGCTCGTAGGTGTTGAACAGCTCCTCGTGCAGCTTCTCCCCCGGACGGCGTCCGACCACCTCGATCGCGATGTCCTGGTCGGGGTCCAGCCCGGACAGCTCGATCATGTCGCGGGCCAGCTGCATGATCGAGACGGGCTCCCCCATCTCCAGCACGAAGATCTCACCGCCCTCCCCCAACGATCCCGACCGGATGATCAGCTGCACGGCCTCGGGGATGGTCATGAAGTAGCGGGTCATGCGCTCGTCGGTGATGGTCACCGGCCCGCCCCGCTCGATCTGGCGGCGGAAGATCGGGACGACGGAGCCCGACGAGCCGAGCACGTTGCCGAACCGCACCGCGCTGTACCGCGTCTGGGGCCACCGCTGCGCGGCCTCCTCGATCGCGAACTCGGCCAGGGCCTTGGACGCCCCCATCACGGTCTGCGGGGTGACCGCCTTGTCGGTGGAGACGAGCACGAAGCGGCGCACGCCCTGCTCGCCGGCGATCCGGGTCAGCAGCCGGGTGGCCAGCGCGTTGTTGCGCACGGCCTCCACGGCGTTGGTCTCCATCAGGCCCACGTGCTTGTACGCGGCGGCGTGGAACACGATCGTCGGGCGGTGCGCGGCGAACACCTCGCGCATCCGCTCGGCCTCCTTGGCGTCCGCGAGCACCGCGGCGAGCGTGGAGGGATGGACGTGGCGGTCGTCCTCCAGCTCGCGCTGGATCGCGAAGAGGTTGTCCTCGGCGTGGTCGAGCAGGATCAGGCGGCGCGGGGCCACCCGGGCGATCTGACGGCACAGCTCGGAGCCGATCGACCCGCCCGCCCCGGTCACCATCACGACCTCGTTGCGCAGGTAGGCCCCGACGCGATCGAGGTCCATGACCACCGGGTCGCGGCCGAGCACGTCCTCGACCTGCACGGAGCGGACCTGGCGCACGTACTGCTTGCCGCCCTGCAGCAGCTCGAACACCGTCGGGAGCGTGCGGACCGGGGTGCCCCGCTCCCGCGCGGCACGCACGACCCGGGCGCGCAGCGTGCCCGCGGCGGAGGGGATCGCGATGAGGATCTCGTCGGGCTCGACCTCGTCCAGGACCCGGGCGAGGTCGCCCTCCGTCGTCCCCAGCACCTTCACGCCGTCCACCCGCGAGCCGAGCTTGGTCGGGTCGTCGTCCAGGAAGCCGATCGGGCTGAGGCCCAGCGCCGGGTTGCGCATGACCTCGCGCAGCACGAGGCGGCCGCCCTCCCCGGCTCCGACGATGAGGACCCGTCGCGCGTCGCGTCGCGGGCGGAAGCCCTGCAGCGACCGCTCGTACCAGGCGCGGGCCGCGAAGCGGGCGCCGCCGAGGAACAGCAGGAGCAGGAGGAAGTACAGCGCCAGCACCCCGGAGGGCGCGGTCATGTGCTTGTAGCCCTCGGGCCGCAGCACCGTCACCGGGTGCAGCACCATGATGAGGACGGCCAGCCCGATCGTGCTGAGCAGGCAGGCCTGGGCCACCGCCGCGAAGTCGCGCTGGCCGGTGTAGCGCCACCACTTCTGCTCCAGCCGGAAGATGACGCAGAACACCACGCCGACGGCCACGGCCCACCAGGCGGTCGCGTCGCGCAGCAGCACGTAGCGGTCCGGGACGCCCTGGTCGAAGCGGAGCTCGTAGGCCAGGAGGTAGGCGCCGAGGACGAGGACGGCGTCGACGAGGAGCTGCACGATCGAGTGGCGATGCAGCGGCAGGGCGGCCACCCGAGAACGCAGGCGCATCAGGTCAGGATAGACCGTGTGGGCGGGTCCGCGGGGGCGTCGTCCTGCGTCGCCGGCTCGTCCGCCTCCTCGACGCGCGAGCGGCGGCGCTCCAGGTACTCGGACACCAGCATCCACCAGCCGGCGACGCCGGCGGTGAAGAAGATGGGGATCACCGGCAGGCCGTAGCGGCCGTTGGCGACCGCGAACATGTGGACGGCGGTGGCGGTCAGCACCGCGACGAGGATCGAGATCAGCGCCGGGTCCCGGCGGCGCACGATGCCACCGATCAGGCCGATCAGCGTGAGGATCACCAGGATGTTGTGGTAGATCCGCAGCACCGGCATCGGGTGGTGGGCCCCGCCCAGCGACGCCCGGAACCACATCTTCTGGATCTTCGTCCACCACAGCTTGGCCAGCTGGACCGGGTGGTGCAGGACGGCGTCCTTGAGGTTCGCGCGGGCCTCGGTGAGCAGCGCGTTGTCCCGCGACATCTCGGGATGCCGCGCCGCGATGGTGTCCAGTGCCGCCTTGCCGGGGATCTTCTTGTAGTGGACGCCCTTGTACTGGGGGTACCGCTTGACGATCTCCGGCTGCAGCACGTGCTTGAGCGTGATGGTGGACCCGTTGCCCGGCAGGTAGGTGCCCACGAAGAAGGCCGAGCCCCCGCCGATGGTGATCGGCACGACCCGGCCCGCGACGCCGGAGGCGTAGATCGACCAGGGGGCGATGACCAGCAGGCCGCACACCCCGAGCAGCGCGGTGCTGAGCACGCCCTGCTTCCAGCCGCCGTGGCGCCACATGCCGACGAGCACGACCAGGCCCACGGTGACCGGCACGAACAGCAGATCGGTCCGCGTCAGCAGCACCGTCCCGAAGAGGGCACCGGATATCCCGAACCACCACAGCTTGCGGCTGCGCCACGCCGCGACCAGCGCGGTGAACGCGCAGGTGACGAGGAACGCGCCCAGCGGCTCGCTGAGCAGGTTGCTCGGCCCCCAGTAGAGGGGCGGGTAGAACGCGATGATCGCCGAGGCGATCACGCCCGCCCAGGGGCCCGCCAGCAGCCAGCCGAGCAGGAAGACCATGAGGATCGTGCCCGTCGTGACCAGGAACTGCGCCCAGCGCGGGGCGTCGTAGTCGCCGGTCGTCGAATGCTCGCCGGGGCTGAGCTTGTAGGCGGCGCCGAACAGGATCGGGGTGCCGGGCGGCCACCGCAGCTTGCTCTCGTTGGCCTGGTAGCGCCCGGTGTTGCCCAGCGTCTTGCCGATGCCCGCGTACGAGTGCGCGTCGGCCGACAGGCGGGCGATCGGCTTGACCGTCTCGTAGACGCGGATGCCCGTGCCGGCCAGGAAGATGACGGCGAAGACGATCCACGCGCGGGTCGGGATGTCTCGCAGACTCGGCACCGCGAGGCAGGATCGCAGATACGAAAACGGGCCGATGCACGGCCATGACCGGCTCGATCCGGGCTCGGCGGCTGGCATGATCGCCGGCGTGCCCGGAGAGGAGATCACGCGGAGAGCGATGCTCGCCCGCGCCGCAGCCGCCGGGGCCACCGTCGCGGTCGGCCCGCTGGCCGCCGGGGCCGCCCCCGCGTTCGCCGCCCGGTACGCGGGCCACGAGGTCGACGATCCCCCGCTGTCCCGAAGCGACTACTGGGACTTCGCGGACTGGATCCAGCCGAACTTCGAGCGGGCCTGGGACGCCCGCCGGGGGCACGGCTACAGCTCCGACGGTCGCGTCGACGGCCTGCTGCTGGGGACCCACGCGCTGGCCGCGCTGGACGACCATCGCGGCCCGACCCGCAACGACGCCCGGGCCAGCCAGCTCGTCAACCGCCTGCTGTCGCGGCCGCTGTGGGTGCCGTCGCGCGGGACGGGCGGCACCGGGCCGGCCGCGCCGCAGTCGCCGACGCAGGACCACACCCCGGGGTGGAAGGCGCTCGGCCCCCAGCACGTGGCGATCGACCCGAAGATCGCCGAGAGCCTCGCCCACGCCTGGCGCGCCCGGCGCCAGCTCGGCCTCACGAGCAGCCAGGTCGCCCGCATCGAGGGAGCGGTGTGGGCGGTGGCGCGCGGCGTGTTCTTCCGCTACCCGAACGTCCGCCTCAACCAGGCCAACTGGTACACCGGCATCGGGCTCAGCGCCGCCGAGGTCACCGGCAACCGCAGCATCCTCAACGGCGACGTGCGCAAGCAGCTCGTGCGCTTCCTCCGGGGCGCGACCAACGACGCCAAGCCCTGGCGGATCCCCAACTACGGGCCGAGCTGGAGCTACCACCGCGCCCCGTTCTCCCCCGTCGGCAACCACGAGAACGTCGAGTCGGCCGAGTACGCCAACATCGTGCTCGAGGTGCTGCTCCACGAGCGCCAGGCCCGGGCACTGGGCATGGCCGCGCTGGGCGGCCGCGAGCACGCGATCCTGCGGGCGATCGCCATGCGCGCCGTCCCCGCGTACTGGACACACTCCGGCTACATGAACTGGGACACCGGGATGTACCTCGACCGCTGGCACTCGGGCGCGTACTGGGGGTTCTCCCTCCAGGGGCTGTTCGCGGTGGCCGCCGCCCCGCCCGACGACAGCGGCGACACGGGCGGCTGGGCCAAGTGGATCTTCGACCGCGCGCTGGCCACCTACGCGCGCATGGCCGGCACGCGCTCGGTCCGCTCCCCGGCCTCCCCCGTGTTCCCCGTCCCCAACTCGATGGGCAACAACTCGACGCTGTTCGCCGCGCGCTTCCAGCACCACGCGGCACGCGCCGCGTGGATGAACCTGTCGGACCGCCGGGCGATCAAGCCGCCGCCCCTGTACGCCTACGATCCGCAGATCGGCCGCCTGGCCGTGACCACGCCCTTCTACAACACCGCCATCGTGGCGGTCAGCAACGGCGCGTTCCCGTACGGCGGCCGCGAGCCGGCCCGGCTGTTCGACAGCGACCAGCGCGTGGCCGCGAACGTGGGCGGCGCGGGCGGCAGCGCGTTCGGGATCACCGCGGCCGACTCCCGGGGCTCGATCGTCCTGCGCACCCAGCAGCCCCTCACCCGTCTGCCGTCGGCCACCCGTCCCCCGCTCGAGCTCGTCCGCTCCCCGCGCGGCCGCGTCGTGGGCGGCGCGGCGTACCCGCGCACCCCGTACGCCGGGTCGTTCGACGCGCTGGAGGTGACGTCGGTCGTCCAGGACGGCGGCGTGCGCGTACGTTCCTCGCACCGCTTCGAGAGCACCCACATCGTCTCCCGCTGGAGTGCGACGCGCCGCACGAGCGCCCGGCGCGACGTGACCGCCCACTTCCCCTCCTGGGGCTCGGCCGCCGTGGTCACCGCCCGGCTGCGCGACGGCGAGGACGAACGGATCGCCGACCGCTCCCGCATCCGCAGCCCGCTGCGGCTGGACCGGATCCGCTGGATCTTCCTGGAGGCGGGCGGATCGCTGGGCAGCGGCTACGTCGTCGTCGTGCGGCGGGCGCCCGCGGCCACGACGATCGCGGCGGGCCGGCCGCCGGCCAGCTCCTCCAGTCCCGCCCCCGGCCCGACCGTCGTGCTCCGGGTGACGCCGAAGGCGACGTGGAAGCAGCTCACGATCGAGGTCGCCTACACCCCCGCGGACTCCCTCGACGACGCCGAGCGGCTGGCCAAGCGCATCGCCGCCGGCCGCTGACCGCGCCGAGGGTCACTTCGTACGTCGATACGACCCGAAAGGCGCCACTCGGCGGCGGGGACGGCGGGACGGGTCGAGGTCAGGGGGCGGTGAGCAGGTCCACGAGCAGGGCGGGATCGCGGCGCACGCGCACGTCGGCCCCCACCGTCCGGTCCCGCTTGACCAGCGTCACGTCCTCGGCGCGCTCCAGCTGCCGCAGCCGGCCGTCGGCGATCAGACGCTCGTCGACGGCGCCCAGGCGGCCCTCGAACGTGGTGAAGACCGGGGTGCCGAGCGCGACCGCCTCGCGGTTCATCGTCCCGCCGGCGCTGACCACGAGGTCGGCGTAGGCGACGAGCGAGGGCCCGTCGACGGCCCGCTCGGGGATGACGAACCCGCCCTCGGCGGCCAGCTCGGCCCGCTGCTCGTCCGTGCGGGGGAGCACCACGACCTGCCCCTGGTCCCGCAGGCGCCGCAGCACGTCGGCGAAGACGTCGTTCTCGAAGCGGTGGTACAGCGACACGGCCGGCGGTGTGCGCACGACGGCCAGCGGCGCGGCGGGATCCAGGCCCAGCTCGGTCAGCACCCCGGGATCGGGCCGCAGGTCGGCGAGGTAGTACTCCTCCTTGAGGCCCGCGTAGCCGCGGATCTTCCCGGTCGCCCCGTACCGGGCCAGGCGGTCCTGCGGGATCACGTCGGGGACGACCACCGCGCGGGCCAGCCGGCAGTTGATCGAGTGCTGCACGGTCGCGAACTCGTAGTCGAACATCGTCGCCGAGGGGATGCGCAGCAGCTTGGCCGCGATCGACACGTCGTTGGACCCGTGGCCGATCGCCAGGTCGAACGGCCCGTGCCGACGCGCCCACCGCACGAGAGCCCCGGAGCGGTGCGCCAGCCCCACCGCCTTGTCCGCGACGCGGCCCCCGCGGTGGCGCCCGATGACCGTCGCGGCGATGCCCATCCGCTCGCACAGCCCCACCGTCTGGGCGAAG
>Ga0247758_1001060_pt1 | contig 22658 bp, 24 predicted proteins | sample UWRJL156409C4_FD_180950 | JGI IMG/M metagenome (GOLD analysis project Ga0247758, IMG submission 180950) | Plant litter microbial communities from Arlington Agricultural Research Station in Wisconsin, United States - UWRJ-L156-409C-4 | ecosystem: Environmental > Terrestrial > Plant litter >... | reverse complement strand
CCCTACACAGACGTAGACATCCTTGGGATATTTCCGGTCGCTGAGGGCACGGCCCCTTTTTGGCTGCGAGGTGGCGCTCAGCGGCTGAATCAGCCACCAATTGGCCGCCGTAGATATACTCTTGATATTACTGGTGTAAATGAAGTCTTTGCCATTTTGGCGAAAGAGACTCGCAGCATCTGGCCTCAGCTTCTCCAGCTTCGTCGTCTAAACGAGAGCATCGGTTCCTCCACTGAATGTTACAACTGATTACCCCAATTGAAGAGAGGTGGGACGGTTCCAGTTCTAGTAACTATGAACTGAATCTGCTTGCTCCTTGCTTGCTCCTTGATAACTAAGAAATCTAAATGGTAATGCTCCCCTCCAGCCTCAGATCTCTGCTGCTTGCCCCAACCCATATCTGATACTCCCCTCTCCTCAGCCGCCACTGCTGCGCCACAACATCCCACACGCTCAGATCTCTCCTCGTGAGTTCAAAGACCACCTGCCGTGCTTCCCCCGGCGTAAGCGGCCCGACCCGGGAGAACCCTCGCAGCTGGCGAACTGGAGTATCGTTGTCCTCACTCGGTATACCGACGTACAGCTGTGCAACTTCGGTTCCCTCCCTGTCGCCCGAGTTGGTGATAGTGCAACTGACCAGGGCAACTGTGTCCCACAGCTCCGGGTGTCCGCCCTGGACGATGGGAACAGATGTGTTAAGGAACTCCGCCGGGCTGGCGTCTGCCCCATGTACTGATGCCAAAGAGGCAGATAGCGCCTCGTGAGCAAAATTCGTGTAAGACAGGCCAAACCCAAACTCGAAACGAGGCTCAATGCCCTCTTTGTCAAAGGCGCGGTAGTCGATATACAAGCCCTCGGCGAACTCATCCTCGGCGAAATAGTCGAAGGAAACTGTGGAGTTTAGCAACGCGCCGTAGTCACTCTCCTTTTTGGCAACCGTGTAAGGAAGACGGCCGCTGGGGTTGACATCGCCATACAGAACCGAGGCGAGACTGTGCCCACTTTCCTGTCCAGGGAGGCCGGCGAAGATAACGGCTGTGATGTTGGGATGGTCGATCCAAGCGTCAACAGTTCGTATTCCTGCACCAAGTCAGCGTTGAGGCTTCACAACATGAGGGTTGGGAGCGAATTACCGGCAGAATGAACAACAACAATAGTACTGGGACACTTCGCTGCCACGTTCAAGATGAGTCGGTCACTGAACTCGTCGGCAAGTGTCGTCCTGTCGAAGCTCTCCCCTGCATATGCGTTGACAAAGACAAGACATGCTTCGGCGTTGACGTACGGAGTCTCCGGATCTTCTGAATAGAAGTCCCATCGCAAGACACCTCTGTCTTTCGAAACACGCTCCTGTAGCGCCTGGAAAGGAGATATGACATAAGGCGGGGTGGTGCTGCCAGATCCACCAGCCGTAACCAGTGTACCGTTCAAAATATCCCATCCCCAGTTCACTTCGTACCCGCCTCCATACCGGTCGGGGTTCTTCCATGGCACCGCTTTGACCGTTGCGTCGTATCCGTAGACGCAGAGAAAGCGAGGTTTCTTGAAGGGGAGCGTGTTGTTGACGTTCTTGACGAGAACCGTACCGGCGGCACCGATCTCCTCGATCAACTTGGCGTGGTCGGCCTGTACATCGACGGGGACGTGCTTCTCTTCGTTTGAGTAAATCGTAGTAATGGGATAGCCGTCCTCTTGGTGAAGATAATGCCATGGCGCGAGGATACGTGTTGCCATATCCATGATGCGATCCTCGCTCACGGATCCGTTGTTCACTGCCTGCGAGAGGTTGGCTCCCCAGAAGCCCTCGTTCGGCATGACGAGGTCCAACCCCGCATTGGCCGACGCTACGCCTGACATCTGGCCATCCCAGTCACTGACAACAAAGCCCTCGAAGCCAAGCTCCGTCTTGAGGATCCCGTTGAGCAGTTTCGAGTTCTGGCACGCGTACGAGTGGTTGGCGCGCTGGTAGCTGCACATGACAGCGCCCGCACCTTCGCGCAGGGCATCCATGAACGGGAAGACGTAAAGCTCATGCAGAGCTCTATCGTCAACGTTGGAGCTGATAGCATCCCCATCAGAAGACCACCGCCGGCGAAACTCCTGCTCGTTCAGCAGCCAATGCTTCGGCGTTGCAATAACCCCTGCGTCCTGGACGCCCCGCGTGATAGCACCCATACCAGCGCCGGCCAGATAGGGATCGTTGCTCAAGCCCTCCCAGTTGCGGCCACCTCGTGCGATGCGTCCCAGCGGACCAGCCACAGGGCCAAGGGCAATGTTGACACCTCTGCCGTAGAACTCGTCTCCGAGTGCCCGTCCGTAGCGGTACATGAGGTCTTTGTCGAAGGTGGCGGCGACATGGATCCCGGCCGGGAAGGCGGAAACAAACTCCTGGCCCCGCAGGCCGTCGGGGCCGTCATAAAAGCAGAGAGACGGGATGCCGAGGCGGGGAACCGCGCCAGTGTTGCCAACACAGGGACCGGACCACCCGTGGGTGATATTGACCATCTCCTCGACCGTCATTTGGGAGACCAATGCTCGTGCATGTTCGTACGCATCAGCCCATCTCTCGCTGGTGGTGCCATTAGCAATTGCTGTGGCGTGATACGATGGTACCGTTGGTCAGTGAGGTGTCTCAATCCAGGGGTAAGTAAACAGTGCACCCGTGGACACTGGAGGACATACGCGAGGGGTAGACTGGTGGGCTGCGACCATAATATGGGACTTCCGAAGGGCCATCGCTGCCCGTGTACCCGAACCTGGCCTTGGGAATGGATACCGTTGCGCAAAGGATCGTGATAACATCTTTAAGGCTGAAGGTGAGCTGCCCCACTAAATTGCCTGGGTGTGAGAGGAGACGGTTCGACGCAGGGAGCAAGTCGTAAAACTGGCTTAGATACTCCATTATTGTAGAGGGAGTGGCCCGGACGTCATGTCAATGCAACCAGATCGCGATCTTGCAGGTCTCTTGTGGTATCAAGCGATTGACTTTTCCCAACAAGCAGCCGACTCGACGCGCTCAGCAATTCTAGCTTTCTCTCACCGCCCTGGGATTTCCTGACGATCCATCTCGTGTTGGTGGTTGGGGTTGGGATGGCAGGTGCCAGGGGTGCCGTCAGGTGGGCTGGGTCTGACTTCCGGAAGGCCTTCCGCGCTGGGCTGGCGCAGCTGAGAAATGCGGGGTCGAATGACATCCCTCACAGGACAGCCGATGTTTGCCTGGAGCCTGGCAAACGACAGAGGACGGTGTCCAATCCGGAGCTCAAATGACGCCTTCGCTGTAAGTCTTGAGGACGTTGCTCTGCAATTCTGGAGCATTCCAATCTCTGGGCTAAACGCCGAGCTCGCCCTGGAAATGGAAAGCGGCTATTTCCCAGGGCAAGCGCGCTGGGATGCTTCTTGCCTTGCCAGCCCATCAATGCAGTCCCCCGGATTTCCAGGTTCACATTGCGTCAGGCAATCTTGCACCGACACCCCGCTTCACTTTCACTCTGCTTACATAGTGTAGTTCCTGGGCAAAGCTCTGTTTCGAGTCTTTCGGCATAATAATAGAAGATTGCAGGGGCCATGGCGTGGCCCAAAACACGAAACAAATTCCCGCGATGACAGAGCGGGATGGCGAGCTGGGGTGGGCAAGAAAATCCCGGTTCGTGTTCGATTCTCGCCCGACACACGCAATCTCTGACCCGGCTTGGGCATTTGGATCCTGAGGCACAGCGCAAGGATCCCCGGGTTTTCGTTCTCAACTTTCTGTGCTGAACTTCTTCTCTCACCTCGGATTCTTTGCTGACAAGCAAGGTCGGTGAAATTGCTGACCTCGAGCCCGGAGTTTCCGGTTGAGTTGGAAGACGCGTCAACGGCTGACCTGCAGCGCGCAGGTTGACATCATGTCAAAGTGTGTGTGTGCGCCACATCGTCCTTCATCCCGCCCTCATCCAACAACCCCGCAGACGCGTTGGGCGACGCGCTGGTGCGGGCGACGCGATTTCGCCGTGTGACCTTAGGTTGTGTCGGATTGGAGTGGAAATGATTGCCCTTCACGGAACCAACTGCGACACGCCTCTTCCCCGATCAGTTCTCCCGATCGGGGTATGTTTGCCCGTGTCTTTGACCTCGTTACCTTGCATCAACCACGACGGCGCGAGCACGGCACGCGGTGTCGCGACATAGTGTTGTGATGCGTGACGCTGCGCCACTTGCGGTCTCACGAGTTCAGTCGGTTGACCGTCCAGATTTCCCGGTGGACTGGTCGCGTGCTAGGGTTGCGGCAATGGGCATTCGAGAACACGCAAATACGACGACCGAGGGAAAGATCGGCGAGCGTTTGCTGCCACCGCTAATGTTGTGTGCGAGATTGCAGGATTGTGATTCTGGCGACAGACGTTTTCTAGACAACCCGTCCCAAGTTTCAACATCCACCCGAGCCACTGTATTTCTAGCAGGATGGACTGCGCTCGCTCACCAACAAACCGGTTTCTCGGGCGCGGGGATGAGGCTCATTGCTGGTACTGCGAGGATGTGGGGAGAGTGAGCTCCTTCCGCTTTGGTTCGGGTTTCGCTACAGGGCGACAACGATCGATGTCAAACCTAGCGCTGACTGCCGGATGCTTGTTCTCAACGCTAGAACTTGACGACAAATGCCACGCGCTCTGGGTTGACAGCTTCTTGTGGCGGTCGATATCCAAATGACAGAGCGAAAGCCTAGGTGCCTCAGGCGGACGGTGATAGCATGGTGTGATGGATGGCAATCTATCAGCACGACACAGTTCTCCCACGAACGCTTCCAGTTCGTGGGCCTTATCGTGGGCATTTCACGAGTGCAGCCCTGATGCCCTCCGGTGTCACTGCCCAGCATCAATGATGTAATGAATCCGGGGGCGTCACCAAAGTCACCCCGTGGGACAGTTCTCGCCAGCACGCCGTTTTCCTCATGATTGCCAGCCCTTCTGCTCCAGGGGGCTTCAGTTTGACGGTCGTAGCGATCAATGCAATTGTTCTTTCTCTCTGTCTCGGTCGGTCTGTTCGACTCATCCCTTACACGCACATACCTACACTATCGACCACCCGACGGGAGCGGAGGTGTGGATTGGTGGGAGTTCGTCACTGTTTGAGACCTCTCCTCCTCTTGCTGCCAACTTTCTTTTTCGACTCCTTTTTGTCTCTCGGCTATCGCAACTAGTTGGGCGCGGACCGGCGCCTCCTGCTTTTGTCTCACTCCGCGCTGTTGGTCGTTGTCGGCGGCGGATGGCTGCAGCCCTCTCTCACCGGCTCTCTCACTCTCATTGGCCTCGCTTGGCGGGGGAGGGCAGTTCAGCGATAGCGTCTTGTTTTTTTTTTTAACTTTTTCGCCAGAGGCAAAGGATTTGTTGGCAAAGGAGCCCCGGTCGCCTCCAGGAAATTTCCAGGGGTTGCGCCAACTTCTCGGGCGCTCGTGGGAGTGGAGGCAGACCCGCTGGATCCTTGCACATCGAATCCTGATAGGGTTAAGCGTCAGGGACGGCCGTTTTATTGGATCGCGGAAGCCCTGGTTCGACCCGTGCTGGTGGGACGGCTTTCGGCGGCTGCCCCGTCAGGGGGTGCCAATAGCGGAGGGGCACTCGAAGATCTCCAGGGGGTGGGGTCAGGTGAGGATGGAAGCCTCCGTCGAAGCTGGTGCACGGTTGTTCCCCCTGATTCAGAAGTCTGATGTTTCCAACAGCTCAGCTTTGGTCCGCCCTCAAGCGCAGCCCTGCTCTCATGCTCAAATAATTCGCAGAGCAATGCGAAGGAGATGACAGAGACGATGCAGTCGCTTGCCGTTTATCACGACCTCGTCGCCTTCGCAACGACTCAATAACTATGTACTCTATTAATATCCAGATCTAGACCAGCCATCTGGGGTTCCAAGGCCGCTGCTCCAATGGAGCCCATTTGAATCTGAGATCCAATCGGAGCAGAGTTTGAGGGAGGTATTCCTTTTGGAAGGTGATCAGCAGTTTCTCCTGTCGTCGAGTTTGAGGCTCTCCCGGTGCATTGGCCCAAACTCCGACCAAAGGGGCCAGTCATACTGCGTTTGCGACGGCGATCCGTTTGCTCAAGGCCCTCGGCCACCCGGATTGGACGTGATGTGTCGGAACTCCCGCCAAACACCTTGCCGTGTGGTGGGGGGACGCACGCCACCCGTCTGAGGCAACGGCGCTCCACACCGAGCAACCTCGCTGCCTCGTTGTCAACACGATCTGAGAGGGAGCCTCATTGACGACCTGGAGATTTTGCCGTGCGACATTAGATAGCGTCATGTGTATAAGGTGCGATATATTGTGCCGATATTTCTTCGCCGAAATACGAACGGAATTTGTCGCACGTCGCACAGCGAGTTCACAGACTCGAAGTCTCGGAGACGAACTCGCGGGGGAGGTCGGGCGGGAGCGAGCCTGAGCTCGAGCCTTTTTTGGGCATTAGTGGCGGCGCCGGGACGGATGCGGAGCCACTTTGTGACTTAGTCAACAGGGCCGCAGAGTGAAGGGCACGCCTTTTTTCTCTATCCCTTTCTGGGGTTTCTTGTCTCGATCAGTGCATCTCGAGCACATCACTGACTCCACAAGTTGGGAGGTTCCAAAGCTGCGCCAAGGAGCTCTATCAGTGCGGTGTTACAGGTCTCGACGGTGATGTGACGACAGTGGATTTTGTCCAACCAGCGGCAATTGGAGACTGCATGAGGGGTTCAGTTGACCTGTTTGGGCGGATGTATGTAAATGACCCGGCAAAACGAAATCCAATTGGCGAGCTGAATGGGAAAGGGGTGCATTGCCTGATGCCAAAGATGGAGAAACACTAACTGCTGCAGAGAGAATCACTGTTGAGTTTGTTGATGGCTGGTCTCCTAAGTTTGTCGTCAGAGCCCGAGCCAGCTCAAAATGTCGTCGTTGGAGGCGATTGACGAGCGATCGGTACCTGCCTCGTACCTGACGGGAGTTGCGTGCGTGCGGCACAGGGGCGTTGGATTGCAACGCCGGGAGATGGGTCTTGCGACCGCATTCGCATTTGCCGCCATTCATCGTCCATCTCGCACGACGTGCGTCTGCAGGTGCAGCAGCCCACACACTTCGCTGCAGTGTCTGCTTTTCACTGCAGCGCCTGAATCGGGATTGCGATATCCGCATAGCAAGTTGGCAAGTGGGTTTCTCGGCGACTGGTGTCGCATTCGTCTACATAGATGGCAGCCAAATTGATAGCCCACCATCCTCGCGCTTAGACGATGGAAGATTTCCATGCTGGGTATGGGGTTCGACTGCAGTCCCGTGCGCTCAGTCGTTTTTCACGGTCCGACGGACCTGTTCCTCTGAAAGGGTGATGATAGTAGTGTCAGTACATGGAGGACACATCAAGGAGAGGTCATCGTCTGCCCAGCAATCCGCCTCCTGGAGGCCTGTCGAGGGGGTTTGACGGCAACTTTGGAGCACAGAACGCCTGAGAAGGAGGCCACTGCTCGCGAGAATTTCTTCTTTTCTCGCCCGTTCCATTCCCCTGCTGCTGCTTGGCCATGCGCGCACGCCCCCCATGTCACAATCTGGGCCGTGACAGTTTCTAAGCCAATGGGATGGAGCTCGGCAGCTAATCTCCTGTGTTCCCCAGGGCGCACGGAGCAATTTTCCTTTGCGACGCACGCCCTGGAGTTTAGAGAACTTGCCCACGCCAATCGCGCGCCGTGATGGCCAACAGTGGATCCCGGCTTTGAGCTGTTCCCCAATCGTAGTCTCACCCCCTTCCGCGGTTTGACTCCCAGACCCCGGCCTGTCTCCACCTACTATGTGTGGTGTGCAATCTTTCTGGCTCGCCCTTTCCTGTCCTTGTTGCCCAGAGTGTTCTCTCCCCAGATCCCAAACTCTTGATCTGTTGCCATTGCAAGCTCTCCTTCAGTGTCTACGGATTCCCGATGCTGGGTTGAAGTGCACATAGTCTCTCATTTTCGACATTGCGTTTGTCGCCGTTTTAACTTTACTTGATCCACTCCTTTCGACGTCACCTCGGGTCCTCCCGCCGCAGCAGCAGCAACAGCACCGCCTGCAGTCCGAAATAGGAACAAAAACAATCGACGCCAGTTCGTCGACAAGTCCAATTCTTACATCGCACACGTGCGAGCTCCTTTCGTCGACTACTCAAACGACAAAACATTTCCCTCGAGCTTCACCGGAAGGGCAAGGTCACCAGGTTGCTACCAAACCGAGAGTCCTGCCGCCAACCGCTCCCGCAGCTCTCGACGGAACGCTGCAGCATCGCAGCTCTTAGGCCAGTGACCGAGAACACCGATCAGGCACATATGTCAACCTCATCTTCGCTTCATACCTTCGTTTAAACATTACCAACGTTTCTCGTCCGATATCACGCCGCTGCGCCGCCCAAGCGCCTGTCAGCGCATGTGCCAGCGGATGGAGTAGGTGGATACGGTTTCAAAACCTTCTTGACGCCAGCTTTGGTAAGTCACCCAGCCCTTCGTCTCCGGGATCCCTTCTTCAAAATTCAGGTGGACCGCAATTCAGGATGCGGTTCTCCTGGGACATGCCCTGCGCAAGGAGCTGGCGGGAAAATGGGATGAACACCTCTCCATGGCGAGCCCCTGCCTCCTCGAGCTCACCTTGCAACATTTGGACAAGCATGTTCGTCGGAAGGAAACTAACACCACATCAATCCAGGCTCACAACATTCGTTTAAACCACAACGCGGTGTTCATACGCCCTCTTCACAGATAGCGTTTCGAGCATCCAGCCTGGCCTTCATGGAAACGAAGTTTTTGTAGTCGAGTTGTCGCTTCGTCCCAGTTCCGAGCGTATATTTGCTTAGTCCCAGTCTCAGCTTCGAAATTGTACCGTCGCCAACATGAATCGATTCAGAACGAAGAAGAGGGCGAAGGACGATTCGTCTGCCCCCCGAACCAGTCAAGAATCGGAGCATTCTTCGATGTTTTCCAAGGGGTTTCGTAGAGGGAAGAAGAGCCAACCGGAGGAGGTGAAGATCGAGATCGACCTCGCTACTGCCCTTCCTTCGACCGATGACTTCCGCACAAGTCTGTTGATGTCCAACCTGTCCGCCCGTTTCTCCATGCTGAGGGAGCAAGACGACCCGAACACGAAGATCGGAAAGGCCAGTGATGACAGTGTCCTGTACCCCAAACGGCAATCTCGACTGGCAGACTTTGGCTTCGCACCTACCGCTGGTGGACTATCCGACATCGCAGAAGTAGAATCCATCAAAGCACCACGGTTCATGCGAACGGAATCGTACGCATCCGATGATGGCGATTTGGGCCAAGGCGCAAGCATCATGAATCGAAGCAAACCGATGGAGGGCAACAATCTCTTTGGTGGAAGGCAGAAAATCTACAAGATCCCTGCTGGGAAGACTGGTGGTGGCGGTATGGGTGGCCGAGCGCTGTACGAAGATGACGTTGCAATGTCCTCATTCCAGCGATGGAGGAGAGCGGAGAGGGACAGAAGATCGCTGGACGGTGATGACCTCAACGAGCCGCTCCAAGCGGAGGACGACGCAGAGCCCTTGGGCTATAACCGGAAACGAGAGACATCTTCGACCACCTCTTCCGCTTCGTTCGCCCGGAACTCAACTGCGGCAACCTCTATCACATCACAGCAGACAGCAGCAAAGGACTGGCAATCAGGATCAACTGCGCCAACATCCGCCGCCTCTACCCCAGCCCTAGACCGCAACGTCACCCGAACAAGGCGACTTTATGAGCAAGGGAACCCCCAGGAGAGCCAAGATCAGCAGGGCTCTGGCTTGTCAAGAATCGACACTTTCACCCGCCAGAAGCATCTGGGTAGCCGTACTCCCGATCTCGGGGGGAACTCGCCGTCTCCGACGACAACTGGGTTTGCAGACCGGCTGTTTGGTGATAGAAGGGCAGCTCTCGCAAAGACTAGCGCACCAAATCTGAAGGCCGTCAGCCCTCCACTCTCCGCCACCTCTGACAACACCCCAGACTATGTCACTAAGGCCTCCCCTCTATCTGAGAACAAGCCCGACTTTGGAGGCTCTCCTCCGCTAAGCCCGCCGCTCAGCGAGGAGGATGACCAGGTCCAGCGGCTTCTCCCGATTCAGCCGAACGATGTTGGCAAAGCAACAGCAATGGGCGTTTTCCAGAAACCGTCCCAGCCTTACGACGAATCGAAGTATGCCCAGCGCCAAATCCAGCTCCAGCAAGGCCGCGAGACACCTACTGGACGGATGAGGGGGGAGTCCAACGCTTCTTTTATGACTGGCCGCTCACGGTCTTCCTCCTCCGCTCACCGGCAACTGGTTGAGGCCAGACCTGAGCCTGTGAAGACTCAACCAGCTGTCGAGGAGGAAGTTGTCACCTTGCCCCAACTCAGTCTTGAGCCCCTGTCCTTGCGTACTCTAAATCTGGCTCCCACACCGGCCACCCCGCAGGTAAACATTGAGCGTCCTTCCGACATGGACCATCCCGCCTTCAGACAGTCCCCAATGCCAACCCCGAGAGGGGGCTCTAGCCCCAACGTCGAGGTTTCTCCAATTTTCGAGAACCTCAACCTCTCTTTGGATGCTCCTCAAGGGGATTCATCACAAGTGTCACCCGACCACTCTCCAACCCTTGGCCCCAACACCGGCCTAAGTGGAATGGTTCGGCAGCATCTTCGATCAGAGAGCAATGCCTCTTCCATATACGGGCCCACCCCGCCCACTTCGGGCTTTGAGCCCCAATTTCCCATCGAGCATGACTCGCTACCTGAGATACCGGCACCAAAATCCAACCCGTGGCTTTCTCCGGGTCAAGAATGGACGGCCTCGTTCTACGGGAACACTCCTGTGCCGAACTCAAGGACAGGGAGGGCCGAGGTTATTTCGGAGCCCAACCATGATGCAAGGGCGGAGTCTAAAGACTCAAATAGCTCCAGTCACATCACGGAGGAGGAGACAGACGAATTCGCATCTCAGCTTGCCGATGCTCGGCGACGTGTCCGAGAAAAGCTGACCTCTTATGTTGAATCGGACAGCAGCAGAGCCGCCTCTCCATTGTCGCATTCCGATTCTTCGAAGGACCTGGCAGCGTCAAACCCTCTGGGCATCGGGATGGTGAAGCCGAAGACGAGTCGCGGCTCGTTGATCGACCGGTCCCGGAACCTTGTATCAGGACAAACCAAAGCAAGCAAGATGCTTGGGCTCGGGGCTTCGACAATGAGCACGGCTCCTAGCCCGTCCAAGCAAGCCTTTGAGGATCGGGACGCAGCCCAGCTGGAGACCATGGCGGAAGAGTCTCCGAGAGAGAGAACCCGTCATGCAGCCCCTGCGCTTCACGAGTCCCGGCGAGAGGTCGAGACAAACCCTGAGAAGGACACAGAGGAAGATACCAACGCGCACCCTGGGTTAAGAGCTTTCAGACAGGCAAGGCGCGAGCTGCAGCGGAACAAGGAGCTTGAAATGCTGGCAAGGCATCAAGCGGCAGGTAATTCGCAGCCAAGCGACCACCCGGCAGGGACACCCCCTCGTCCTCACAACGATCGCGGGACAAGGCAGCGGACACCGAGCAGGGAGAGGAGACCTCCTCCAATTTCTTACCGACAGCGGGCTCCGAGCGAAGAGTACAGCCAGACCTCGAACACGAACTCTCCGACCGCCTCCAAGACATCAGGGGAGCGCGAGAGGAGCGGCTCAGAAACAAGCGGACGTTCCTCCTCGCGACCCAGGCCTCCTAGACTCAGGGGTAACCTTGGTCATCACGATGATCAGTTCGGACCGAGCAACCCACCGAGGCAGTTAGGGCTCCATGCTCCCGGTCTTCCTGGTACAGACATTCGGCGCTCACCCATCATGCCTCCTCAGCCTCATGCAGTCCGCGGTGCTTTGTCCCCAGCTGCCTCCCCACATCTGCTCCACGGCTCCAAGTCCGCTGGCAACTTGGCTGTTCACTCGAACCGCCCGGCCTACGAGCCGAACTACGGGATGCCATCACCCATCTCGCCTCTGCCGCCCACATCACCATACGCGCTTGGTCCTGGGGCTTCGCCTGTCGGCACACCAACCGCGTATGCCCCCAGGTCCCGACAAAACTCGGCTGCAAATTCCCCGGCATTCGGCCCGGCGAACGGTGGACCTGGCGGCCCCGCAAGACGCATGGTTGACAGGAGGGACATCTCCGAACCGACGTTCGTGATGTCAACAAGCCGGGTTCCTACTGTGAATCTCCCCCATCCGATGGACAACCCAGAGATGGGTAACAGCGGAAACCGACCATACGGCGGGCAAAGATACCTCGGGGATGGCAACATGAACCCAAGCTCCGCGCCTCCACTGCCGCCCATCAATCCGCGCCGGAAGCGCGAGACCTCGCAACCCCGGCCATACGACTCTGGACTTGGCGCCCCTCGCCTACCCTTTGCTAGTCAAGGGAACGGCAGCACCTCGAGTCTGGATTATACTGAGGACAACCGAAGTGCCTACACCAGCGAGGATGAAGACCACAGCAGGGTCGCCCACCAGCGGCAAAGGCTACCGCCTACCCGGACGGCCCAGTTCGAAGGCGGAGGAATCCCACGAGGTCCTGGCAGGAGGGACAACAGCCCCCCGTTCGTGGCCAAAGGCCCCCCAGCGAGCAGGACCGTTATGACATCGAACATCAAGGTGAACCCTAATATGAGTGTTCCTGGAGGTATGTTCTAGGCAGGCCTTCAAGGGTTCCGACCTGAACATGCATTCCCAAATTCTCTTGATCATTTTTACCCTTCTGGGATGATCCCATACTTTTGCAGCGACCGGCCTCTGGGCCAACGCATTTCTCGTCTTACGTATGAGGCCATGAAACTGAGATACCTCTGTATACTAGACAATTTCTGTGTTTTTAGGGTGATAATCTGGGGTTCTTTCTCTTTGCTCTCTTGGTCTTTCTGTCCATCTCTTCATTGTGTGGCTACAGCGGTTTGGCGACGGGGATTACACTTTGGACTGGTTCTGACGTTTTCATGAGTGGTGTTTCTGGAGACGCCTTAAAATACGGGCGCTTGTCCGTGTTCATTCATGTACTGCTAAGGCTTTGGACCTAGCTATTTTTTTATTTATTTATTTGCAAACTTGGGGAGTTGTCTTTACTTTGACACATAGCTGGGGGCGTTGATACGAGAAGGGAACGCCTCGGCGCCAGGGCCAGGGATCCAGTCGGCAACATGTTGAGTGGCTGCCTAGACGAGAATGGACATTTGCGGCCGCAACATAGAATGGCTAGCTAAATAAATACCGGTGAATGTTGGATTCGTGGGCTTTGCGTGACGCTTGTTGTGATTCTGGGCGCGCCGGGCAGGGCAGAGGATGCGGGCGCAGGATAAACAGGCCGGGAAACCCCAACCGTCGAGGTTTTGCCAGAATGGCCGTCGCCCGGCACTTCGCTGGCGGCACTGGCTCGCAATTTGGCTGTGCGGAGTCAAGATCACGCCGATTGATGGCAGCTGGGGGGTAAATGCATGCGAAGACGGCAGAGGAGGCTGATGGGCAGATTGCAGTGGAGATAAGGTGTTGCCCGCACCGCGTACCGTCCGCTGTGGCCCACCGGTTGCGGCTGCCGCTGCCGGAGCTAACTAACCCACAGCCGATCTGACGACGAGGGGAAGGGGCATCTCATCACTGCACAACACAAGTGAACCAAAACTCACAGCTGCAAACCCGCAAACTCATCGCATCTCTCTTCCTTTAAGAGCTCCTGCAACATAACCCAAATACAAACACTCTCTAGCTCACAGCGCCTCCTGTCTGGCTCATCTCACGTCCTACGCTCACCCCGCACCATCCGAACTCTAGGCTCCCGCCGCCAAGACATCGCAACCATGGCTTTCATCCGCCCCTTCAAGCCCGAGGATACCGAGGACTGCAAGTTCATCGTGAGTACTACCAAACTCCACCTCTTCCCCGTTCCACGGTCCGGTCCGGTCCGCTACCACAAATCCCAATCCAAACAACCAGACCCCATACCAACCACTAACCATCCACCGCCACAAGTGCCGCGCCACCCTCCCCCCAAGCCTCTCCTCCTCCCCCGCCGCAACTGCCATGGCGCCCTACCTCTGGACCCTGCAGTTCACGCACCTCTTTCCAGAGCATTGCTTCGTCCTCGACGACGGCACAGGCCACGTCGTCGGCTACGTCATCGGCGTCCCGGACGCATTTGCCTTTGCCGAGGCCTACCCGCGCTACGTCGACGAGGTGCTGCGCTCTGAGCAGGGGAGGCGCGATGTCCCCGCGCCGAAGCAGCTGGAGAGGTTGGAGAGTTGGAATATCCCGGCGCCGGATGGCAGTGGCAAGGAGGTGGTGAATGTGGAGGCCATGGCGCAGAATGCGTATAATGTGAAGTGGCTGGTGTTGGATGGAGTGGAGGGGAAGAGGGAGTTGGTGGAGGGGTGGAGGGCGATGTTGCATATTGATATTTTGGAGGGGTGGCAGTCCAAGGGGTGGGGGAAGAAGATGATTGGGAGGTTTGTTGAGAGTGTGGAGGAGGCGAAGAGTGAGGGGAGGTATGATGTGGGAAAGGGGATTCAGTTGGGGGTCGCGGGGGAGAATACGAAGGTTGTGGCGTTCTATGAGAAGTTGGGGTTTAGGGTTTATCCTGGCGGGGAGAAGGAGGGGAATGTCTGGATGGTGAGAGATCTTTGAGCTGGCTGGTGTGGGTTTGCTTGAGGCTGGTGTTTTTCTACACTGATGATTGAGGCTAGGTATGGAACCTATGGAATTAGCTTTCTCTTCTCTCCCGCGCGGGGGCTCTTTGGCGTTGATTTGGCCCTGGTCCTCGGAGTTCTGATACTCCCGAGGGGCTCAATGGCCGCGCTGCTCTTGGCAACTCCCGGCTGGCTCTCGCTGTTGGTGTCTCAATGGACAACGAAGCTTTCCGGACTGGAGAGTCGCGTTCGTACCCATCATGTTCGGATGACGAGTCTGCATCGCTCACCCACGCTCTCTGGTACCTTGTTGTCCTCAGATCTCGCCTCCGGTACACGGCCTCTGATCTTTCATCCATTGTCTCTCGTCTCATACGGCTCGGTGAGGTTTCGCAGGGCTCCACTCTCTGAACTCGCTCATATGGCCCGTAGGCTGTTAGAGCTATTCTCTGTTCCACCACAGACGATACAATACGGCTCAGGGGCTGATCGGACTCGCTCGAACCACCAACCTCAACCCCCCCAGAACGTCGCCGCTGTCGACTTAGCGGTCGTCTCTTCCAAAGGTCGTCCAAGGGAGCCGACGAGACGTCCGACTCGCTTGTGCCATCGAAATACTGGCTGTTCCACTCCTTCATACCAGCATTGAAAACATCTTCCATCGCATTTGAGCCCACAGACGATACGGCTGTTAAGGCGGTGCTTGCCTTCGATGCCATACCGTCCAATAACGGGTCCATGAATCCGACGGCATCCATGTCCTCCTTCAGTTCCGGGGCAAAATTTGAATAGAACAGCCACATGGGATTCTTTCTGTTTTGTTTGGCCAACTTTCGAAGCGGTTCATCACAAGGAGTATAGCCTCGGCTTGTCCCAATCGTCCCGTGCCGCTCGGGCGGGCGAGTGTTGGTTGCTTTGGTGGTGGTCTCGAGCATCACAGTAGGCAGAATGGTGGCTACCAGCATTTGGCGCTGCAGAGTCACAGCCTCTCCATATTCGTCTTCGATGCAGAGAGAGTTGACTGTGGCAACATCGACCCAGCCTGGGCTCTTGTCGTCTTTTTTCTCGAAAAAGGAGTCCCTCAAAGCGCCGGTGACGTTCTGGACATAAGAAAATATTCCTATGAGTCGACGTAATTCGGCTCGCGTGAGGTCGCGCTCAGGCATGTCGCCGAACTGAACCAGTTTTTTTTCGCAGAAGTTCATCCACAAGGGTATATTGTTAAGGAGCTCGACCAACATCCATGACAATACCCTATAACGACAAACCCGCCAGTGGAACTGCTCCGGAAGTGTTGAGAGTGTCGAAATGACGAGCCTGAGTCTCCATTCAATGTCGTGTTGCAACTTTGGCAACTGGTCAACTCGAAGCAGATCAAGTACCAACCGTGGGGTACCTTCAGCAGTACCCGTCAACCGAGTCAAAGTTTCCATGGCGCTTCTGAGAACCTGGAAAGCCCTTGACTTCCCGGGAGACCGCGGCCATTGTGGCGTGCAGAGCACCACACGAATGAAGTCTGCAGCCTTAGCGTGCTCATCTCTATCGTGCCTGGTCGGGAAATCAAATTCGTGGAAGACATTTGGTTGGTCCAGTGTCTCAAGCCAGCTGAGATTCACCAAATGAGCCACAAAGTCCGGTAAATGATCCACCATCGGCGATTCATCAACACGAACCCCGTGATCAGCCATGAGCTCAGCCAACGGATCGATGGTTCCCGGGTTGGAATTCAAGACGTCCAGAGACAAGCCGCAAGACGAGCTAGGCAAGCAAAAAGTCAGACACAGTCAAAGGACAGGGAGGGAAAGTAGGTCAGACATACCACATGTACTGGGTACGGCCTTCTGGAGCGCCATTACTCAGCCGAAAGTCGCATCCCGGGCAGCGGCCGTTGTACCCTTTGGAGAACACCATACTCATCTCGACATGAGCGCCTGGCTTGAAAGTATGGCCAAAGGGATCATATGACGCAACATATTCGGTGTTTCCATGGGCACGAAGAAGATATTCCGAGCTTTCGACTTTGCTCTTGTGTGCATCGCTTTGAGGCAGATGGCGGAGGAATTCGTCCAAACACTTCCATCACTTTGAGTCAACAAACGCTCTGTCGAACTTCATCCAATAATAGGTACTTACATCCCAACCGACCACAGTTTGAAGACACATCTTGAACTTCATTCCGCACGCGTCTTCGATGACAGCAAACTCGATGTCTGGAAACGGGTGTATATCCTCGACAGCGATGTTGTAGACAACGCCACCCTGGGGGCTAATCCTTGATCTGGAAAAATCGGCACCGCGATTGATGGCAAGAATCTCGGAGCTTCAAACCACGCAGACGTCAGCATCTCACCTCCGTCGTCTCGAGCGTACAAACAACATCCACGGTTGAGAAAAAGAGGGCTACTCACAACTGTGCTGTCTGCAAGATGAGCTGAATGGCGCGCACATGGGTCTGGATCTGGCCACGCAACGCCAACTGATCACGGTTCTGGAGAAAGTATCTAAACCTAATCCGACGGTACACGTCAAGCGGTTTATTTGCCGTGCCTCCTGGCTCAAGGTGCGGCTTGTGTTTGTCCACCAGGTCGGCGAAGGCCTTTACAGCGATTATGCATCGCTGGGTGACGGTACGCAGTGCCTTGAGACGCTTCGCATTGTCGAAAGTGACCGTTCGCACGTTCGCAAGCGCAAGCTTGGTGCTGTCGAGCTCGTCAACGATAGCGCGGCACTCGGAGCGGGAGCCACGCCAGTCGAGGAGGGCTGATGATACCTCGGTGATAACTGTGATGATCTGGAGAATATCGCCAACTGAGAGTGCGGCCATGGTGTCTGGCTTCGATGATTAGGTAGGTTGGCGGCAATACTCTGAGATTCCAGGACACGCAAGATTTGCCAACTTGACGGGGGGAATGCTGCTCGTCTTTAACGGCTGAGCCCACACTCGGTGCAAGCCACCATGCAAGCCTCCAGAGAACCGCATCGCCATTTGACAGGCAAACCCCTCAACACCATCCCGTCGTCCAATCGCACTCCGGAGAGCCACACACTCACTGAATGCCATGCATGATGTGTGGGATCCCACGGTCGCTCCCAGTGGTCACAAGCTTGATTCCGCCCAAGGTTGATTGCAAGGAGGAATCCAACACGATGTGAATGAATGTTCAGGCCGGAAGAAAGGGTCTCTTGTCAGTGCGGAAATGCGTTGTGGGAATCCTGCTACGGGCTTTTCCGGAACATTGACACCTGGCTTGTTATTTCACAGGAATCTAGACATTCTCTTTGCTTTTTTCGTTGTATGGGATGGGCACATAGCCAGCGATATTAGCAGGTAAGTAACCCTATGATTATGTAACACTTTCCATCTCACCCTCGATGCGCATCAGTAACTGGATAAAAGTACACGTTTCTTTTACAGTCTCTCCATCTCATCTACTCTCCTATAATAAAACTACTAGCTCGCGTTCTCGACGGGAAGACTCTCAGATGATTCCAAAGCTAGGTTAGGTAATCATCCACTATTTGCTGCATCGATGGCATGGGAAAAGCCAGCCACTCGAGGTCCGGGCCCAAAAAGGCGAGGTGCTCTCCCACATCCCGTAATGACTCGACACCTCCCGCAATGGCGTATATTTGATAACCGCCCACTGAAGTTTGAATGGTGTCAGCATACGGTCGGCCAGTCGGTGCTCAACTTTGACATAAAAGATGTCCCCAGTTCGCAGGTGGTGGCAGACAGAGACTTGTCGATCCTCCGCGAATATTGGATTGTTGGGATCTAAATCTCCATACGTTTTGCCGAGCATAGCTGACAATGCTTCACGGCTTTGGGATAACTTGGAGATCTTGAGGGGCGGGGCCTTCGCGCCAGGGTCATTGCGACGCGGCATCCAGTGAAATTGCAGCTTGATCCGGGTGTATGTTTTCGTGTCGTCCTTGAAGATGAAGTCGTGGTCGATCGAAAGAGGATCAAAGGCGAAAAAGCCTTCTCTCCACCATTTGTGAAGCTGCGCATCCAACGTGATTAGGTTCTAGGCCTTATCGTTAGTCTCTGGCCTTGACGCAAAGATTTTCATCCATGGAGTAGGCTCTCTCTCAGTGCCTAGGTCTGACATCTCATCGTCCTCATCATCCTTGTCGTCCGCGTCGTCCGTATGGTCCGTGTCGTCGTTGCCGTTGTCGTCGTTCACTGCGTTGCAAGGCTCAGGCAGCGGTGACTCGACGGAAAACATACAGGGTAATGCCCGTGCAATGACCTCCTCGAACTTTAATAGCTTTACTCTGTCTTCCTCTTTGGAATTGGCAATGAACGGAACGATGGGGCAAATGTCTGCATAGCCTGTGCCGAGAACAATGCACCGGTGACCGTCAAGTCGAGCTCGTTCTGCCTTTTCGTTGTTTTCTCGGGTGACTTCGTCTTCAGAATTCAGAGATTTAGCCAGAACTAAATGAAATCATATGTTAGTAAGAAAAAAACTTGCCTTTAAGGTATAGTTGAAAGTATTTACCGGCTTTTATAAAGCAGGGCATATCCAACAGGATTTTGAGGACCTGATCCCCAAATACGTCGTTCCTGATACAGCGGAGTGCAGTAAGGTCCATCGTCATCATGGTCGCAATGACAATCTGCGAAAGTAGCTGGTAACGCTTCTTCGGGTATTTGGTCACGATCAAGAAATGATTTTTCCAGAAAACTGCAACCTCCCGCATCAACGCATATCTTTCCTCGCCTTCCTCGATAGTTACGAGCGGTTTCGCGGGCTCATGCTCTGGAACTATGGTGATGAGGCGCCAAAGATAGTCAAGTTGCTGAGGAGTTGAATTTTTGTCCAGAAAGTTGGCTAACTTTTTGTGCAAATCGTCGCGCACGCTGGTCTCTGCTGTGGTTGATGGTACGTCTATTGCTGATGGTACTGTGAGCGAGGGCGGGGACGGGGCGGGGAGAATTTCTGAAGAGAGGGGTTTGTGAGGTCTGGCGAAAGTTGTGCTGCGCAGTCAGGGTTTCATAGGAAAGTCTACAGTTGATGAAAAAGGGAACCTGCAATTGACCTTCCGCCCGAAAAGGGGCGAAGAGAGTTAGTTGTTGGGGCTGGAATTGAGTGTGGAGAAACCTAAAAGGTCATTTTGAGACAGCCTTGAATCTGACAAAGATTGCTTCCCAACACAAAATGGAAGGTACTCCCGTACTCCCCAGCTTCAGGTACCCGGTTTTGCACGGTCTCCCGCCCGCCCGTTCGCGTCCAGGCGCATCACTATGGATGCGGCACGCACGTCCTCGGATCTGGAGAGGAGGCTGCATAATGCCGGCCGTCTGTACCAATGGTTCTAATTCAGCCTGATGGGATCGACGCAGGGAAGCGGCAAGCGCCAGAGCTCGCGCGCTTGGACCGATGACGCGAGCGGTCCAGATGGTATCGGGAGCCGCCGATTCGCCGTCTGACGACAGCCCTATGCTACACTGTTTCGCTCCCCTCTCTTTCTCCACCTTTGTCTGAACTTGAACTTGCACATGCCAACTCCCTTCGCAAAGCCTCAACGCTATCAACAGAGCTTGCACCCATGGCGGGGAAAGACAACATGTCCAAGAGCGAGAGGCGGAGGTCCTCCTTGCTGCTGCCCGTCCGCGCGTCAGCTCTCGGCTCCTCCCGCGCCGCCGCCGATGGAGATGATCCCTCCGCCGACGCGCTCTTCTATGCGATACGGAACCGCAACTTTGTCCTGGCGAAACGCCTAGTCGATGAAGGCGCCGATCTGACATGCGTCAGGAATGAGAGAACGCCACTGGCGCTTGCTGTTGAGATGGGCTGCGAGAGCGCCGTTCGGATGTTTGCACAACTTGGGGCCGATGTCTCGTCTGGCCCGAGCGGTCTTGATTCGCCGCTTCTTGTTGCGGTGAAGGCGGGGGATTTGGGAATAGTTAAGTTGTTGCTTGAGTTGGGGGCTGATCCCGATGGGAAAGGGGTAAGTTGTCTCGACTCGGGGAGAATGTGAGTGTTAGGGGAATTGCAAGCTGATGTGGTGTTGTTTTGCAGACTAGCTTCCCGTACACGGCAGACACGCCGCTTCTCGTGGCCGCTGAAACAGGCAATGAAGCCATGCTCACGGTTCTCCTTCGTCACGGAGCACAGATTGACTTGGCGCCACTGGGTCGGCTCCGGCCGATGTTGGCTGCGGCGGTCAAGAGGAAGAGGAAAGTTGCGAGCATGCTTCTGGCCCATGGCGCAGATCCTACGCTCAGTGGCCTGGAGCCCGCTGTGAAGGATGCAGTGCTTTTGTGTCTGCCTGAGCTCGAGCTCTGGGAGTATGCGCATGGGTCGCCTGAGTTTGAGTCGCTTTCTCAGTTATTGGAGGCGGTTGAAGACTTCCCTTGTGATATCATACTCGCGGATGAGACCGGGGAGACATTTGGGGCGGAATATGTGACGTGGGAATGGACGCCACCACAAATTCTCAGCACCGCATCTGCAACTGGAAAGGCTGATTTGCGAGACGAAGTCGTTCTCGTGGAAGATCCTCGGCGGCCGCTCCCCAAGTCGTTTTCATTACGGTGTATGACTGTTGGTCAGTGGATTGAGGAGCTTCCCAAAGAGTCAGACAGGCTTGTCGCCGAGGACTTCTTGCGTTATATCGCTTCCCCGAGCTGTTATGACGGAGAAATCGAGGGCGATTCTACTTGGTCAACTTCTTTCTCAAATTGGAGCTCTTTGGGAAACGAGAGTGAGACACCAATACGGGTGCGAATCAACAGGAATGGCCTTCATATCCCGCTTCGAGATGCTATCCCCGAAATTGGAGGATCGACGAAAGGCGCCTTTGCTGTCATTGAGTGGTTGTGTAGGGCTTTACAACAGCCTGGCGAAGGCGCCGGTTATATCACAACGTCAGAGTATCGGCTCGAGAGTTTTCCGGCCATCTACGACGGCTCCTTTGGCCTCAATCAGTACAGCATTCGAGTCAAGGTGATATTGGAGAAAAAGGCATTGCCAGAGCTAAAACACAGCTGCTGGAAGAGGCTTTTTGGCTCTTGCAATGTGCTTCGACACCCGGTTGAGGCCAACCATCGACTAACGATCACGGAGAAGCCGGCAAGTCCAAAGCAACCAAAAGCGCCACCAGATGGCTTCGGCCGCGGAATCGAAGTATCATTTGATCTAATGACATGTCTAGCTGCCGTCGAATTCTCACTCGCCATCGATGGAGGGGTGGTGTTCGTCGGGTATGAGACGATTCTCGTGCCGACTGCCATTAGCGACGATCGCGATTCAGTGCAGTTTCACCTCATCACACACCCAGAGGCCTCGTATGAATATGATGAGAGCCGTGGCCAGCTTAACCCGTATACAACCGATCTAAGTCCTCGCTTGCGAGGCAGATCTATGAAAACGGACTGGTTGCGTTCACGACGGTGCTTCCTTGGCTGGTGTGCTGAAGCCCAAATCAACCTGGGGACGCGATGCCTGGACGCCAGAGTTGGCTACTCTCCGCGTAGCAGAAACGCGTCGCGCTCTTCAGTCATCGAGGGATACGAAAACATGTTTCAAATAGGTACTAGCCAAGGGATCTCAGCTCTGGTTGGCGTCCACAGAAACTACCGATTCACCAGCCACCAGCGGCGGTTTACCCCTTTCGGGGACTATTGCAAACTCTTGAAAGACACAGCAGCCGAGGTAGCCACGGTATACGATACGCAGGAGCGAAGGTTCTGGCTGGTACCTAAACTCAGCCTTCTTCTACACATGAGCCACGCCTACGTTCTCAACAGCCCCGACATACCAGTCGACAACATCCCCTTCGTTGAAGGCCATTCCGATGCTACAGAACTAATCAGCATCCTCGAGCCCCTCAGCGACCAACCCACCATCCTTAACCCTAGCAGCACCTCCGCCCCCCTCTTAATCCGCCAGCTCCTCCTCGGCCTAAACATCAACCTCCTGCTCCTCCCCCCACCCACTAAATCCCTCAGCCGCAACCACCTCCTCGGCTTCGAATACCGCGACGTCATCACCACCCCCGGCC
>Ga0247758_1001058_pt1 | contig 22674 bp, 25 predicted proteins | sample UWRJL156409C4_FD_180950 | JGI IMG/M metagenome (GOLD analysis project Ga0247758, IMG submission 180950) | Plant litter microbial communities from Arlington Agricultural Research Station in Wisconsin, United States - UWRJ-L156-409C-4 | ecosystem: Environmental > Terrestrial > Plant litter >... | reverse complement strand
CCAGAAAAGTTTACTGGGAGACCTCATCCAAGACATGAAAGCCGAATTGTTCTCCCAGAGCCATGAAAAAGACACGGAGAGGGTTTCGTCAAGTCCCTGACCGGAGGTAGCGCTGCTTCTCACGGCGATCATTTCGAGGATGTCTAGATCAAATCAGAACAACTTCGTTACGGCGCCGTTATCATCATCCTTACCTTGAAAGTCTGGTGGAATACATGAAGACTCGGTTGCGCTCGTTGTAGCCATCGTCTCCTCGTGTTGCCGACCATGGGTACTCTTTGCCCACCGTTTTAGTTCACCAACAACCCGTTGATACCCCACATCGGACCTGTCGGAAACCTTAGGCATATCCTAGTGCGTGCTTCAGCATCCTGTGGTCTTCAATAGCAGCGCTGCGAATTTTTTTACCTTGTGATTTTTGGGTATCCCGTAAGAGTCGTAACCGGGCAGGCAGGCTGAAGACATCGGAACGACCTGCCACCGTTAGCTCCACGCAGGGGCTACACGATGAAGTGAAAGCCATCACTGACAATCCCTACGCCGGTCAGAGCGAGCTCCTCATAAAAGCAGGTGACCTGAATAGGACGACCTTGTCGCTCTCGACTCCTCAGCAGGTGGCCAAAGGCGTCCTGCGTCTCGCGGAGCACTTCTGACTCGCGCTCCAGCGTCTTGAGGATGTTGACATTTGCATCCTTGAACTTGGAGACGAGCCTGGCGCAAAGCACGGCCCAAGCAGCCAAGTCGGACCCGTTGAGCGGCGTGCCGATGAACGCAATCCCCGCTGTCGAGGCCTCCACGTGAGTGAGATGAGGTCCTGCTCGTCCGCGAGATATGCTTAGCGCCTTTTGCACGACGAGCCCGCCTAGGCTGTGCACCACGAAAACGATGGGTCTCTGGCTCTTCATCCCGCATGGGAACGAATCAGCATGCTGCCGCGTGATAGAGGGCGAGGGCATTCCGAGGTTGGATTACCGAGTTTGTGTCCTCCCGCAGGCGAGCCAGGTCGCCCAGCAGATTTTGGGCATGTTCCGACAGCCTGTTCTTGCTCGCATGGCCCCAGAAGCTCGTCACGTCGGCATCGTAGCCCCAGCAGATGATCCGTGCCTCCGGGATGTCTGTTTTCAAGAGGTCCCGCGGCCAATGAACACCCGATTCCGGGTCACACCAGGTGTTGTACGAGCTCCCCGTAAGGCCATGAATGAAAACGATGTCAATTTGGAGGTCGGGAGGCGCAGCGGACTCATGAAAGACTTTAATGGCAAGCTTTGCGTGGGGTTCAGAACCTGGCTGGCCAGAATGTTTCTTCTTCCAGAATACCAACTTGCTGAGCGAGGGCATGGCTGGTGCAGAAAGCTTGAATGCTGATTTGCCCAAGGGCTTGGAAACTCATCAGCTGTTGGTGATGGTAGTCGGTGAGGTATTTCTGCCTAATGCAAGCACGGACCAGCTTTTGGTGTGGGGAAGTCGGGAGGCACTTCTGCCCGATGAGAGCACGGACCAGCTTGTGTCAGGAGCACCAGCACATTGGAGGCGCCCTCGGCTCAAGCAGTGTGTGGTATTCACGGTGCCGCTGAGCCGAAATCAGCCGATCGCTGATCACAGCCCATACAGAACCCTAACCCTTAAACACCACTACTGGTGAAATCCGCAAATATCTATTGCGTACGCCTTCAAACTAATGGCTACCATACTTATTTTTAAAATATCTATGTCGCCGGCTGATTTAGCCACTGATTCACCAAAGGCCCTAAAATCCCTACTATCGTACAGGGCACCAATACACTAAAACTACAGCACTTTAGCGGCTTTAACCCCTAATAACCACTAACTAGCACTATTTATGTGACAAACCTGCAGGCCGGCAGTTCCTGAGGGATTCCCCGCACAGGGCACAGTGCCAGCCAGTAAAGAGGTATTCTGTCTTAGTAACTTTACTTTGTTATAAAGTAAGCTAGATACCGGAGAGCAATACTTTGTAATCTAAAGGCACGGTCTTAGAGAGTAGCAGAGTATGGTATAAGATACCTTAGTAGATAGTTGGTATAGATGATTATTGGTAATTTCTAGCTACTGAGTGCCCTGTAGGTTCCCTGCGCAACATGTACAAGCCCACCAACCCTAACAACCACCCCAACAACTCGTTCGGCATTTATCGGCAAGCATGGGTCTCATGGCTCCCCGCCGACCTCGATGGCTTCTTCGACATGTTTGCGCCGCAGCTCAGGGGGTCGCGGCCCATCATGGCCCCCGTCAACGGCGGGTACTGGCAGGATCGCGTGCAGGCCTTCCCCTTCAACGGCGGGTACTGGCAGGATCGCGTGCAGGCCTTCCCCTTCAACGCCGAGGCCGATCTGGACTTCTGTGCTGTTGCCCGCCACGGCGCGAAGATTTAAATGCTGTGAAAGTGTGCCACGGTATGTTTCGGTCTCCCAGAGCTGAATGTGCCTTTGCTTTAATACATAAACTACCTGGCTGGACCCCGTGGAGTGCGGAAATGGGCCATCATTACACTACGTTCTTCGCAAGTGCCATCCCTATTCCTGCATTTTTTGGGCCACAATGTGGGTTTTCACTATTCTCTTCCTCGGCTCTTTCCCGGTCACGTTGTTTGGCCCGACCACTTCCGCCCTGGCAGTATTTCCCAGGGTTGTGGATGAAGATGGGTGGACCAAGATCAGAGAAGAGGTCCAGTCATACCGGGAGAATAACGAGACATTCAAGTTTCTGGACCGCGACGTCTGCAAAGTTATGGTAGGCATCCTTGCTGAGAAGGACCTCATCCGCTATGATGACCCGGACATATTTGTGAAGGATGGAAGTGGAGCACTGTTGAATGGGACCCGCAACATGACCCTCACCCAGGACGGGTGCAACGCTATCTGCGGCCCGATGACGTTTTATGGTACGTTCAACGCGCTTTGTGTCTACGATTCAGCAAAACTCACGATGTTGCGATCAGTGGACTCGGGGCCGCGCTTCATGACGTGGATGCTTCCAAGTGAATGCATCTACCTGAAAAATCTTGTGGCGGAATACCTGTCGTAGATCACTAACCGCCATGGTGTTACTAATAAGTCATTCTCCTGCTCCTAAACATTGAGCTCTCCCCCACCGATAAATGGCGCTACTTTTCTCTTCTACAGATTCTCGGTAATCCCATCGACTCCATTTGGAGCTTGCTCGACAAGTTGAAGACGTGGAACGAGATTTACGATGTTGCTCATCGCGACCAAACCGATGGATAACACGCCCGCATTGTCGGCACCGTCTTGGCTGGCTTTGAGGAACTCGCTGGGCCGAAAGCAGTAGATGAAAATTTTTATCAGGACATCATGGATGATCTGGGCGCCTGGGAGAATGGGAGGATGCATCATTGGAGGCAGGCGGCTTTGGAGCTGTCCGAGGGCAGGACGGACGAGTTTGCACGCACCGCCCTGGTGATTGCTCTCTACTTCTTGCAGGTTGCGTCTGCGTTCACGAGAGAAGTTGGCGGGGATCCGCCTACACCGCCGGTACGCTTTGCCATCAGTCTTTTCTTGTGTGGCTGCGACTGTGTGAGTGTGTCGCTGACCAGATCAATAGGGAGGCGTGATATCGTGCGCCCTTTTCCTCTCCTACCTAGTCCCCGCAGCTTTCCTCTCCAACTGCATTGGGGCGTTTACTTCCAGGCGGGTCTGCCTGAACATCCTCTCTCGTCTCGTGGAAGCCACAGCAGCAGAAAACATCGCGGAGCGCGGTAATCCGGGAGCTTACCGCCGCCTCGTTGGTTCCGAAGTGACCGACTGGCGCACATTCTTCCACAGCCTGCACTACAACGGCGGCAACTACACGTACCGCGAATTCAAGACTCCCACCCTCGATGGCGAGTGGAGCAAACGCACCAGGCTTACATCCACCTTCGAGCCCTTCATTAGCTCGCCGCTGCCTCTTGTCTCGGCCTTGCCCGTGCTCGCCGGCTTTGCCGGGGCGTTTCCCATTCTCATCTACGCGGTCCCCCGCGGCTTCAGCTGTCGCCACATCTGGCTCCTAATCATAATGGGCCTCTGGACTATTAGCGTCATCGTCTCGACATAGCTTCAGGCAGGGGATCTGCGTATATGGCGTTTTAAGTTGGCTGCCGAACGACGGTGGCATGTCGCCATCGCCAAGGACTTGCTCATTAGCTCGTTAAGTCTACTTATCATTATCCTCTCATCGATGGGGGCTTTTAATAGCTGTGACTGCTGGGGGCGGAGCCTGTTCACCGATTATGTGGCGATCCCGCTAGATACAACGGACGAGTATGTCTATCTTGGTCGGACCATTTACCCGTCGATACTCGTGCCTGTACTAGGATTTCAGGTGGCATTTTGCGTCGGCGTCCTGTTTTGGTACTGGAGGGGAATAAGGCTGATGCGGTGGAAGGATACCGCTGGGGAGACGTTGTGGGGGCAGATTCAGGCGCGAGGAGGGGACCCTGGTCGTGCAGAGGTAGATGCCCCGAGGCAATACCAGCAGGCAACGCCGCCGGGATCTGTGGCTCATGACATGGACGCAACAAATAACGGCGCCATCGCCTTGCGGCCTGTAACCCAAGCCAGTTCAAGCCAGAGCAACGATCGAGGCAACCCTTCAGGCCGCCGAGGACCCCCGCAAGAACCGGGACAGGAACAACCTCCAAACCAGCAGCCACAATCGCCACCACTTTACTGAATGAAGCATCGCCGCTTCCCATTGTCATAGAGCCTCCCCATCCGGAAGAGGAGGACAAATTCCACAATTTCAGCCGGAGATTCTATCTACTATTGTGGTGCAAGGGCCGGCGGGGAGAGGGATAGTACTGGAGTCGTTCAAGCCACCAGCGGAACCATACCCACTCTGTTTCAACTTATATTTTGCAACTGCGTAATTATATTGCTTGTGTTCTATGATTCTCTGGCTTCCCCAGGGAGCCTCTATTATAATTGTGAACGGTGGTAACGTTGATGGCAAATGGTATCCCTAACCGACTGAACTGACTACGGTGGTTCAGCTCTACCTGGGCCTAGCTCAGCTGAGCTCAATTCAGCAAGGCTGGCCAGAGCCCAGAACCCCTTTCTTTCTGACATCTATCATCTGCTGTTCTTTCTTCCCTATTTTCAGAGTCGGCTGTCATTGAGTTGCGATAGGAGGGCTATCTTTAAAAGCTGAATGAACAGAGACAAAGTAATACGTCTACATAGTGTGGTTATCGACGATCCCCGAATCTTCTCCATTAAGCCATATCGTGCGCATGAGACTCTCTGACTCTATCCTCTCTCTCCACCTCGCTCAAAAATTCCGCCCGTCGTCGCGAGCGCACTTCCTCTCGCATCATCCGGATTTTTTTATCGATAGTGCTAGTTACTTGCTCACTAGGACTCAGGAGGCAAGGGTCCGCAAAGACTCTGTCTCCCCAAAACCATAGCCAGAGGCCGTAGAGGCGAGAACGAATGACCACAAAGGAAATCAGCAGCCTCAAGGGGGACCAGATGGCGGTGCGGATAAGGGGGCTAAACGCAGGTATGATAACGATAAGAACCGCCAAGGTCGACACGCTGACTGTCAAGCCAATGCGGCCGATTTCTTAGAAAATAACACTGGGAAAGAGGTGTAGATTGGGAAACTTACCCATGACGACGATTTGGCGGACAAATGTGGTGGGCCAAAAGTCGACGATTCGGCCTGGCAGCGGCCCAGACTGCAGGAATTTGTCGTCATCACCACTTCCGGTGCGGTCCGTAAGTTCGACGGCGTTCATGCCGAACAGGCTGCTCATGAATGAGAGAGGGAGCTAGGAAGGATGTTAGGGTTCTGCGAAGGGAGTGCGCAAGGGGCAGGGTGCATTACAAATACGACGGTCATGATGGTAAATAGCAAGATGGCTTTCCCCTGCTTCATCGTCTCTTCGCCTTCCTTCATGGCCTGATAAGCCTGAACAATGCTGGCCTGCTGTTGTTTTAGAACTATCAGGTCGTCCACCTGGAATACAGTTAGCAGGGCATGCTATGGTGCCGGGATCGTAAAAAAGTTGCTTGCATTCTTGGCTGTGTTCTCAGCACACTTCTTCAAGCCCTCTAGCTCTTCGATCTGAAAGCAGAGCTTGTTGCTTAGTACTTTTGCTCGCTTTTCAAAGGCCTTACGGCGGGGTGTGGCTCGTTTATCATCGTCATCCAGAGGATCTAGGACCTCAAGTGCCTGCTCGGTAAACTTGGCGAGAATATGTTGTTGCTGCTTAACGACGTAGATGATGATGTCAAGTTCGTCAGTGATGTCACGGATTTCGCGTTGCATATGGCTCTCTTTCATGACTCCAACGAGGGCAAGGATGCCTTCGTGCGTCACACCCCTTTTAATGGTTGCAGCTTCATGAATCTTCCTGTCAACGAGCTCCCACAGATGGTGGAATGCGATTGTCTGACGGTTGGACTGCCGGGCAAGTAAGTAGATTGCTTCTCAATCATTGGGAGGTTAGCAACGGGTCAAGACATACCACTCGGCCGATGGATTCGGCAAATATATCCATAATCTGCGGTCGCTTATCGTTGGTTTTCTTTCTGTCAAAGAAGGTGTCGAAGCACTGTTCGATGATGATGAGCCCTAGATCGAACACCGAGCGAATATGGTTTGCCGGGTTGGTTTGATCCTTCAGCCGACGCCGGATGGAGTGATGGACCCCGGAGGGGTCCTTCTTGCCTATGCCATACCGCCTCGGGAAACATGTGAGGATGGTGTTTTCATCGAGAATCCACATCCACAGCTGGTCGACCATGACTGCTCTTGCGACTTTTCGGATCTGGTCCCTGCAGTCATCGCAACCATGCTTATCTTCGTATTGTCCGTGATTCGTCCATTCCCACCCCATCATGCTCTCGAGTCTTTCTTCGCATCGATCGCAGCTCGCGTGGTTGCGCCTGATATTACCCTCGCGGGCTAAATCTCGAGTATGCGTGCGCCCAAGGGCCTTGTTTATGTGGAGCCCCAAACCTCCAACCTTTTCCCTAGCTTTCGGTTGGACCTCAGGTCCCACAGCACTACCCTTTCCCCTCTGGTGTTCTCTTGCTTCTCGGATCTGAAACTTGTGGTGGAACTTCGGTTTCGTGTATCGGTAAACCACCTGGTCACGGTCACGGCGGGAAGTGGTCCTCAGCTTCCAGAAGTAGGCTTGGTCAAGTGTCCTCCTCGGGTGAACCGGGGGGTCGGCGAATAAGAAGGTTTCCAGAGTCTTACGGTCCTGGAAAGCCGTCATAGCTTCGTATAGTTTAGCGGCATCAGCCAGTAGTCGAGCCAGTGGGTGGGCTGGAAGCAGCCTCCTGCCTTCGCAGATTTCAACCCCCTGAAAAATACGATTCGCTTTTAGCCGTGCTCCAAGCCCTTTGGGGTCCTCGTTTCTGCTTTCGCGTATTTTCTGCCACAGAATCTCCTCTACTGTCTCGGGGACAGGATCTGCATCTGAACCACGGCGTTTATAGTAGTCTGGGTGCGTATGTTGGACACGAGGAAGGCAAGGACGAAGGTCACTCGTCCCCGTCCGTCCGCGCTGCTGGTCTTCCTCCTCCCTAAGGCGTGCTAGTCTCTTGTCCTTGGCCTGTTGAATTACTTCAGCCATTCGCGATCGGTTCCGGTCAGTATCCCAGTGTAGAAAGGGCATCTCAAATGGTGATTAGCTCGCAGGTCATGAACTAAATCCAGGGTGTAGGGCTATGCACTCACATATAAGACTATGTTGTTACGCGATTTTTCAGAGTATGACCTCTCCATATCTATGCATCAAGTCAGCTGGAGAGTTTCACTGCCTTGAAGTTGAATCGCACCAGTGGAGAACCTATCGCAAAGAGGGCGGAGGTGGCGTGAGTGCACAGTAGTTTCGGTGCAAGAGCCATATTCATGGCCTTTCCAGTAAACATCGCGCAACACCATGTCGACTCGCTCTTGGGCATCTCCAAAGTAACATGACATGGCTTTCTGTGAGCTGTTAGACTGCAGTCTCTAAGGGAAAAAATGGGTTATGGTAGGCGTGTGTCTCGTACCGTAACCCACTATGAACACCCTCAGTTAGTCTGCGATAAGGGAATGCAAAGAGGGTAGTCATAGGTCAATTACCTGCATGTTATTATGTGGAATATGGAACCATCGCACACGCCGCGACTTCTCTGTCGTCTTCAAACAGGGATCTGGTCCGGCTCCGACTCCAGAGTGGCCTTCTCGATTGCCGTGATTACAAGTCTCCAGGGTTACCATTCGTCTAAATTCTTGACTGAAGAATTTCTCGATGGTCATGACTTGATCCGGAAATTCTCCCTTGTAAACCCCCGCATGCAGCAAGCCCTCTTGCTCTTGATATGGTTGCATAAGACCCTCTCGGTTGATATCGCCAGCTACAGGGTCATCCTGGTTGCGAGATTGCGGGGTTAAGGGTTCGAACTGTAGAATGTGTACTTTGAAATCTTTCTCTAGATTATACTCCGGAGAGACGCCTTCGGTCGGGGAGTGTAAGTCGCTTTGCTGCCCTTCTTGCTCCCAGAACGTATGTTGGTAGTTGTTCACAATCTCCGTCAGTGCTTTTGCGAACAGCATATCTTCCTCCTCTGCCTTTTTGACTTCATCTTCGACCTCAGAATCTTTGGACTCCTTGGTATGACCGTCCCGGGCCGAGGCATGATTACGCTTCTTAACCCATTTCAATCCCTCTTTGTATTCGTCCGACTGCCGCCATTTAGCGAGACTGTCCGTCACGTTTTGGACCTGTATCGATGGCCCGTTTTTCCCGTCCTTACGGATTATCTCAGTACGTCGCCGCTCTGCTTGGATTCCCAACGCGGCAATGTAGCGGATGAAAAATTTTCTGCGCTCACTATCCGGCATCCTTGGTTGCATGCCGTAGATTCGAAGGTCTTCCTTGCGATCGATTGCTAAGGCCTTGTGCCAGAAACCTCCATCCTCCATGTCGTGCATGAGACCTGGCCGCGCGCTGATGGGAATGCATCCAAAAATATGGCATTGGATGTCTTCGATATAGTTGATTTGGTGGGGTTCCTTTGAGAGACATTGGCTAGGACCGGCGCGGGTCGACGCTTCGCGTCTCGATTGAGACGCAGCGGCGCCCGGCATGGCGTATGAACCGAGCTGGGCGATATTGTTTGATCTGCTCCAGCTACCACAACACGAACTTGTACGAGTGCCAGAAGAGCAGGGAGCGGATGGATGTTTTACACCGCCTAGATAGACGATAGTGTTTGACCTCCAGGTGAGAGTAATAATGCTCTACCCCACCCTGTTTTGGAAATGCATGGCATCAGGGGGTGGCGGTCCTTACCGGGTTGACAGATGGCCCGTGCAGACGATAAAAGCCTAACAGGCGAGCCAGGCTGTTGCTGCAGGATCTGTTAAGCTGATATCGTCAGGAGATATGCTGGTGGTGTGTTGTTACTTTTAAATACCTTTTAGCTCAGCGACTTTCTAGTTGTGCAGAAGTACTGCCAAGTAATGTGTACCGTTTGTTTTGTCAACCGCTTGCCCGGCCAAGCGGTTGACAAAAAAAACCGGACTCCAATGGTAGTGGAACTGGCTTGCGCTAACAGTTCTTAGCAGTTATATAACACTTTTACTTAGTAAGATGCTTATTGAATGATAGAGCGAATGAAGGCCGCGTTAGCTGACGATGGTCTGATGACTGGATACTAACAGTACGGTACCAGAGAGGTACCTAGATTCCATAGAAAACTAGCCTTGTGGCGAGGTACTTTGAGGTATTGAGTCTGTTTTTTTTGTCAACCTCTTTGCCCGGGTAATTTATTAGACTCCAACCGGCCGACCCAATTTTGCTCGCGTGCCGAGTTCCACTCACTGGCCCCGCCTTTATGCCATAATATCCAATCATAGCTCATCCGTTATCCGCCGAACCCCTGGTTCGAGCTTCGCTTTTGTCGTCCCCCCACCCAGCAGAAGATGACTTCATCGTCACCATTCCCAAGATACAGTCATGGACAGAACAACCTCCGGGTGGTTATCAACATGGATTAGTCTAGAAACATCTAGGCCGGTGCATTTATTATAGTTTGGATCCTGCTGGGGCCGAGACATACACTAACTGGGACTGCAATGAGTATCAGCAAGCTGCATAGGTATCTATCGATTGGCGGGCTGCGATGAATGCCACTTGAAACTCGTCGTCGCGCGAAGAAACAGTTGATGGACGCACGTACGCGGTGGAAAAATCCACCGCCCGAGTGGATCCCGCTAAGGGAGCTCCCATTGGCCCAGGGGAAGATTGAATCTCCGATCCGCCCAATCCCAAGGAAGAATACTTTACTCGTCAGGAAATCCATCCGACCCAATTACGTTATGGGCAACCTCGTTGGCGCCGATTGCAGGTGCCATCGCATAATTTGAGGCAACAACAGAAGCAAGGAAAACTGTGGTTGTATTGTGGATGGTGGTGGTGAGGAAGAGAGCACATAAAGCGTAAGCTTCGTGAGCAAACTACCAGCAAAATGTGGTGGGCGGAGACAATGATGACCTGACTATTTTTGGACTTGTCCTGTTAGGGGCTTTGTGGAAAGAATGATCAGTGGATAACATCTAGAGCTATGTTCTCTTAGGCTTAGAATCGGAGGGAAATACTTCGAAAGTTGAGGAGACATGCAATCACGCGCGACAGTGCGGCGGCGATAATATGACAGTGCTGTTTTATATCGAAGTATGAAGGTGGAGAGTGGTTCGGAATGGTCGGGACTCCTGTGTGAAACACACGGACTTGGTCACCTGTGCATTTTGATACGTTAAAAGAGAGCGACAACATAGCATGTCCATGAATGTAGGCTTGAGGGTAATGCTGGGCTGCGTAGACAGAAGGTTAATCGTGGTAGGGTACGTGCAGAAAGCGTTGGTGAGCTTGCTACTGAGGCGACAGTGTCACACGCGCAATCCAGGCTAGTATCTTGAAGATGAGGCTGCAGGCCGAAGGTGGAGATAGTAGCGATGACAACAAAAGCGTTGTATCCTTGGAAGAGAGAGGGGGTTATCTGGGCGCGAATGGCTTCTATGTGTGCACGAACTCTGCCCCTGACCGCCGTGGCTGGGGTTCTGGGTAGTGACATATTGGTTCTCGCAACTGGTTTTGGTTCAGAATCCGAACCAACGACGTGCCTTGGCGTTGGTATGTGTGAGGCCATCTCCACTAGAGCTTGCTTGACAAGCTGTGATTTCCGACGCGGGGACCGGTCGCGATGAAAAGTGCCCGACCATGAGGAAAAGCAACCAGCCGTGACATGACTGGCATAGCAGCGGCTGCGGCTGCGGAGAGCGAGCACGGAACGGGGAACAGTAACGACCTAAAGACGACGATTGGCAGCCAGGTGAGGGCAATCTGCCTCGGCTCGATTCGAGCGCTGGAACCAGTACCCGGTAAATGCATCCGAAGCGGACTAGAAGTGGCATAGAACCGGGTTTAGCGCCATCAACCCTTGTCCGTGTGCAAAGCCGCTCTGCCGACCAGGTCCACAGGGCCCACAGCACGCAATGTAACCATCTTAGTTGTCGGCGCCGACTACTCTGGCTCACGCTTGCCCAGAGTAGTTCCTGTAGTGTCCATGCCGGCACCAAGTATCCATCCACTTTAGAGGGCAGGCTGAGCAGCGGTAAAAGCAGATCGAGCCATCTCTGTCCTCGTTGTGTATTTCCTACGTCCTCAGTCTCGACTTGATCGCCAACGCCATCGCCGAGAGGCTCGTGCCTAGAGCAAGGAGTAGGATGGGGCCGTGGGTTGGTTGTAGTGCCATCTGATGAACTGGAAGGACTGTTGGAGGTCAGCATAAGGACTGATGCAACGATGCGTCAAAGTGCGAGATACCTAGATCGGCTTCAATCCATACCTGATTAAGACGGCAGTCCTTCGTGGCTAGATGCAGCCCAACCGCAGCTACGACCAAACTCCTGCCTCATATTATCCACAACGGAGTCCGATGTGTGGTGTTCATCTGGGCAGGGGCTATCAGCAAACCATGCTTTGCCTTGACAAGCATCAGTCGAAGACGCGACGACGGTAGGGTTCCCATCGATGGGCCCAGCAACATTCCTATCCACTGGGTTTACCGACAGCAGACGAGAAGTGTTTCCAAGCACTGCTTCTGCTGAGTTGTCGGCTTGTTACGACAGGCCGCTCGAAGGTGGAGGGAGCCTCGACGCTGTTTTGTGCTCGTGATATCATCGCGATGCAGAGTCCCTGGGCTAGGCTTCTCTGGGCTTTGGAGAATACCACAAACTTGGGACGATGCGAGGGGACTGAGATACTGGTCTTTAGGAAGAGTTAGCGGTGCGCGCTGCAGTGCCTCGGGGGGGATGCTCAACCTCAAAACAGGCTGGCCATTGACGCGCAACGTCCAGGCAAAATCCGGACCCCGCGACATAACAGCGTCAGCCCTTGGGATCAGGAGGCCCGTCAACGCTCTGAAAGCGCGAGTCGTGTGCATGTCGGATTGAGAGTTTCTGCCGACTTCGGTTGTGTCGGGAAGAAGGCAAAAGCTTGCGGCGTTTTGATCGTGTGTTGATGCCCAACGTAGAAGTATGGGACGCAAAATGCTGGATACCAAAAAGACCCTTCCAGAAGTTATCAGGAACACTGGATTTGTTCGGGCAGGGCGAAGAGGGGCGTGCGGCCAGCCTGGGACGGAGCTGCCCCCCCACAAACTGACGGCTTGCCTGACCAACACTCACAAACAGTCGGTACAGCGTAAGTGCGCATCATCAAGCAACCATTTCCTAGAAATGCCGTGCACATGCTTTCGCATTCAAATTGCACTTCTTAGGCTCCTTGATGCTTCTAAGTGACAATTCTTCCGGTGGATATTTGCCTTGGCGCCTTCCTCCCTCCTGCATGAGAAGTCTGGGTAACGGGAAGAATGAACAGATTTGGAAGCCCGCGACCGAACTCAATTCCAGCCACTCCAACTAATGCATCCAATGATATGGGTCAGATGCTTTTGATGTCTCCCGCTCGCGAACCCGGATGGAGCTTTCCGCCACAAATTTTAATGCGCCTGATGGGCGCAGCCTTGCCTCTCCAGCGGCTTCCCCAATGGTTACAGCGCCCATTGAGTCTAATTCCCATCAACCTCTGCCGCCGCCTCAAGCACTGATGAAGGCCGGGTAAAAATTGAGGGCAAAGGGGAGGAGACATCTTGGTTACTTGACGGCCTCCCCCTGTGATCGTTGCCCGACTTTGGGCCTTGTTTCAGCGCATGCCAACTGTGGTACAAATGCAACCCACACCTTCTCTCTTTACCCGCCACACCGCCAGGGCGTTTTGGCGGTCGCCAGGGAAGTCCGGCGCGCGTTGAGCACAATCCCATTTCTTTTCTCGCCCTCGCTCCTGCATGCATGCGTTGGCCGGCGACCCTACGCCGAACGAGTAAAAACACCTTGCTTATTAGTTGTTTGGCGGTGCTGGGTTTCGTCCCTAGCCGGAAGTCAGGAAACGCACAGCCCTTCATCGCGGGCCTATCTCTTTCCGCCTCGGTCTGGCCCAACTGCTTGCATCCTTCCCCTCTATGCACCTCGGTGGGGAAAGCTGAAAACTCTCCAGCTCTTCCTGATTCGAATCCCACTTGTGGCCGTCTTCGAGTGGAACAAATGGGTGCGCCACATGCTCCACGTTTCCACCGGACCGTCTCCGCGGTGAGACCGGTGAGCCAGTGTCATACAGCTCTTGCTGACTTGTTTCTTTTTTATTCTTCCTGCTTCAAACGATTCACTCTCAGTCTCAGTCTCAAGGGGGCATAAATACTGGGAGTAAAGAGAGCTGGGCGCCCCATTATAACTCGGGGCTGTCACTTGTGCCAGCAACCAGTCGGACATCTAGCCTCCTTGACCATTGTCATACATATTTCCAAATCCTCTCCAAGGTATGGTACCTGCTGCTAAAAATGCCTGCGTACCTGTCTCCGTTGGAGGTAAGGTCCGATCAGGCTGTGCCGTGCACACTAACAAGCGGCACAGCTGCTCCTATCGTCTCTCGGCACGGCTTGCGGCGTATTGGATCTTGGTGCATTCAGGCTGTTAGTGGTGGACAAAACGATGAGTCAAAAGACAGGTAGCTGCTCCCCGCGAGTTCCCGCAGCTTGGAAACCTGGCTAATCGCGTTCAAAGTCATCATGACCACGGAACTCGAGGCAGAAATTGATCTGGATGGTGCTACATCGGCAATGACCACCCGCGGGCGCAGCGAGGTCATTGTGCAGTACCTGGAAAATTTAGATAAGATCCTGATGACGGCCACTGGTATCAAGAGTCCAAGACCGCCCACTCTACTTTGGGCCAACCTGGAGCCTTGGAACGCGTTGAGAGTAACCATGGGAGAGCAGGGAGAGGACATCGCATCTATGATAGCGAATGAACGCTAAATTATCCCTGGTATTTCCCATGCAACTTTCGGCTGGCATCAGCGTGCTAGCAAGGCAGCCTGGGAGCCAAGGCGTCCCGCCCTGACTTCCGGAACCCGCTGAGCCGACAGGTTTCCTGGTTGTTGGATTCATTAGCCTCTGCAAGCAATTAAATGAAGACACCACCGGCGGTGCTCACATATACGGTGGAAACGAGTCGTGTGTATCAAAACCTTACACATCTTTAGCACACTTCGTGTCCGCCAGTCACCCAAACCAGCGATGTTCCCGTAAGCTCCCACTTAACCGCCAGGTCGCGGAGACAGGGTTCCCAAAGCTAACGGGGCCTTTGCAATATCCAAACCTCCGAGTGCACTTAACTGGTAATGTCAGAGCGCTTTCTCATGTAGATGACAGATCATCCGTCTGGTCGGAGAGCTGCATGTCGCCACCGGACAGGAGCACCGTAAATAATCGAGGTCTACTGAAGCCTCCCAGACTACCGCCTGGATGCCAATGGCCTGGACATGACTCCGACAAAGGCCGGGGTGGTAGCCGGTTGGGCGCCGGGCATCTGGCTTCCTGCAGCCGAAAAAGTAGGTAAAACCGATAGATTCCTCGACCGTACCAACGTCCCAACAGCTGCGAATCCCGGCCAAAGGGTTGTAATACCTCAGGATCAGAAGCAAATCGTTCTGAATTGGATCACAGCCGTAAAACACCCGGCAAAGCCTGGGTCTCCACCTGCAACGATGAGGAATGTGTTGGAGCCTGCTGGTGGGGTGCCTTAGGATTAAAGTTTTGGTTGAAGTGGGGGGCAGGGCAACTGGTTTATAGGGCAGCCTTGTGGTGTGGTGCTGTGCCAAGGCACTCGCTTCCATCTTGCGGCAGCCGCGAGGCGGTTCCCCCGCCAGGACCAGTCACTGTTGTCGATAGGCTTCTTCCAACGAGCCGCCGACGTTCACCTCAAACCTCCTCCATTCTTGGCCTCACCGTCATCTCCTTTCTCGCCCGCCGTCATCTCCCTTCTCGCCCAGCCCCGATTCAAGACTTCTATCGCATCACTGACAGCTCTCTGCTACTGCCTCAATGAGAGAGGCGCAAGGAACGGCGCGCGTTTCCCTTCGCTTCATCTCCCAGCAGCTCGGAGGCGGCGTCTACGCGACGCGACCTCTCTATCCGAGTTAGACGCGCAACGCCGCGACGCGGTACGATCCCGCGGGAAACGGCGCGGGCGTCGCGGGCTTGTCTTCCCCGGTCCGACCCCTGACACGGCTCGAGTTCGTGCGCGCATCTACAGCTATGAAATGGAGCTACGGCGCGGGGACAGATGGAGGTTCGGCTCAGACTGTTTCTCTTTGTGATGTCAAGTCAGAGACGAAGAGACAAACAGGCTCGACAACTGCGCAGAATTCCAAACCTTGACAACAAGTTGAGCACAGGAACTCATAGTATGAGGAAACTGACTCTCGAGATTCCGGTCGGTATTTTCCACTTCAACCCTAGCTCAAGTGTGCGCTAGCCAAGGAGGCAATTATAATGACTATGCTAACTTTCGTATCAGCAGGCTGACTTCGGGAAACGCCGACACCTTTGCTTCCGGCTCATTGTGCAATTCTCGAGCACACTGAAACCACGGTACTCCCACAACGCTCCCGATCCCCGCGCGTTCTCGACTGCAAGGCGCCTGCGATAACTTGTTGCTCCTTTTTCTTCTACATTGTTGATGCTAGGACTGGCGACATCGTAGCAGGCCACCGCTGCGATAGAGACGGTCGCGCCGAGTCCGCCGCCCCCGACGCTTCTTCCCCTCTCTGTCTAATCTCGCCACTTCTTCTCTCACCGCCAAAATATAGTCAAGGATGAAGGGTTCCTTGAGGCAACGCCTCCGCGGTGGGTGCTGGGGTGCGGCAGCTGCTCCTAGAAGCAGAGCTCAGCCTCTTTCCCTAGTTTCTCACCTTGACGGCCAGCGATCGCGACACAAAGGTCCTCCGCCGGAACTCCATTACTGAATGGTAGACATAAGTACGATTCTCCTTTCGCTTCACACCGGATTTTCTCTGTGTAGCGCGGTAGAACCCGGCAATGTGAATGGACAAACGGGAGCTGACAATGGTATTCCAGACATTCAGGAGCATCACGACCGACCAAAACAAATACATCCGCGCATCGATAGCCACTATCGAATCGGAGCCACATGCTTCTACGGAAATCTGCTGGCGGTTAGGATATAAGAAGTCCGGGGACAGGGCCGGTATATAGGGATAAGAAAACTGTTTGGCGAAGGATTTGCGGCGGCGAAGGGCTTGCAGTTGCCTCACTGCACGGCGGGCAGCCAGAAGTGTTCTAGTAGCCTGCCCGTCCACGACAATGTCGGCCAAAAGTGAAGAGAGCAGCCTCAGTGTGCCATTTGCCTCCATGCTCAGGGTTTATTTGTTTTCGTGAGGGCATGCGATGTCAAGCTGTCCAGGTTCGCACTTGACCAGCTGGCAACGACACAAATGTGGGAGACATGGAGTAGCGATTAGATAAGGGTGGCGTGGACCCCACTGCGGGGCAGCCAAACGTGCGCGCTTGTCCTGCCAAACGCCGCGTCAGTCCCCACTCTGCCGCGCTAATGGAGGGGTCGAACACAGTCTGGCTAGAATCGTTCCTGGCTTCAAACAGAGACATCTAGCCGCGAGGGTGATGCGCGCAGGTTCAATGCGATCCCCGGATAGAAAGAAGACAGTACTTTTCAACGGTGTCTTTACATTAATTCTGAAGCTGAACACACCCTCCTGAGCGACAAAGTGGGGCTATCCTTGTGTTCACAGCTAAAAATGGCGTTGTTTTGTGTGCTTGGTCGAGTGCAATATCTCCTCCGATAATTAGGTGCTGTCTGGGCTCCTCGTCTTGCATCAGGACTCGGGCCGGGCCTGGTGCATTTGGGGTAACCTCGCGCAGTTCGTGACCGGCGACGCCATTACAATATCTGGGCAAACGGGCCGAGCTCCCTGTCAAGCGGTTGACAAAATAATACGAACATATTACCTCACAATACAAGCTACCAAGCCAGGCTTATACTGCAGTCCAGGTACTTCTATGTACAGCTATTCTATCTCCTAGTCACCTGATCCCAAACGCTAACACATCTTACTTCCCCACTATCAGAGTCGTGTGAGCAGAATGCAGCTAGACTGTTGTAAAATTGATAGGCACTGTTAGCTCCAAGCCATCACACAGACCACTGGCCTTTTTGCTGTTCGCGTTATTTTGTCAAGCGCTTGCCTGTGCAGAGAGATCTTGCCTCAGGCAATAAGTTTCTCTGTGGCCACACAGGTGATTTAATTTAGAGAATGTCTATTTGCACTATGACCCCGCACCACGCTATACATAACCCTAACCCCCGCCCGCGTTCAAATGCCCAGTCGCATCCACGGATCCGCGGTCGCAAATGCGACCGCGATTCAATTGAACACTCGCAATTGATCGATCGAACAGGGCCTAAATCGCTCGATTCTGCAATAAAATTACAATTGACTACTAACTATTACTCGCTGACTAAGCAGCTCCTACGTCACCTGACCGGCTGGAACGCGTGGTTCGGCCACTACCTCGTGTGTTCTTCGTGATGCCTGCAGTTGACGATGCCTGCAATTGACGATACCTTACTAGATCCAGAGGCCTTTCTCACTCTGCCTCTCATTCCACCTCTGGCCTTGCCACTATTCACAGGCGTGGCAACGGCTTAGCCACCCCCTACGGCCGTGGTTTGGCTACCCTCTAGAGTAACCCCCTCCTACTGGGAGGCCCTACGCTGTATAGAAGACTGTACGCCTCCAAGAGCACGACCACGAGCACGTCCCTTACGGTTGCTTCCTCGGCCTCTGGTTGGTTGGCTGGCTGGCGGGTTCGGGGTCCTTGAAGATAACATCGTCATCGACATCGACCTCAGGGTCGGTTTGCATCGCGCCATTGCGCGGCGGGCTGTTTTCGGCAATCTGAACGCTCAATTAGCCCGGGAAATCGTGCGCCGAATGATTACTTACCCTTGGGCGCAATAAATGCAGTGCGCGCGACCGTGAAATGGCGATGGTTTGGTTGTGGTGGGGGAGCAAAGTTATGGCAGAATGGAAAGAATTTCATGCGGGGGCGGGGGTTAGGGTTATGTATAGCGTGGTGCGGGGTCATAGTGTAAATAGACCGGAGTCATAGTGCAAATAGACATTCTCTTAATTTATGGCAGACGTGCCGCAGATTACGTAATCCGGTCCCGACAAGCGGTTGTCCCCCCCCCCAAAAAAACCGAACTCAATACCTCAAAGTACCTCGCCACATGGCTAACTTTCTATGTAACCTAGGTATTCCTCTGGTACCGCACTATTAGTATCCAGTCATCCGACCATCTCCGGCTAACACGGCCTTCATTCACTCTATCGTGGAATCACCATCTTACTAAGTATTCGTGTTATACAATTGCTAGGGGCTGTTAGCGCAAGCTACATCACACCATTTTTCCTATCATTGGAGTTCGGTTTTTTTTTTGACAACCGCTTGCCCGGCTCAACCCGGATACACCGGCGACGGACGTGATGGGGCGTCTTCTTGCAGGCGAACTCTCATGGCAGGTGAAGACATCGCCCATTCGTATGATAGTTACCAGTCATCACCACTTATCAGTAAGCTTTGTGCCAACCCCCAGCCCCGCTCTGACACAAAAGGTTCGAGCCGCAATTTGCGGACTCGTCAGCGTTACGAATATCACTGTACGCAGTAGGTTTTTGAACTATTCGTCGAACCAGTCTCCAACTGACGGCTCATGAATATTGCTGAGTGCTTTGAGTTCGAATGCTGGTGGCTGAATGCGATCCCTAAAGGGTTTGAGCTATAAGCCGTCGCATGTGGGACAGCTGAGCAAACTGGAAAGCCTTGCCTACGCCGACTGTCCTTGTGTGTCTATAAGGAGCTCTGTGGCGGACCTCCGAAAAGAAGAGGACAAGCCTTCGTTGGTTGACCAACCGAGACATATTGTTGCCAACCGAACTAGTCAGTGTTGTGACAGTGACTTCACTGTCGGACCCTTGCGCAATCTTTGTTCCGCATTGTCAACCACCCAGGCGTCCTGCTTTGCAGTCTGCAGCCACCCTTCGGTGCAAGATGTAATAGGAGGCCACCACTACCCTAGGTAGTCTGGCTCTACCTCCCCCCACCCAATTCCTAGGCTAAGAGACCGATTCAGGCGGCTTGAGACGACTCGATCTCAGCGCACTCCGCGACGGGTAAATTCATCACAAACACGTCTGTAGTGTGTAGCCCCTTGTAATGCGTCATTGTTAGAAGGTACCTAGATATAGTTAAGTACGGCACGCACCTTTTTCAGGACGTCCTGCCTTGTAGTACTCCGCGTCCGTCCACATAATTCCAAGATCAATAGCCTCCTTCCAGCCAGCAGGGATCCTCCCATTGAGAGCCAAGATCTCCGGGTCCCCCGTGGTACTGGGTGCTGACCCCTGAGCTAGCCCTCCCCCCCCCTACTTAGACCCAATCCCCTGCCACAGCTAGCCGCACACAACCGCCAGTGTACCCAGGGTAGTCAGTCCAGTAGGCCGCGCGAAGTGGGAGGTTGGTCAGGACCAGCTTGGTGGCAATGATGTCGTCGATTACGGTGTTGGCCTCGTCGTTGGTGATGGCGTACGCCGCTAGGTCGTCTTGGTCGGCGATCGCTGACCCTGCAAGGGTTATAACCGATGGGAATTTGCTTCTGGTAGGTTCCCGGGAGCGGAAAGCGGGGGAAGTTCCTTGCGGCTGCTTCCCAGCCCGCTGGCGGTGGCGGGAGCGACGAGGCTTTAATGCCTGGGGAAATGGCTCGTGTGGATGGGAGAGATGGCGATGACTCCACCTTCCCTCGAGTACAACTCGATTAACTCCTGATAGAGATTGCGTAGGCCGTTGTCATCTCTAGAGTACGCCAGGAAGCTTGTGTTCTCAGTTCCTACTTTCCTCTTTCAACGGCCACCCATCGAAAGCTGATGGCATTTGATACAGGATACTTCTCCGGGTAGTCGGGGAGGTAGGTGAAGGATGCTCGTTCTCCTTAATCTGAGGAGTGCTGAGAGAAGCGGGACTGTCGCAACCTACCAGAGCCCCCAGGTTGACTCGGCTACGTCTAAGTTGAGGACCGAACTTGAGCGGGCGGTTTGTGGCAGAGCCAGCCCCTGCAGTTTTGCCAAAACTGGGTTCCTCGTATTCGACCTCGATAATCCGCGAGCCCAAGCAAGCTTGTGTCGTCCGCCCTAGAGATTTGTTGCCCGCATAAACTTCAAAGTTGGCCGAGGATCCTGCTGTTCTCATTCTGAGATGGAAATCTATCCTTCGGTACCGCCTCCCTTGCCCATTCGTTTTGACTGGAATATCTCTGAACTGAAGCGGGTAACGGAACTTTATGGTGCATAGCGGCTTGATCGTAGAGGATTCCACATATCTCGATGGCGCTGGCTGATCGACGCTGGTGTACAAGGTAAGGCAAGTGTCCGGGAATGACTCCGGAGGTTCTTCTGCGTCGTAGTACCGATGATATGAGCACTCCTTCGGGTCCAAATCCGAAGTTTCTTCGCCCTGTAAGGTAGTTAGGACATCTTGATCTCCAGGCCATCTGGTCAACCGGTCTACATTTTGCACTACTTGCAGGGTTAGGAATGCTCAGTTTACTTACTCGCAGAAGGTACCATTGCATTTGGTTCTGTGCCTTGTAGGCAAGGTTGTATGGGTACCATACTCGATCTTCTTCATAATGCTCTCCTTCAACAAACCGGACCGAGAACCGAATCCCGTAGTTGGCTCTGGAGACTCGTGACGATACGCAGACCCGAGATTTGAGGAGAGATCCACCTGTGATCAAGCCTTGGAGAACGGCTCCGCGGCAGATCGCTGTCCAACTTTGCCCAAATCAGCCTTTTGAACTTTTTTACTAAAAAAGAAATAATAAAAAAAGAATTAAAAAATGGTTCGCGGCGAAGTATTACGGAACGTGTGCCAAACATACGGGGATGGTCCAGTTCCTTGGATGACTTTCGTGACTCCTGGTTCAACCAGATTTTCCAAGCTCACTCTTAAATATCTGCAACGACCAAAGCCTCCCACAAGAATGACATACTAGATCATGAAATGTTAGTTTAACTGCTGGAAAATGAGGGGCTCGCTGATCAAGTCACCTTCGGTGGCTTCCCGAGCCGCTTTTTCACAGCTTGAATTTATTGATTATCAAATATTTCGATGATGTGACCACTATATTGGGGTTTTAGTCGCTGGTCACAGAGGATATAGCTGTGTAATGGATCTGAGGCGCTCAGATCAGTGGTAGGAATCTTACCTTCGTAGAGTGATGTCAGGCTGCCTGAGCTTCGAAGCACATGAGTAAGGGAGCGTGACTGTGAACTCTCTGTCGTCGCCGTCAAATTCTTGCTTGATTCCATGCTCCCAGCAATCGTTGACCATTTTCTTCAAGTCAGACCTGGTCATCTGAGTCCAAAGTGCCCCGAGTCGTTTGCTCATCCATCTCTCAAAGTCTTGGTCTAGGAAGACAGCTCCACAGAGTCCGCCTGTGGGAGCACAGAATCAGCATCGTAGCGCAGAATGCAGCCGGGCAGCGGGGCCATGTCAATGGATAATTTCGAGACTACACACCTGTGCCTTCCGCACATTCACTGAGCGTCAGGGGGCTCACGTTATCGACTTTATAGCTAATAAGATCCTAAGACCGCATAAGTACTCTGCAGATACCTCGGTTACTCCAGCAGTCATAAAGTTAAACTGGAAACTTACCATAGTGCCCCCTCCGGCATCCACGACAACGATTGCATCGCCTTCTTGGATGTCGGGTCGGCCTTCCATTGTGGAGAATGTAGCAATTGCCCCGGCCTCGGGTTCGGATAATATGTCAAATGTCGTCTCCCCACAATCCGGCAAGTTGCGGTCGAGGAGTCCGGCCAGCTTAACGGCCTCAACCATCCGTTGCCGAGCAGCGTCTTTCCAAATAGCCGGGATCGTAACCACAATGTGGAAACGGCACTCGTTCACACCGTCTCGCACAGCCATTCGAACGTGATTGAGGGCATGCACCCATAGCTGCCTCAGGTAAGTTGCAATCACCTCTACTGGTTGGAGATCTAAGTCGCGAAGTCTTTGGCGAGCCTCGGCTAGCTGCTTTGACCCCTTCAGATGTGGCTGGAGTTGATCTTCCTCGACCAGCAAAAGTTTGAACCAGCGCAGTGGCTCTACATTCGTAGGGACATCGTAGCCCCAAGTAACGCACCGAGAG
>Ga0247758_1001057_pt1 | contig 22680 bp, 29 predicted proteins | sample UWRJL156409C4_FD_180950 | JGI IMG/M metagenome (GOLD analysis project Ga0247758, IMG submission 180950) | Plant litter microbial communities from Arlington Agricultural Research Station in Wisconsin, United States - UWRJ-L156-409C-4 | ecosystem: Environmental > Terrestrial > Plant litter >... | reverse complement strand
GGGACTGGTGGTTATTGGGAGCGGGGGCTGGTCTGGGCTGGAAGGGGGAGGGGAAGGGGAAAGGGAAGAGGGGCGGATGGCGCGCATGTAAGCTAGGATTCGCGGGTGCACGACGGAGAAGCGACAGTGGTAGAGGAAGCGGGCGAAGAGAGGGGCGATGCGGAGGTAGGTTAGGATGCGGGTGGGGAGGGAGGCTGAGGGGAGGGCGGAGGGGAGGAGGAGGAAGTCCTCTGGGGGGGCGAGGCCTAAGGAGGTTGGTTAGGCTTTTGTCCCAAAACCGGGGCTTTGTTTGTCGATGTTGATGGGAGGAAAAAAAGAAAGGAGGCGGATTGGCAAATACCGTCCATCAGATCAGGCAGGTAGACTGTGCAGGGCACCCGCTTGGCATATTCATCGGCGAGCACGCGCGTGTTGCGCAGCTTCCAGCCGTAGGCGTCGGAAAAGATAACCACGGTGCCGAGGGGAACGACGCCGGGGTCCGGGTGGGTGACGTAGGTGCTGAGACCGTGGATGACCTCTTCGGTGCCAGTAGGCAAACGATCACTGCGGAGGGTGCCCTTATAGCAATCTGTGCAGGCCATTGAGGACGTGACCAGAGGATTCTGGTTGAGGACAGGGTGCGATGAGATGAAATGAAGATTTGGGTAGCTGCTGCGGCCTTGGCGATCTGAAGCGTGCTTGGCGATCTATGGGGGTGATATATGCATTTCAGAGCGTACTGTGCCGCAGACTTGCAGCCGAAATGCAACCATCACCGAGTGACTCAGTCGCCGAATCGTGCGATTGGCGCTTGGCTACTCTAAGGTATTAGATACCTACCGGTAGTACTGGCAGCTGTAGGTGAACCCGAATCTTGCAACACTCAAAGTCGGCACACTCCTCAAACCCCTCGACCGCCTTGGTGCTGACGGCACTGACCAGCTCGGGCGTGAAAGGCGTGGGCGCCTTCATGAAAATCGTCTTCATGGCCGGGTGCGAGGTGCCGATCTCGTAGCCCCTGAAGCCTAGCGCGACCATCTCGTGCAGATGCTAGTGCGCCGGCAATTTGGCCAACCCGAAGCCCTTGTAGTCGGCTCGCGTGGCCGTCCCGCCGCGCATAATAACTTCATCCATGCCTTTGGGCTTCCATGTAGACAAAAAATAAAGACAACTCCTTCTTTTCGACGTTACTCGTTTCATGGTGCATCGTGCGGCATGGGGAATTCCCAGTCAGTCATAACCTTCCGCCACCCCGAGCTGCCTTGACTGGTGGCGATTTGCGACTCAGCGCCTTTGAATTAGTAGGATACCTCTTTGCTACTAGGTTTCTGTGACCAGTTACTGATTTGAGCTCGTGTTGCTATGATGGACTCAACTGTGAAAAGTGGTGAGATTGTGTATGGCTGATAAGCCATGAAGGATGGTCTGACGTCGTGTCACGCCACTGTCATGATCACCACCCTTCCTTCGTCGTTCCTTTACCATTATAACCTAGACTCAACCATTTCTGTAGGCCGATTGCCAAATACGTTATGCAGGCTCAAAAATATGTTGACAAAATAAAATGGCAATGGAAAACGAGCAACTCCAAGACACACCGAGGGGGTCGCCGGTCAAGTCCTACTTCAAGCTATGGGCGCACGCCGCGAGGTCCGACGTCCTGCTGCGCGCCATCGGGACGATGGCATTTCTCGCAGCAGGCGTGGCGCTGCCCGTCATGACAATTGTGTTTGGCGCCTTCGTCAATGACTTCAACGACTGGGGATCGGGCAAGTCGACACCCGATCGCTTCAAGGACGCCGTCAACAAGAACGCGCTGTACCTAGTGTACATTTTTATTGCGAGGTTTGCCGTAGGTTCTGTGCCGCTGAAGAGATACCTACTCATCCAAATGAGCCATGTGCTAAGTTTTCAAAGGTGGCTTACCTCGGGTCTATGCTCTATAATGTGACCGCCTCGAGGATGGCTCAACGAGTACGACTTCAATACGTCGAAAAGGTCATGCATCAGCCCATTGCCTACTTTGACCGCCGTTCAGCCGCCTCGATCTCGACAGACCTTACTAGCGACGTCAACCAAATGGAGCTTGGGCTCGGCGAAAAGAGCGGCCTCATCTTCCAGGCCACCAGCATGTTAGTCGCTTCGTTTGTAATCGCTCTTTCTAAAAATTGGAAGCTATCGTTGGCATGCATGACGGCAGTGCCCTGGGCATTTCTGGTGGTCATGCCCCTCGCGAGCATCGACACCAAGATCGAGGCCAAGATCAAGGCGATCTACTCGGAGGCTTCAACAGTGGTGGAAGAGGCACTCGGCAGCATTGCGAACATCACGGCCCTGGGCGCCGCCGACAAGATCGTTGCACACTTTGAGACGTATGTCAAAAAAGCCATGAGGACGTCGTGGATCCGCGGTCTCGTCTGGGCGACCATCCTTGGCAACGTGTTCGCAAGCATGCATGCTGTCTATGCTTTATGTTTGTTCTACGGCGTCAAGCTGATAGTCGCGGGCGAAATGTCCGATGGGGGTGCGGTGTTGATGTACGTGCAGTTTCACATGCGTCAAACAACTGGAATTGGCCGGCAATGTTTGCTAATAACGAGCACAGTGTCATGTTCTGCTGCATCCTTGCCAGTCAGAGTTTTGGCATGGTTGCACCTATCATTCCTGATCTTATCAAGGCGGGAGTCTCCGCGGGGCGGGTCCTCCTCCTTTTCGAGCAAGACGATTCAGATTCACCAAAAGGACCGAATGACGTGCCAGGCGAAAAGCCCCGCTTGACCGCGCTCCAGCCCTCCTCCGTCGCTGGGGGCATTCAATTCCGCAACGTATCCTTTGCCTACCCGACTCGACCGTCCGTCCCCGTCCTCGATAACGTGAGCCTCGACATCCCCGCTGGCAAGATCACGGCTATTGTGGGGACCAGCGGCAGTGGCAAAAGCACCCTCATTGCCCTGCTCGAGCGGTGGTATGCCCCGCAGCACGGGGTGATCACCCTCGACGGGAAGAACCTGGAGCAGTATTCGGTTTCGTCCCGGCGCGATGCGATGGGCCTGGTGCAGCAAGAGCCAGTGCTCTTCAACGACACGATAGCCCAGAACATTCTCAATGGTTACCACGGCGGAGCGTGCGATGCGCTGAGCGAACAAGAGAAAAACAACCTCGTCGTCGAGGCAGCAAGGAAAGCAAATGCGCACGATTTCATCTGCAGTCTCTGTGACGGTTACGATACGCAAGTCGGGGAGCGCGGGGACCGGCTAAGCGGGGGCCAGAAGCAGCGCATCGCATTCGCTCGCGCGATTGTCTCGAACCCAAAGATCCTCCTGCTAGACGAGGTCACCTCCTCCCTAGATCCCGAGTCCGAAAAAACCGTCCAAAGAGCCATCGACGCGGCATCGCAAAACCGCACGATTCTGCAAGTTTCTCACAACCTCACCACCGTTCGCCACGCTCACCACATTGCCGTCATGGACAAGGGCCGCATCGTGGAAGAAGGAAGCCACCACGGGTTGATGCAGCTCAACGGCCTCTACACACGCCTAGTCCGAACACAGCACGCCCTCGCCCGCGCTAAACCCTCCCAAGCCGCCGTCCCGGAGACCAGGGACACAAAGACCGCCCACCCAGCCTCTTCGGCACCCGCCGGCCATATTACAAGTCCAACGACAAACAAACTCCCCACCCCGACCGCCGCCGCCCTCGAAGTCTCCCTCCACGATAAGTCCATCACCCACCGCCACGCTCTCCTCCGCAACCTCGGCCGCCTCCTCGTTAGATACTCGAACACTGCCCTGCCCGCCTTTGTCGGCCTCCTCGGCACCGTCGGCATAGCCGCCACCTTCCCCATCACCGCCTTCCTCTACTCTAATCTAATCACGGTCTTCCAGCTCCAAGGCTCTCCCTACTTCACCAGCCGCTCCAACTTCTACGCCCTCCTCTTCTTCATCCTGGCCCTTGCCGAAATGGTCTTGTACTGGGCCGTCTACTACCTCTTCGGCACCGTCGCGGTCGCAGCTGGACGCGGATACCGCCCCGACGCACTGCGCGCGACGCTCAAGCAGGATAGTGCCTTCTTCCAAATCCGAGGGCACTCATCCGGCGCGCTCATGACCATGCTAGCCACAGATGCGGATAGCGTGGAGGACTTGCTTGGCGGCAGCGTCCCTATTATCAGCTACCACGTCCTGAACATCATTGGGTGCGCGGCCATGTCGTTGGCTGTGTACTGGAAGCTGGGCCTGATTTCTGCCTTGGTTTGTCTCCCGCTGTATGTCGTGGCGGGCGCTGTGAGGATGCATATGGATAGTAAAGCGGGGGAGAGGTGTGAGGGATTCTTCTTGGAGACCGCGAGGTTTGTGGGCGAGGCGGTCGGGTCGGTGAGGACGGTGCAGGCGCTAGGGTTGGAGGGCAGGGTTTTGCGTGGGTATGGCGAGAGGCTGCAGGCGGCGGTTGCGAGGTCGACGAGGGCCGCGCTGGGGTATTTTGTACTGTATGCGTTCATGGAGAGCGTAGATCTGTTGCGTAAGTCCATCTACCTGGATTCGCTCTGTCCGATGATGCGGGCGGTAGCAGCGCTGATGATTCTGGGAACCAGTCATGGCATTTATGTTTTGGTACGGTGGAAAACTTTTGGCTGAGGGCGAATTGGATGTTGGGGATTACTTCATCATCTACATGGCCGCTATGTTTGGCGGACAAGCGGCCGGGTTTGCATTTGGGTACTTTGCTGGTAGGTCCCAGACACCCAAGTCCCCCCTTTCCCTCCTCCTCCCGTCGATGTTAGCACCTCCTGCTCACCTGATCGATAGATCTTGCGAAGGCGAAAATCGCCCTGAACCGGCTATTTTACCTAATCGACTCTCAGCCAACCATCAACAGCACCAGAGGTGCAGAGACAGCCTCGCTTACCGCAACCATCAAAGGGGAAACGGCAATCGAGTTTCGAAACGTTTCTTTTTGCTACCCGTCACAACCAGAGGTCCTCATTCTTCAGGAGCTGAGCTTCAACATAGGAAAGGGAGAGAACGTTTGCCTAGTTGGTCGCTCGGGCTGTGGCAAGTCAACGGTCCTCTCCCTCCTCGAGCGCTTCTATGACGTTACTTCCGGCGAGGTGTTCATTGAAGATAAGCCGCTAGCCTCGTTAGACGTACAGGAATACCGCCGGAAGCTAGCCCTTGTCAGCCAGGAGACGGTGCTGTATCAGGGTACCATCCGCGACAACCTCCTCTTGGGCTTGGTCAAAGCCTCATCTGTCTCCGACGAGGACATCACAACGGCTTGTCGCCAAGCCAACATCCATGATTTCATCGTTTCCTTGCCTGACGGATACCACACCAATTGTGGTCCACGTGGGACTGCTCTCAGTGGTGGACAGAGGCAGCGAATCGCCATTGCGAGGGCGTTGTTGCGGAAGCCCGAGGTTCTGCTGCTCGACGAAGCGACCAGCGCCCTTGATGCTGAGAACGAAACGCTAGTGCGGGAAGCGCTGGAGAGGGCTGGAGAAGGCCGGACCATCGTGGCAGCGGCACACCATGTTCAGACAATGAAGGCAGCGGATCGAGTGGTTCTGATCGAACGCGGTGGGGTGGCTGAACAGGGGCCCTTTACCGACCTAATAGAGAAGAAGGGCCCGTTTTTGGAGTTTCTGAGGGACGAAACACTAGGGCTCTCTCCTTAACGATGGAGTTCGCTCAACCGCTGACATCAACAATGTGGCAGCACACTCATCCTTAGCGTTTCACAAGCGAGAAACTTGACTAGTTGGCGTTCAAAACTTCGAGTTCTCACATGACTATGCATTCCTCCCACTTATGGCCATGTCTTCGGGATTTCGACGACGTTGGCATGTTTCCACGCCGAGGGGAAGGACAGTGTACACCTGATTTTAACTTCTCTCTTGTAGTACTCGTGGACGCGTTTTTGGCCATCTGACCAGCCACTGGAAATCTCTGATCAGCGCGCACGAGCCTCTTGAATCTGGCTGACTAATTCAACAGGTGGAATCTGATCTTCGAGTGTGTAGGTGGCGGGCCCTTGGCTTGGACCCGACAGTGTCCGTCAACGGGGTTCGGCAGCAGTTGTGGTAGCAGTACGTTGTCCGCGGGCGTCACTAAACCCGACAACTGGCGGCCAACCGCTTAGCCACGACCTAATACGTTCGGGGGTCCTTCTTGGACTTGCCCACTTAGCGAAGGAGTCCCTCACGCTTCAGAGCGTGGAGTTGACGATTCACCATGGAACGAGCGAAGTCGAGGCTGTCCGCGATGTCGCCGATGCAGAGCTAACTCTAGGTCGCTCAGATGAGGTCCAGCACTTGCTCAGATCCAGCTCCCATAAACACCACAGCACCAGTGTAAGCTCATCGAAAAACACGGCCTTGGTAAGCGCATGCTCGCCTAGCTTTGTCACAATGGCAAGTAACAAAATGCCCAACCTTCACAGGGCCCTTCTCTGCCTCTACGGTTCCCGGCGATTCGCTCTTGACCTTGCGCCCACTCTGGCCCTGGTAGAGACGCCCCGACCGGGCCCTACAAGCTATCGTCGAGACCAAAGCCTTCTTCACTCAAAGTCACGTCGACCAGGCGACAAGGCTGCTGCACACGGGTTCGCTCGGTTTGGACAATCTGCATCAGCTGACGGAGCTCATCTGCACCGGTGACCCCCTGAGAGCTAGGCTTCCACCCGAGACTTGTCCATATTCATCTGACCCAACGACTGTTTGCGTAGCCGCCGTTACGACCAATCTGGGGTCAATATACAGCGCCCACCTTTCCCCCAACTTTCTAACCATACCACCCCGCATGTTGAGGCGATTTATCACTCTCTGTCTCTTGTCTGGGGAATACTGCGGACGTGGGTAATTCGAATCCTCTGAGAGCATCATGTCTCCGTCAGTGGCCCCCGAAATAGGTTTTCAGGGGCCAATGCACAACCCCCGAACTTTGAGTTGATTCCCACGACCAGGTTGGGGCGAAGTACTCTTTGGGATGTGTCGATACATCAGCTCTGTGGTGGCCCTCAGGGATAAACCAAAGAAGGTTGAAAGGCAAGTGTGACCCCCCACAGGCCTACATAGTACATGGAATCCGGATTGACCGGATCCCAATTTCCCCTCTGGATCTGAGTCTCAGCAAACTTGTAGGCTAGTCCGCCAAGGGCCGTACGCGGAACACCCACGGAGCACGACTGGCGGAGTCTGGTGGGAATGGTGCGGGTCTTGATGGAGCCTTTGGGGTGTTGTTGAGCGTAAGTGGCTGGACGTCGGTCATCCAAGGGCACATCTCGTAGATTACATTCGTCATACGTAGTATGCCGACCTCTGGCGGGAACAATACATCGCTGAGATCATACGGGTCGACTGTGTGTAGCTTGCTTGTGCCTCGCTGGTTGTACTCGCGAGCGAGACCGACTCTGTGCAGCCTCCCCAGATCCTCGTCGTCAGTAATAGTAATAACCCCAGGGATCCCCGGCCCCTTTCCGATATCTCAGTTGTATCGATCGATAGCGTATACGACATAGCGCAACGAGGCGCGGTATCCGGCTCCATCTTTCTTAGCGGTGACCAAGCTGGCGACCGACCAAGAGAAACCGCCTGCGGCCAGGAACCAATCTAGTGAGTCGATGCCCCAGAATGCGCCGGGGGCCTGCCACGCTGTGGTGAAGGTGATCGCCTTGCCTTCTCTAACCGCCGCCTTGTTGTACGCCGCTTTGGCTTCAGTGCCGACTAGCTCCCTAACTCCCGAGGCTAACCCGTTAAAGACGGCGCCTTGGTTGTACATCATGTGGTTGTGGAGAAGAGGAGGTCTTTGCCTGTGTTGTTGATGTAGTGGAACATGTGGCGGGCAGCGTTGTTCTCGCCGACTACGTCGGTAAGCTTGGCTTGAGACGAGACCACCAGGTGCTCCATGAATCGTGCAGAAGAGCCAGAAGGAAGAATATGTTGACCATACTTGTTGGCTTGATCCTGTTCTGTGATGTCGAAGTTTGAACGGATTTTTGAAATGCAAGGTGTACGAAGAGTTGCGCACTCTAGATCGGCCGTGAGAAGAACAGTAGGTGAGGCTCCCAGGCTGCTTGGAGTTAAACATGCATTCTGTAGCCCTTTTTGTGTCGGAACTCTTCCTGACCACGACATCATTCACGTTTCTGACTATGGCGTGATGACATGATTCCGAAAAGGTTTAGCATAGTGGCAAAGCTGCGCTGAATGGAGGTGCATGTGGCTTGCACTGGCTGCAGCGCTAGTTAGACTGTCGCCAACGGTAATTCGCTGTCTTTTAGGTTATCGTGTTTTGGGTCGCGCCATCGTAAGACTCCATCATGACGAAGCTGAATCGCATACGAGCCTGCAAGCCCACCTTACTCAACCAATTATTCCTCGAGGTTCCGATGCATTCATCGAAAGGTGCTGACCGGAGGTAACCTATCAACGGAAAATGTCAGATCATCATAAGCAGTGGGAAACTCGTGCAATCGGTTCCACGAGGGCGATGAAACTGGTATAGGGTAACCAAATGATGTAATCGTCCATTGAGCGGCTGTGAATCAGGTTCTGTGAGCCTGGAATAGTCGAAATATGTAGTGGTAGTTGTCCTGCAGTGGCTGCTCTGGTTGTTGCGGTGGTGTATGCTGCCTACACCTTACTCTGAGAGGCCAATCAGCACAACGGGCTTCACAGCTGAAACTTCTCAGCTCACCACCTGGCGGCCCAAGCGCGTGCGAGAAGGCCAGTGGCTGCAGCGCATTATCCATTCTCAATCTTTGATAGGCTCAAGCTTCACCACTTTCAACTCACGCCATTGTCTGGCCACAGGTGTCATGCTACTGATATCTGCCCACAATTGTATCCCAGCCTCTCGAGTCCCCTGGTCACTTTGTTATACCTACGTTAGGTAGTTTTGCAAATTTACACCTTGTCAAGGATCGAGGGACTCGGCTTCTATTTCTATATTTCACCATCATCCTTTCTTTGTGGGCGTCCAGTCCATCAGCTTGACCTTTTGGTAGACTTCCGTTACTAAGCAAAGATGGACCCCCTGGACGAGGACGTCTGCTCCCCCCCCCTGAGCATTGGAGATGACAGCAGCAGCAGTGATTCGGATTCGGATGATGAGTCCGGAAACCTACGACGACACAGTCGTCTAGTCAATGGATGGAGCATTTGCGACTGGGACAAGTATGGCATCCAAAAGCCGTACGCTGATGAGGTTTGCAGTTCCTGTCACTGACTAAGATACCCAGAGCTAGTGAAGCCGTTGCCGTTCAGCCGCTGATTCAACATGGAACCTAGGCCTCCGCCGCGGACTGGGAGCCGGATGTGTTTTGCCCGAGATGCGCACGAATCTTTGCCGAAACCATTCCACTGAAGAAGACGGCGGAGAAAACTATTGACTTTTCAGCGACTGGACAGAGACAGACATGCAGGCTGTGCCAGTTCTTGATTCATCGAATGGCTCCGAATGGGTTGGCTTCCACTGGGATGAAAGCAGTCTACTGGTTCGAAGGACTTCCAATGCATGTTTATCGCTTGAATTTTGAGCTGCTCTGCGATGACAACAATCCATCGGTGCGGCTTATTATCTTGCCTCGCAGGTTCCAAGGTAAGCCTTCAACGAGAGTCGATTCGACTGAACTCGGCTGACTGTGTAGCCAACGACGAAAATGACTTTGTTTTCGGCACCGTTATGCCTCCTTTTGCGCGGAAGCTAGCGTTCAGCACATACTCTATCCAGAGTTTCGAGCAGATTAACCGGTGGCTGGGCCGCTGCTGTTCCAGTCATGATGTATGCAATGCGAGGGTCGCCGACAGTGACTTCGTACCAACGCGGCTGATACAAATCTGCGTTGATAGCGAAACAAAGCAGCCAACGATCCGGCTCCGAGAATCCAAGGATTTAAAGGAGAAACCCATCAAATATGTCACGCTCAGCCATTGCTGGGGCAGTGCCATGCCTCTGAGGCTCCAGAAGGACAATTACAACGACTTTTTGGTCAAAATCCCACTGGCGAGCCTGTCTCGGGTCTTTTGGGAAAGCATTCACCTTCTCACGTTTTTTCGTGAGGAATTCCTCTGGATAGATTCGCTTTGCATCATCCAAGACTCAGGTGAGGATTGGTTCAAGGAGTCCAAAGTGATGGGCGCAGTGTACCAGCACGGAGCCTTCAATATCGCTGCGACAGGCTTCGGCAACCGGCCGGAGGCGTCAAACGAAGCCGAAAGAGCCGTATCTCGATTGTTTACCTTCAGGCGTCCTTCCTTCCAGGTGCCCATGGGCCTCCGTATCAAAGACCAGGTCGACGGCAGTCCCTACGATGGCGACGGCAACCTGACTCTCAGAAACGACGAATACGCGCTCTTCGATGCCGACATGCTAGGAAATGGCATCGAGCGTGCCCCTCTTAATACCCGTGGCTGGGTAGTCCAAGAACGAGCACTTTCGCCGCGTACCCTGCACTTTGGACGAGACCAGATCTTCTGGGAATGCGGCGAGCTAAGAGCAAGTGAAGTATTCCCCTTAGGACATATAAAGTTTGCGACCATCCCTCGGGTGAAGGCCTTTGCCTTCGAGGAACTCTACCAGCTCGAAGAGGCCTTTCGCCTAGATCAAGAACGACGGGAGAATATCAAGAACGAGAGCACCATCCTCGACGACCCCAAAGACACATCGCCCTTCATGACCGTCTTCCGGCCATCCCTGTTCGCCGCACAGATGTTCAGCAAAGACAGCCTAGAATTCGTCTTCCCATCGGAAGCGCCGAGCAAGCTGCGCGGAATGTCCCCGTGTATGCAGAGATGGAGCAACATCGTTGAGAACTACACTCGATCTGAACTCACGCGAGAATCAGACAAGCTAGTGGCCGTCGCGGGCATGGCGAGCGTTCTGCAGCAGCATATTAAGTGTCGGTACATTGCAGGGCTGTGGAAGACAGATCTCGAACACCAGCTGCTATGGAATGTGACGAAAGCGCGACCAAGTGTACGGCATGAGCAGACCAGGGGTCCTTCCTGGAGCTGGGCGTCTGTTGACGGACCTGTTTCTGCGGCTCGGTGGGAAGCACTGCCGGAAACGCCGGTTCCGAGGAACGAGAGTGTCTCATGGTTTGCCTTTGTACGGGACATATCGGCTGTTCCGACAAGTCCGGAGCTCGGAGAACTTGGACCGGTCAGGGATGGAAAACTTGGCATGGTCGGACGTCTCCTCGCTGTTCGGGTTCAAGCGGTTGATAAGAGTCAGGAAAGAACTGAAGGATCGTTCAGGTGCAACATATTCTGGGATACAACAGAACTGGAAAGCCAGTTTGGCCTGTCAGGGGAGTGGGATCTGGTTCGAATTCCTCAGCTTCAAGTCGCCGACACGGTGGATGCCAAGACTCTGAAGACAGACTGGGATATTTTCATGATACCGGTACGAATCACAGAGGATATGGCAGAGTTCGACAACATGTGGAACGTGTACCTCAAAGGACTTCTGATTGTGCCGACGGGACGTTGCGATGGGGAATTTCGGAGGGTCGGTCTTGTGCGTGTCGAGTATGACTTGTTCACCTCGGTGGAATCTACAGCAATTGTGGATTCGAGGTACTTCACGTCGGTCAAGGATAAATGGTGTACGGTCTCGATCATATAAAAGGGCGGCGTTTTTAAGGCTGTGGTTAGCTCATGTTGATCAGATATAGGAATGAAAGATTAAAACATACATTTGGAGCCCTCTGAATCGTAATAGACCGTATCTGCATTTTAATAGGCCATGTCTGTATCACAAGGGGCCATATTTCTAATGCAACACTCCTTACCTGCATTACAAGGGTACTTTCTTTTATGTATATCATGTGTAAATAGAAGGCCATAGCGCAAATAGACAAAGACCATGATGCAAACAGACATTCCCTTTGGAAATGCAAGAATCGACTGATGGCGTGCCACAAACTAAGTTGGTTTTGCCAATTCGCTGCCCGATTCATGCTGCCCCTTTGCATTGATGACCTGCAAGGATTGACGATGGGCTTATAAGGGCATTTTCAATCCACTGAGCTGCAACCTCAATCTCTCCCCCCAAGTGATGCTAGCATGCAATGGCGGCGCGGGGAAGCGACAGCGAAACGCTCTCTATTTCGCTGCCCGACGGCTGCACGCTGTCGTATGGGATCTACGGCGCGACAGCCCCTAGCTCCCTGACCGTCTTCTACTTCCACGGCTTCCCTGCCTCGCACCACGAAGCTGCAGTCCTCGATGATGCCGCGTGGGCTGCCGACATTCGCGTCGTAGCGCCGTCTCGCCCCAGCATGTGCCGCTCGACCTTCCAGCCCGACCGGGCCATCGCGCACTGGCCGACCGACGTGCTGGCGCTGGCCGACCACGCCGCGATCCGCGCCGACACTTTCGGCGTGCTGGGTGCCTCAGACGGCTCGCCGTACGTGCTGGCATGCTGCGCCACCCTCCCCGCGTCTCGCCTACGCGCCGCAAGCATCCTCGGGCTTGTACCCTGCGTCGCTCGGCCTGCAGGACATGCTGCTGGAGGCGCGGCTGCTGCTGTGGCTGGCGCTGTGGCTGGCGCCGTGGTCGGCGGGGTTGGTTCAGAAGATGCTGGACTGGAGCATAGGGGCGGCGGCGGCGACATCGGATAACAAGCTGGAGATGCTGATGGATCGTGCCATGCGCGCTCGGCCCGGCCCAGATAGGCGTGCATGGGAGGGGAATGAAGGCGGGTTGCGCGACATGCCTGTCATGAGCGTGCAGAATGAATGCCATTTCCAGGCGGTGCAGGGGGAGCTGCGTGGGAGGCCAAGCTGCTCGGCTGCTCGTGGGGATTCGAGCTTGCGGATGTGAAGATGGGCGAGGGCAGGTTGGTGCTTTGGCATGGTGGAGAAGGCGCATGCGATGTTGGCGGGGTCCGAGAAGCGGATTGGGTGCGATGAAGCGCATATGAGTCTGCTTCTACATAAGCTGCCAGAGGCATTGGTGGTCTTGAAAGAACGCATGATGTATTCATATCCATACATGTTGAACCTCTCTGCGTGAAACGCTCAGGCAAACAAAGATCTTGGTGCAAGCCAAGGCTTTTGTCATACCCGCTATCGGTCGCATCGGGCTTCCATTATTGTCCTTTCTTTCTCGAACAGCGGTATTGTTTTCTCATAATTTCAATATTCCGCGCTGGTGAGTTCTGCCTGATCTGGATAGCCAGTTGTTCGTAACCGGACTGTTCGTGCATAACCTGTGGTGGGTGGAGTGAATTCCACGCCCTCATGTCAATTCACTATCCTGGCCAATGCTCATGTTTTTAAGCGAATTTGTGGGGTCGCAATTCTGGATCTTTGTTGACTGGTGGTAGGATGCTTGATTGTTCTAAAAGCTCTGGGCTGCGTGGCTGCCTGAAATACTGGTCTGAATAGTGGGGCCAAGTTCCAATCCGTGCCTGAGGCTTCGCACCTGCCTCACATTCTCCAATCCACAACCTGCCATCACCCGCCAAACAAATCTCTTTAGCGGTCCCTTGCAGCGATAGCAAATTCTGCCCTTCCACCATCGGCCTTTTCAGAGTGATAGTTTTCCTTGGCAAAATCCTAATTCATCTTCGAGCAGGTCGTCCCTGAGGAGCAGCCATGTCGCTAGACAACCCACCCGACTTCGAAGCCGTCGCGGCAGCCTACATCACGCTCAGCATTCAGATCCCCCGGATTCGGAATCTCTATTTTTTGAAGCAGAGTCAGCCGGACGACCTTCCCGATTGCGACGCCATCGCTGCCGCATGCACATCGATTAGCGATGAATTCTCGCGCGCTGCTCATGTAGTAGTCGGGGACGCGGTGTTGGGGCATGTGGCTGGGAGTTTCCACTCCATGGCTGAAAATTACCGTGCAGTTGGCGTCCAACTGTCCCGCTTTCGAAACGCGGCCTATCTTCAGCTGGATCAGCCCGGCGTTGGAGATCAGACTCTTCTGCGGAAGCCCCTGCCCGATTTCGACGCCATGCATCGGGCGTATGTGACGCTCAGTATCCAGAACCCTCGATTCGGCAACTTCTTGATCAGCCGCGGACTTCCAACCCGAGCTGTCGCCGCCGGTGAGCGGCGTCACCTGGTACCAGGGGGCCGGAGCGCCCCGTTTCCTGACCTCAAGGCAATCAATGAGGCGTACAGCATCCTCGAACGGGAGATGGGTCTGATGGGCAACCACCTCATCGTGCCGGATAAAGGCGAGGATGTCGGTCGGCAGCTTACCTTGGCAATCCGGAACACCGATCCGGGTCCCGTCATCAAGAATCCGCCCGACAGCCAGGCCACAAATCTGGATGCCGTCGCTCTAGAGAACGACGGCCAGGAATGGAGAAATGGCAACGCTGAAAACGACAAGATCAGAGCCAAGAATCGTCGCGCGTATGTATTACACAACTAGCGTACTCCTGCTGTGCTGGCTGCTAATCATCTTGGTATAGGTACGCCAGGGATCGCAATGCGATGCTGCAGCCGCTTGTCGACGTTCGGACCGGAGTTGAGATTCCCGATTTCCCAGCAATCGCTAGCAACATCGTCAAGTTGACTGGGCCTGCTGCGGTCTGTATCCTTGAGGCCTTGCAGATCCCCCCGCCTCAGACGTTGGCGGCGAAGAGGGCGTCGGTTCGACGACAGATACTCGGGCCGGCCCTAGCTACATCGAGACTTCGCAAATTCTCCGCTTCGAGTGGCAGCGGCGAAGAGGGTGACGCAGCCGGCGAGGACATGGGAAACGCGGAGCCGGTTTTGATACTATGATACCAGCTGTGGCCCGTAGATGGATGCCTTTGCAGGCTCGAGGAAGTCAGAGGGATGGTTATGGGAAGAAATGTTGACTGCGAGTGATAGTTTCCATTTCTTCAGATGTACCATTCATAGAAACTTCGCTTAGGGCAATCACATTCATGCTGCCAGATGATGTCAATCTAGGTCCTGCTTAGGCCGGACCGTCATTTCTCACCTCACTGATGTCATCAACATACAATGTATCCTTGAAGGTGTCCGCGCCTCGCCGAACCCCAGCATTGTAATAAAATAATACGCGCAAAATCTGTGTACGAGACCACAGCCTTGAACTCCGGGCTGGCATCCCTCCGCTCGCCCGCGGGATAATTCCGCGTGTCCGCAAACACCTCCATCTGGGGTGGCACTTCAAAGAGAGCCAACCACCGTTGCCCTACACAGCTTCCCCACAATGAAGCACCTCACCGCGGGTCAAATTTCCGCGCCGAATTCCATCTTTTTTCGGCGTGGAGACTTCAATTACAAACGTTGCGCGGTTGCTTTGTCCCCGTTCGAGAGGATTCGCGAAGACATATTAGATCTTCAGAGCCGCTTGCACGACATAAGACTTCCCAGAGAAATAGCGGATACCAGCTTTCGCCTTCCGTCATCCAAAACCACGAAGGCAGAATCCCAGTCTCTCCCAGGCATTGAGATTTCGGGCCCGAGCGGTAACTTGAACAGTGTTGCGTCTGATTTAGTTGCCTGGATTATGTGTAATCTCATATACACGTCTCATGCCCACATGACCAACGCAGAAAATATCATCGCAGCCTATACTTCCTCCCCCTCCCCCTCCCAGAGAACCCCTCAACCTCCCCATCCATAAACCCATGAACATACGCTCCCCCATCAACGTAGAATCCTCTCCCCCAGGAATACCCCTTAAAACATGCGGCGTCTGCGCCCCATTAAGTATAATAATCTTATTCCCCACCCTCGTCAACTTCGGCACAAGCCCCATGTACCCGCCGCTCGTAACACAAAACTGTCTCCCCACGGAGCACTGCGGATCAACCACATGTGAGATGTCATAATCGCGATGAAGGACCGACGCGATATTGTTGCCGTGCTGCGCTGTTGCTTTGGACAGGCGGGTTGCGAGGGGGTGGGTGAAGCGGGTGTTGTTGCCGCTGAGGAAGCGTAGGTTGTGGTATATTTCCATGAGTTCCATTTTGGCGACATCGGCGGCGGCTGGGTTGGGGTTGTTGATATTTACAGGATGGTGTTTTAGGGGGTGGAAGTGTTATTGCTTGGCTTGGGCGTTTGTTGGCGGCATTTATGTTCGTATCCTTCTATCATGCCGCGCCACACGGTGTTGAGGAAGTCGGGTGATATTGGTCGTTTTGTTGGTTCGGTATCGCCGACGATGGTGCGCCAGAAGGCTTCTTCGATGGGCTGTCCTGTGGGGTTGTATATCCCACTTGGGGCGGCATGTTTAGCGACTTGGAGGGCTTTCTCGAAAGGGAACCGCCGGGATGAAACTTCTTCCGTGGTCGAGATGTCGACTAACGTTGTGATTGTATCGAGAGGTGTTCCGTCACAGAGGAGGATATCTGGATCTTAGTCGCTGAACCGCATCCGTTGGACGGCTGGGAGAGAGGCGCGATAGTCATATTCGTGCTTGCGGTGCTCCAGGACGCTCGCTTCGAGGGGAATGGCCCAGTTTGGAGCCCAACTCGGGAGATGGTCACGGCTCACATCATCCATGTTGCCATCTCTCAGCTCAGCTGCCCAGTCCTCGGATGTTTCCCGCTGGCCTGCAAACCGGAGGACCATCATCTGACTCTTGAGATCGAAACTCATGAGCAGAGACTGTGCGACTTTTGTGAACAGCTTCTCGGGCGACAGCGTGTAATCTGGCACGAGCTGGTGTCTTATCCTGTCATCCGGCTGTATCAACCCGAGGAGGCCGTAGACCTTATCCACTGCCTTCCAGGACCGGAACCGATGGCAGAGAACCAGGGACTGGAAGACGGTCAAGGCATTTCCCGAGGAGAGTCGTAGTCTCAGACTTTTCCGAAGGAGCAAATTGTCTATGCTTGGGAGTTCGGGGAGTGCTGTGCCATCTGGGCCCAGAAACTACTCGTTGAACTGTTTGAGATTGGTGCGCGAAAGCGCCGTCATGGCTAGAATGAAGGTTTTCCAGTCGATGTTGAGGCCGCCGTACCTGAAGGTAATGCGTGGCGCAAGGGCAGCCTCTTGGACTACCTAGAGACGAGAAAACCATGGCTGAGAAAGAAGGTCGTAGAGAGACTGCCATTCTTGCCGGTTGCCAAGCGGACGCCAACTGTCCAACGATGTTGTGGTAGTATAGTCGTGAAGGTTGCGCGTGTCCCGAAGCCGAAGAGACATGGTCGATGCGCGATACACGTCCTTCTCGGCGTTGTTCCGGAGCCCCCTCCCATCCGACGGAGTTCGGAGTGGAGGCCGTGCGAGTTGAGGTCTTGTCCAGGAATGCATGCATACATGCGCACACACCCGGTGTAAATGCGGCCCATGAGCGCAATTTGACAGCCCTTCTCGGTCTCGTCAGTCTGGTTGATGCAGATCTGGTCGATCCATAGCATGAGAACGCCGATGCGCCACCGGAGGTCCTTGAGAATTGACTCCACCTCAGGATGCACCTCAAATGTTTGTCCGTTGATCAAGATGGCTACCATCTCCTCTTTCTTGCATCGCGCAGGCCATCGGTACGACAAGGCGTAATACCCGGGTGCCGTGGAGAGAGGCACCTGCACAAGATCGCATGTCACGGAGCCGTCCCCTCTAAGACTTGAGTTGATCTGCAAAAGCCGGATCACATCCTCGCCATCCCCGAGCGGCCGGTGGTAAAACAAATTGGCCGTCCATCACTGCTGGCACGTTCGCTCTCGCGGGGGAGGGATCGCGGCTGAATATCATAGCCCACAATCCAAAAGATGGCCCCAACCACTTAACTGGCCACGGATGTCCAGACAATGGCGCGATGGAAGACACGCGGCCAACGGTGCTTGAGACCGTAGGTGATGACGTACACGCGACAGAACCACACGAACCCCCGCCGCATCTGAGCTACGAGACTCGATTCAACCGCGCCGTCAAAGGTCTGGCGTCGCAGCGGATGGGCGTAAACCCCAGCGAGGTGGGAGACGACAAAAGCCACGGCCGGCGGATAACCGTACCACCAAGCCAAGAGCGACAGGGCACTCCACTCGATACCGCCAAGGGTGGAGGGGACTGGCGCGCCGAGCTGGAACGTATGCATCGTCTACTGCGCCTACACAGGCATCGTGGCATCGATGCAATTGTAGAAGACAGCCTCGGCCGCGGCGCGCCATCGAGAGCCGATCATGTTGCCGCCGTGTGCACTTTCGGCGCGCGGGCCGACCGCCAATCGCGGCACCAAGCAGAGGCATGCGAGGATCAGAAACCCGGGCGATGGGTCCAAGAACTTATCGTGGATCGTGAGAGCAGTTCGACCTTTGCGGAATGTGTCGACGGCGGCGGAGAACAGCCCCAGGCTTGGCCGTGCTGGATTTAATAATATGCATTAAATGGTTAATGAAAAGGTAAAATGAAAGGTTATACATAGTGTGAAAGAGTGTTATCAACACAGAAAGTTAGAAAAATAACTGTTTTCATCCACTATTTAATACGTACTATGAAATCCATTGTGTAAGTTACATCGTTTGAAAGTGCGCTCTTTATTCTATTTACTGTTTAAACGGCAGTTACGCGCATTGCTTGCATGGTTAGATATTGCAGTTCGAAGCTAAATGTGACGAAAGTCGGTCTGGTTTCCAATCTGAAAAAAGGCCTGGGCTGGACCCCACTAGCCTAAAAAGTCGAGGGCTTGGTGTTTGGGAGTTATAACTCTCCGAGACGGGAAAGAAGTTGGTTCTAAGCTCGTAACCGTTAATTGAATCTCGTCGTGCATCTTTAACCTTCTGGTACTTCGGATAGAAACAAATATTTCCCAACCCCCCTACTTTCTCTTCAGAATCACCAAGGCTTTCTCCAACACGATTTTCTTACCATCTCCATCCTCGGCTTGCTTCACCAGACCACCAAAGACAGTATACACTATCTCGTCACTCGCCTGGTTCGGCTTGCCTCCCTCCACGGCGACTGTCTCTGCCAGCTCTTCGCATTTGCTGGCTAGCAGAGGCCACCCTAGCGTGCCTGGAATCTCGCACGTATACCGATCTCTGGACCGACGCATGATCATCCTCAGTTCCACGGCCTCGCTACAAAGCTCCAACAATTTGGCCTTCACCTCCTCTTCCTGGCGACGCGTGGCGGACTTGGCTAGGATCGGCCTGAAGAACTCAAATATTTCCTCCGCCGTGACTGTGGCCGCGTAAGGATTTTGGGGCCTCAGTTTATCGACACACTCTATTGTCAAGATCCTCCAGTCCGAGATCAGCGCTTCGGAGACTGAAGAGCATTTATCAGTCTGATCTAGTTTCATGATTCTGAAGTTTTGCTCCACGGGTGCTTACTTTTGTGGTTCTGGAGCGCCTCTTCAATGCGACGTAGCGCCGGGGCAATGTACTTCTCGCTCCCACTGCCTTCTCGCGCATCAACGGTGACGCCTTCGGCCCCGAAGAGGCGAAAGTCCAGGATGCGATGGAGGATCATTAGGAACATCTTGGCCCTCACGCGACTGGTTCGCTCCTCGGCCGTCAGGCGGTCCCAGACCTTATTGTCAAAGAAACTCGCCTGTTGTTCATCCATCTTACGCGGCGATGGGCTCGCCGTGTCCATTCGATAAACAGGAAGGCGCGCAATGGTCTGGATCCGCTGCCGAAGGTTGGTAAACATCGCAACAATCTCCTGGTCGCTGACCTTTTGGGTGCCGGCCTTGTCGAGGATAATCGTTCGGAGGGCCGATTCCTTGTGGCGCAGCTTGTCCATCTCCTCGTAGAGGCTGCGGATGGTCTGCTCATTCTCCGCGAGTTTCCGGTCCTGTTGTTTCAGGAGGTCCTCCCTTTGCTTGATAAGAGATCGAACGCGCTCGTTCTCTCGGTGGGCGGCTTCTACCAGTGTCTTGCAGTTCTCATTCTCGCTGATCAAGGTTGCTTTGTGCGTCTCCAGTTCGAATATGTGTTTCTCGAGAGATTCGGTCCTCTCACCCAAGGGGGCTAGATTGCGATCCTGGACGGCGACCTGACGTTCAAGATCTCCGTCGCCGTTGCGGAGCATCGATGCCACGTCGTTTGGAAGCGTCCTAAGCTTGTCGTTCAGCGTACCCAAGTGGGCCTTGACCTGCTGCAAGCCATCGATAATCTGCATGCTGAGGGCCTGCTGGGGGTGCTCAGAGTGCTGGTCAAAAGGCCTGGACTCTTCCATGGGGGTATCTCCATCTTCCATGCTGGTGGGACTGATTTGGGAATTGGGCCGACTGGTTGGTTGCTGGCTGGCAGCGTTGCTGGCGCCAAGGGACTCAGATTCAGTCGGGGCGCTTTTGGTCTGACTGCCCGAACCGAACCGAAAGAAGACAAACAACGAGGAACTCATCGTGAAAAGCGATAGTCTCCGGGGGTGGCATTTACCGCGATCGCTTTAAGATATTGTGGTGGAAAGCCGGCCAGGGTCAAGTGCAGAAAGGTCACCGCGAACTAGACTGTGAGGCAGTCAGGCGGGAAGCGTGTTGGCCGCCTCCATGCTGTGACCCTCCAGAACTTTGATTCAGCACCAATCAATCCAATTTAGGGGGCTTTCTGCTGTCGGGTTTGCTCAAAGTGGCTAGCAGGTCTTGCTGTGGCGTGTCTGAGGCCCACAACCCCCGCGGAAAAGAGGCCTACAACGTCTCAGGCCGGCAAGGCTACCAACCACAGGCTCCTAGAACCCCGGTTTTGGAACGGCGTGCAGAGCCCGAAATTGACATGTTTGTCCGGCCGCAGGCTCAAGTCCAATTATATTTACGATGCTGCGGCATATTGGCAGAATGTGGACTTGGCTCCAGACCTGCCCGCCTCCTTTTTGGCGCCTAACATCTTGGGCGATGTTGGGGGTACTGAATGGACCGCACAGAAGGAGGTCCACAAGGGTTCGGGTCCTCGGACTCGTACAAGGATATGTATCCTGACATGGCCCAATTCCAGGTGTGTCTGCCTTTGGAAATCGCAAACCCTCCATCCACTGTGCCACTGAAAACGCACCAAACACCCAAGCCGACAAAATGAAAAAGGGTATTCTGTCCGGAGCGCTGCAGAAGAGGCCCTCCAGCGGGCCGGCGACGCTCGAAACGGACGAAAAGCTCGTCATTGCGCTGGACTTTGGCACCACGTTTTCCGGCATCGCGTTTTGCTTTCCCAATCAACAAGACACAAAGGTCGCGTCCATCATCGACTGGCCCGGTGGCGAGTCGGCGCCCAAGATCCACACGCTCATCAGCTACGACGCAAAGGACTCCAAAAAGTTCTCGTGGGGCGCCTCAGTCAACCGCATGACCGACAGCATCATCGGCATCAAGCTCATGCTCGACCCCGCGCAGGAGCGCCCGCTCTACCTCCCGGCCGGGAACCTCCAGCGCGACATCAGGAAGTTGCCCAAGAAGCCTGTTGAGGTCGCCGCCGATTTCATCCGCGCCATCTACCAGCACGCCCTGGCTGAGATCACAAAGCAGGTCCCCAGGGGCTACATGTCGCTGTGTCAGCAGCAGTTTGTGCTCTCGGTGCCTGCCGTCTGGTCAGATGCCGCCAAGCATGCGACCCTCGAGGCTGCCAAGATGGCCGGCATGTTCCCCGTCACGCTGATCAAGGAGCCCGAGGCGGCCGCGCTGTATACGATGCACTCCCTTGACTTTGCGCTCAACGTCGAGGACGTGTTCGTCGTGTGCGACGCGGGTGGCGGTACGGTCGACCTGATCTCGTACGAGGTCGTGGCCGTCACACCAAATCTGCAACTGAGAGAGCTTGTTCCGGGAACTGGCGGCATGGCCGGCTCCCTGGGGCTGAATCAGCGGTTTCTGGACGCCGTGAAAAGCCTGGTTGGGGACGACCAGTATCACGACCTCCGAAAGACGAAGGGGTTCTGGCTCGCCGAGAAGACCTTTGACCGAGAGGTGAAAAAGGCATACCGCGGGGATCCCAACGAGGAGTATTTTGTCACCTTTCCGATGGCCAGCCTGGAAGACGACCCGGACAACGGGCTGAATTCAAACACCTGGAGGATGACCGGGTAGGTGCAATGTTTCTTGCGCACCCCACTCTTGTTGCTTCCATCCTGCCGGGCCACTGACCGTTTCTCCACCGCATTAGAAAGGATCTCAGCGCCATCTTTGCTCCCCTCGTCACCGATATCCTGCGCCTGATCGATGACCAGGTCAAATCGGTCAAGATCAAGCGCCCGGGTCAAGAAATCACGGTATGTGCTAGCATTCATAGACAATAGTAACTCGATGGCCTCTAACACTTACTTCTTCAGGGCATCTGCCTCGTCGGCGGGTTTGGAAGCAGTCAGTATCTGAAAGCGTGCGTTGAAAGGGAGCACCCCGACGTCCAGATCCTTCAGCCCAACGATGCGTGGGCGGCTATTGCAAAGTAAGTCCCTACTGCACCCACTTACTGAATTTGATGCGGAACACCACCCGCAACACCTCACCGCAAAAAAATTGAGCATCTCCTAATCTGATCTGGGTTTTCAGAGGGGCTGCCTTAAGCCTTCTTCCCCACAAGGCATCCGTCATATCCACCTCGTCGACAAAGCACTACGGCGTCAAAGGTTGGTCCGTCCAGGACAGTCTGCTGGATGCCGGGCAGCCGAGCCGGGCGTGGCGTGACGGGACAACTCGAGTTGAAACTGTTCGTTGTCCCCTCCCTTTTTTTTTTTTTTTTGGAAAACGAATACTAGTACCCACGTTACCCAACCGTACATGTATTTGGTCTAACAATGCCTGTCCTTTCAGATGACATGGTACATTGGTGTCGGTGAGGATCTCCAA
>Ga0247758_1001055_pt1 | contig 22683 bp, 20 predicted proteins | sample UWRJL156409C4_FD_180950 | JGI IMG/M metagenome (GOLD analysis project Ga0247758, IMG submission 180950) | Plant litter microbial communities from Arlington Agricultural Research Station in Wisconsin, United States - UWRJ-L156-409C-4 | ecosystem: Environmental > Terrestrial > Plant litter >... | reverse complement strand
CGTGGATGGTGCAAAATTGGGCGTAGCTGGGGGGGGAGGTGCCTGTGCCTGTACCTGTGCCTGTGGTTGGGGGTGGGGATGGCCCGGTTGAACTGGAGCTGGAGCTGGGGCCGGATCCAAAGGGAGAGTGGTGAGGGCGGAGGAGGGTGGAGTCATACCAGGCGCGTTCGGATGGGTTGGACAGGACTTCGTAGGCGTGCTGGACGGCGGAGAAAGTGGTGTTGTTGGCGGGGATGTTGCCGACTTTGTCGGGATGGGTCTCAAGACAGCGCTGTCGCCATGCCTGGCGGATCTGCTCTGTGGTGGCATCTCGAGAGATTCTGAGGGTGTCGTAGTGGGTTGCCATCTTGGGTTGGGCTTCTGTCTGTTGGAGTCGGTGACTGGTAAATGAATACCTTAGTGACTGTACGGACAGCGGGCTTGGGTGTTGATGGCGATGGTGGGGGCAGTTTTTTGGTGAAGAGAAGAGGCACTTATAGTCTTATGGTGACGGGTCTTTGTCATTTGGGCCGTCCGAGTGGTCGAGCATTGTGGCATGGGTCTGTTTACAGTGGCGCTGTTCATCACACAATCTTGGCTGAAAATGCACACATGCACCTGGGACGGACTCCCGAACATTAAAATTCAAATAGCACGCTTTAATCTTCTTGTATCCCCTCTTTCCGTGACTGCCGATATGCTCGTCTAGCCCCTGAGGGAACAGAATTCTTGAAAGCAAGATTCCTCGTTAGCCTAGACGTGCGAGAAAATCGCGTATCGATTCGGCGACTCGGGAAAGAATTTTAAAGTCATAGCTATCACCGGCGCTTGGATGTTCTTAGTTGTCTCGGGTCTTGCAGCTGATAGATTGCTGATTGTCGAGGATTGTTGACGTGAAGCTGTCATCAGTCACGGAAGCCACTCTAGGGTGTAACTGAGCCGGTTGTATATCATCCACATCCAAGTCCAAGACTTTCAACTTGGTATCTTGGCATCCTTTTAGAAGATTAGCTTAGTTAGTGTGTAGGTCTGACTAACTGCTGTCACTTCTTGCCTTCTCGTTTCATCAGAGCAGCAAACTTGCGGCGGTAAATAGGTCGAAGAATAAAGCAAGGGAAACCCGGGCCTGACTCTTGACTTTCTCGAAAAAGATTCTCGGGCTGGCACCCTGGCTAGATTCATTTGAAGACAGTTTCTTGTAAGTACTAAAACACTCTATTTGAGCAGAGGCTAGTGATGAGGTTTAACGGCACAGATAGTGTTAAGTGCAGAATATACCTTCCTCGGCCATAAATCACGTCCCGAACAATGAACGTCCGGTTTTGTGACCTGAAGACCCGACAGGCTTCAGTTCCCCACCCCACTACCCCCTTATATGCCTATTAATTAAGACTTGTTAGCAAATAAAGATGGTATCGAGATCAGGTGCTGTTCATCCATCTCCTTGCCATACCCGGGTATTACTATTTTCAACCCTCCACGGCATCGACATGCTGAGGGCGCATTCCCTCCGCCTTGGTGTCTGTGAGGGGGCACGGTACAGATAAACCTTGAAGATGAAGAGCAATGCCTGTGTCCAAGGCACTGTTTGAGTCTGCGATGCAACTTAAAGTCTCACGGTGCCTACGCCAAAATGCTCAGTCTCAAAACAGTCACCGCCATCAATATGATTGCTGCTCTGCTTCGTCCGTACGCGTAATACTGTCAGGGTGCTGATATTTAGCCTCTCCATGCTTCTCTGACTTCGGTTTTCTACATGACAATACAAAAATTCTCCTGAACCCATCCGTATAACGTCTGTTTATCCTTGGTGTTCCGCTTCTTCTTCTCCTCAGCCGACTTGTACTTTTGTTCAAGGTCGCTCAGCCTTTGGTCAATCTTCTTACGGTCTTCTTCCTCCTCCTCCCTACGCTTTGTTTCTGCCTTGATACGCTCCACCCTCGCTTGCTCTCTTTGCTTTTCCTTTTGACTCCTCCACTCTTCCTCTATCTTTCTACACTCCTCCTCCATCTTTCTACGCTCCTCCCCCATCTTTTTGCGCTCTTCCTCCACCTTCCTGCGCTCTTCCTCCACCTTCCTACGTTCTTCGTCGATTTCTTCTCTTGCCTGCCGTCTTCGCTGCTCCTCTTCTTGCTTCTCTTTCTCTTCTCTTTGCTTCCTCTGGGCTTCTTCATTCTCTCGTTCCTTCTTCTCTTTTTGGGCTTGCTGTTTCTCTCTCTTTCTTTCCTCCTGGGCCTTTTTCTCTACTTCCGCCGCCATTTTTGCCGCTTCCTCTGTAGCCTTTCTTGCTTCGACTTCTTTTTTCTCCCCTTCGGCCTTCTCGACCTTGAGCCTCTCTATCTCCTCCTTGATCCGCTTCATCTGCTCCTCGGCCTCCCGTGTATTCTGGTCCAGTGTCTCTTCCAGCACCCTCCCGGCCTTGGTCCGAATCATCGGCGTGCCGTCGGCCATCTCATCCTGGATCTGTAACGAGTCGGGCCGCTTCTGGGATATAATGTGTCGGATGATCATGGTCGCCGAGACGGATCCCTCGTCCTGGCGGGCCACGCGACAGCCATATCTGACAAGTTCTCCCCAGGGTCCTTCTTTGCTGATCAGCTCCTCCTCCCGCTGCTGGGCCTTCTCTCGAGGCGCCAGATCCCACATGCTTGTAGTAAGCACCACGCACGACAGGGCCTTCTCTCCGCAGAGCTCCTTGAACAGGCGGATGTTCTGGGTGCTCTTGCCTCCAAAACGGTTATCGGTGATGCGGTGCAGGTAGACGATCCCGGCGAGTTGCACTTTGTCGTCATATGACTTTTTGAGCCAGGCGGCGATTTCGATAAGGATCGAAGTATCGCTGCGGGTATCATCATCAAACCCTGGCGTATCGATCAGATAGACGTCTTGGCCTTCGATGAAAGCGGTATGAATGCCGATGCTGGAAGTGCCTGATTGGTAAGAAGGGCGCGTTAGTTAGACGTGTAGGCAGCAGGGCGAAAGAAAGAAAAAAAAAAGAGAAAAAAAAAAGAAAACGGGATGCCTTGGTTCGCTCCAGCCGCGGGGAGATTTGAACTTACATGACCTAACGCTGCGGCCAACCGCTGCCGTTTTAGAGAAATAGGATATGAAGGTGCTTTTCCCCACCCCGGTCATGCCCATGACAGCGATCACAATATCGCCTGGTCTGCGAAGTTACCGCCACTCTTGTCAGCACGATAGGGAACTAGGGGACTTTCAGAATCTGACTCACTGGATGTCGGGAAGTGAGATGGGGGGTGGACTGCCTTGGGGACCCTCGGAGGATCTCCTCTTGGTGTGTGATCCCCTAGTGAGTTTGGCATTGTGACCACTCTGGGAGAGCCAGCGTTTAAAGTTTGGAGTATGAATGGGGTTAGCAGCGCGTTCGGACATTTTGCGTGTGTGCGGTGTGCGTCTGGTGTCGTGTGGTATCAATGGTGTGTGTTCTGTAAGGAGTCCGGAATGAAGACCACTTCAAGTTTGGATTTCCTACTTGAAGAGTGCGCTTCATTTTCATGAATTTGCCTCAAAATTCCTGTCTCCACTTGTTTTTCCATGTTATGCTATCGCTTGGGATAGACTGTTGGGAATTGACAGCATGAATGAACAACTGGCGGTGTTGGATATTTTCTCCACGTATTACTTATGCTAGGCTGCAAACATCAATGGCTCGCTAAGGTTGGGCGGCTTGTTTTGCATGTTGGGTGTCACCACTGGGCCTTGGATTTTTGGCCAGTCGCACCGCTCAAACTGATGTGGAGGCTGGCTGTTGGCTTGCAGCTCGCCTGTGAAAATGACGTTGATTAGCCTGAGCATTTCCGCCCAACGATGTGGCATCTGATGCCTCGTGCCACGCTAAAGCATGTGAAAACTGAGAGGGTGGGAAAAAGAGTTCCCATGTAGTCGTGGTTTCAACAGATTCCTATTGCAGGGCAGGATGAAACATCCCCAAGTTATTTCGCAGTCGGCTCTTTCACCAGTATTGACACCCTGCTATCCTTACATCGGGATAGGGATACCGGCACGGAGAGAACGCCCTTGCCCCGACTCAAAATTTTCGTCCTCACTGCCTCCTTTTGATGTCGCACAGCTAAGTCCATGAGTAGGGCAGTTGACCTAGCCATGGCTGGTCTCGGAGTGGTCCTTGTGATGGGCATGACAGGCGCTGGGAAGAGTACATTCATCTCTCACCTGAAAAAATCCGAAAAGTCAATTCATATCGGCCATGGGTTTCTCTCAAGTTCGTTTTCACTTACCTACCCTTCATGCCATCCAAATCGGTAGGCACAGCACTCGGCTAACTTGCACTTTCTACACCCCATATTAGAGACTGCTGATCTCGATTTCTACGAGGCATGTGACATAAACGGCAGACGGGTACTTCTCGCCGACACACCAGGCTTTGACGACACGGTCAGGCCAGACACAAATGTTCTGCAGAGCGTAGTCAAGGGACTGTGCCAGTTGCACAATGGGGGCAATCCTGTCCTCGGGGTCATTTACCTGCATAATATCACAAACCCAAGGCTCTCGGGTGCCGCCGTGAAAGCGCTGAAGACTCTCGAGAAGTTGGTCGGGACGGAGAACTATAGCAAGATTGTTTTTGCGACGACCATGTGGGAAGATGCCCGATATTCACCCCAGGGGGGGAAAGACGCCGAGCAGCGGCACGATGAGCTTGAGCGAGATTTCTGGAAAAACATGTTCGCGGACAAATGTGACGTCATCAAGCATGAGTGGGACAAGGAATCCTCGGCCCAGCAGGTTCTCGGCCGCCTCCTCAGCCGACTGGAAAAGCTTCCCGAATCGGTCCGTGAGAAGCCGTTTCAAATCCTGCAGGAGATGGCCATCGAGGGGATGCCTATTGAAAAGACCAGTGCCTATCGTCGCGCAGAGAAGGAGCACCCCCTCGCTGGACAGGGTAATGAAGCCGGCGAGAACAAGGACCGAGACTTGGCCTACGGATCCTGTTACGTAAAGTACGGTACGAAAGTCAAGAAGATCGGGGAGGATAACAATAACACTCTATTGAAGGAAATAAAACGGAAAGTTGTCGGATACTTTCCCACTCGCCGCGGAAAATAACTCTGAGATGGGGATAATCAGGCAAAGACGAAAGGAAGAAAATATCGATCACGAGGTTGGCGGGTGGAATGGTAAGGTGCGAAAACCAGATGAAGAATGGGGAATGGGAAGATTTATCATATCACTGGGGCCATTTTTTCTGTATCTCTTGGGATCTACAGGAACGCATTATTTCAGCAAGAAAGACTGGTTTCGATAGCCGTGCGACGATAGTGGGAATCTAGGCATTCCGGATGTCGGATACCGCGGTTGCGTGACGTATTCCAACATCCGCCACGTAATGAATCGCCATTTCTCGAAACTATCCAGAATCTTACCTTTTTTTTGGCAAGCATGTTGATATGAAGCGCTCTTGGGCTGCTAGAATCATTCATGACGAGCCTTAACTCCTAGGGCAAACCATGCTATATTCTGCTGACAATAAATAGGATGAAGTGTCACTGAGGAAGTTTGTGGTAACATTTAATTACACGTTGATCTAACCTCACTTTCACACCCCCGAAAAAGGAGGGTTAGGTACCTATATCTAATCCCTGAACTGAAACGGGATTAGGGCTCCACGAGACGAGTTTTTCACCAGACACCTAGGGCTATATACTAATTACAGTATGCAGATTACGCCGCGACGTCCAGGCGGGCACACAAAGTATTGGGGTGGGAGTATCGACTGAGTCATCAACCTCATTTGGTGGCATAACCTTGGGGCGGGTTGATCGCCAAGCGATCCCAAATGGCACAACCTCACAACGCTATGCATCAACTCAGAATCGCTACTGAGGAAGGAGGCATGTGCGGCAGGTATGATCCGAGCCGAGTGGTTAGGCCTAGACACGAGCTTTGGCGCGGCTGTGCCAGGCACATTTGTTGGGCAATGCGAGAAGCCATCTTGATCTTATAACTGGATCTTGCAGAACAGACTAACGAATGGGAAAAGCAGGTATCTAGGTACAATATAACACCGAATGCCATCTTTTGCCTTCCACCAAACCCGATATATGTCTCCCTCTTAGCCCCATCCCTCAGTACAAGTTTAGATGTAAGTCAAAGCTTTATGGGCACCGACGTTGGCTGGCGAACGCAAGGATGGAGTTCGGTCAGTGTGTGCATGGACGGCTCAGGCCTGTCGAGCAGAAAAGACGGACCAAATGGGAACGTGGCATGCGATCGGGGTCTGCTGGGCGACAAGTCAGAAGTGGAGGATTGCTTAATAAGCGAAATCAGGCGCAGAAGCCGAGGACAGGAAGAAACTTACAGAAGGCGGCTCGTCTTAGCTTCACCCACACGGGTACTAGACCCCAGCATCACGATGAGATGTCAACTAATCGCTAGGGGCCTTGCAGGAGACGCTGGGTTGCCTTACATTCCTTCATCCGGGGCTTTGAAGGCAGAACGAGGTTCTGCCAACGGCCCTATCACTCTTGACCTGAGGGGCTGCGGGGAGTTCAGTATGCGCAAAGCACTGTGAATCTATTGGAAGGGCGTCTAGAGAGGTAATGTAGGCCCTGGATTGGGAAGCTGTGCCTTAACCATTAAGGGTTACCTGTCTGGTAAAGATGAAGACGTCGCCATCCATGCGATTAAATATCAAGGAGAGATCACTTACATTGGATTTGCGTTTAAGTCTCCCATTTCCGTATCTCCCATGTAGTTGGGAAACCAATCGGTACTTATCACGCCGGTTTGCCATTGCTCTCCGTACTTAACCCGACTCCCCCCCCAGCTGCTTCGGTGTCCGCAGAAAATGCCAAGGCATTTTATTAAATCGAATCAATACATTGTCCACGCCGTTCGCTTCAGACCTCGGGGTCTGCGGGGCTAGCGGACAGCGGGTTGACTGTCCGCATGCTATTATTTGTCATCTCGGTTTTTGGACACGCAGAAGCATGGCTAAAACCCAGAAGCCGCTTCCGAGTATCATTTAGTCAACTCCAGGAAGATGAACATAAAACCCATGTTTTCTCCGTTCTTTTCAGTACTGGGAATGATTATTAGTGTACCTTTCTTCTTCAATTCTTAAATATCATCATAGAAAAAGTTCTCTTCGTCGGGGCCACAGGCAACATTAGCGTCTCGGCAGTCAAGGCCGCTTTGAATTCCAAGTGCCAAGTTTTAGCCATTATGTGAAGCCATGCTTCCGCGGGCAAACTCGTGAAATACATCGGCTCATCCGACGGCAACGCCTTCGTCGAGGCTGACAGATTTAAACCCGCCCTCAACTGCTGCTGACATTTCTCTCTTCCAGTCGGCGGCGAATACACAGACATTCCCCTTGAGGATATAACCACCCAGCGGGTGAGGTACAACATGACCGCCTCATTCGAGTCCAACTTCTGTAATTTAAGTGGGTTATAGTGGATAAGCCCTGTAGTGGCTAAAATGCCAAGAAGGCGGTGAGAAAAGACTTTTGGTAGGGTCATCCGTAAGTGATTAGTGCAGACTTACCAAGGCATGGCAGCTGTTGCACTACTGTTGCGAAAGTCCTATGTACTTATAGCTCTTATTCTGAGAGTGCTATTCGTCATCATAACTGGTTCGATTGTGCCATGTGGAGGTTAAATAATTATAAGGTAATGGAAGTATACCCAATCAAGGGTGGTCACAATAGCTCTAAACAAACATTGGGGATGAAAGATTTGAGCCTAGCCTTTGTACAAGAGTTCGAATGCCTCTGCCTTAAGTACAGGGCAGCAAGGAGGTGCGCTGGCCGTCCTCCTTACATTAGCCATATTTACATATGGGGCCAGTTCTGGGCCGCCTCAGCTAGAGTTAAAGCAATTATCATATTGTGGCGCAGCCTGCCGAAAATGACAATTAGGATGAGCAAAGGCGAGTCAGCCTGAGCAAATCCTGATCAGGGACTGAGCCGAGCCTGAGCCGGGGTGAGCAATGCCAGGTGGGCGAGATACACAAATGGAAATATTTTGTGCCCAGATTCGTCGCATATTACAATGAATCTTTGTACCGCCACACCAACACTGTCCAGCGCCCGAAACAACGATGCACAATGGGTTTGTTTGTGGACAAAGAAACTTGCAGTGGGTCTTGAGCAAGTCATGAAACGGGAGGCCATTCTAAACGGCCTAGCAACCGTACCTCGGTAGTATATTTCTGGCTCTCTCAAGTATACCGCGTCCCCTGCGAAAGTGGACTTCCCCAGCTGAACTGGAACCACTGCTGCCCCGAGACCTCTTCTTCAACCGCCAAACACCAAGCCTGTCCCCTATGCCAATAAAACCACCCAAACCCCCAGCGACGATCAACAGAACCCAGCTTTTCCGCTAACACTCTCTGGCTCCTCACTGTCGACGTACCTCTGAAATCTCCCAAGAGTCTATCGCTACGACACAGATAGAGAACCTGACTCGCCAGCGTGCCAGGCCGCCTCGGCAGGAAAGGCCTCGTCCTCCCGCTCAGCATGACAAAAAACATGTTACATAAAATCACCAAGTGCACAGCAACCCCGGCAGCCGCCAAAGCCAGCGCTGACGCGCCAGACATGACCCCAAACATCTTCGCCGGGAGTGGCGATCTCGCGCCCAGCCCGGCGGCATAGGCTAGCTCCAGCAGCGGGGGCACAAAGACAGTTGCGACGTAGACCATCAGCACCGCGAACGAAGCCCACAGCTCGATGATCTTGCGTCTTGCCACCGCCAGGAATAGACTTGCCATGAGCCCCAGGCTTGCAAAGTCGCTTTGCACAAGGCTGGCGTAGGCGGAGACAGATCCGCTCTGGTTTCCCTTCCGCAGTCGCTGCCATGGCTCGAAGATCTGCAGCTCGCGCTGGACGCTCTGCCACATGACGCCGCCAACAGTAAGCGACAGCGTATATATGACCTTAGCAATAGTCGTCTTAGTGCTGGTGCTGCTTCCGCTGTCTCCGTCACCGAGGAGTTTGGTCCCGATCTTGGCGACTTGGTACAGAGCGCCGACGACGGCGGCCTGGCCCAGCCAGATGATGCACTCGGCAATGAGGACGGCGCGCTTGGTGAGGAAGAAGCCTGTGGCGTCCCGCCGGTCGGGATACAGGATGCGGTCCTCGGAGCGCTGGGGGATGGTGTAGCCCGGGTCGGTGGTTGTGACGAGTTGGTACGTGAGTTGGGTTGACCCGTCTTGTTGGACGACAGGGACGTGCTGCAGCCGGAAGCGAATCCCGTGCAATGCTCTTCGGATGACGTGGGAGTGGGCGAAGGAGGGGAGCTGACGGAAGAGGTGGAGGGCGCTTTGGTCGATGTAGTCGGACTCGCTGATGAGGGACGCCACTCCGCCGATGCCCTTGGGATCGTGGTACAGCCCGCTCTGTCGGAAGTGGAGCGTTGTGGAGAGGAGCAGGGCCCCGGCGACGACGAGACCGTGGAGAATCTGTGTGGCTATGGCAACGCCCGGGTTGATCGACACGGTTGCCCACTTTGGCCCGTCGACTTTCTCGGCCGAGTACGAGAGGCTTGCCCACTCGATCCCCCACATTCCTCCTGACAGGGCCGTGATAATGGTGGCGACTACGACGAAGATGGTGGAGGAAATGACGACGGCGTAGTGCCGGCGCCGTAGCGCTCGGAACGGGACCGTGAAGCTGAATGTGCCCGTGTATTCTAAGCACAGGGCGTTGTCGACATCTCCGCCCTCGGGCAGAGACAGCTGGTGGAAGGGCTCGAGTCGGCGGACGGTGAGATCGAGGCTCTCCCATAGGATGGCTAGGATTGTGGCCAGCGCGATGGGGAGGTATTTCCATGTGAGATAGGCGTTCATGTTGCCTTCGTCAAAGACGAGGATGCTCTGCGGGCTATCGACGGTTTCATTGTTTTGGATCCGTTGGATTATTTCAGCGTCGCTGCCGCTCTTGTTTACGATGAGTTGGATTCCCACGATGTAGAGAATGTGAAGAATACAGATGAAGAGGATGTAGAGGGGATGGAAAGCCCACGGTTTCCAGTTTGGGGAATGTGCCTGCAGCGAGTGTGTTGGGTCCGGACCGCTCAGGCTACGCTTGAAGCCCGCCATTGCGCGACATTAATGGACCAGAACGGGCGAATACCCAAGAGGATGTTCTATTCATTTTATCTTGGGTCAATTCCATGGCGGGGTAATATTTGGCCGATGTTTCATGTTCTGACTACTGTGTCAAGGGTTGGGGGAGAATGCAACCACCCTGCCCCAGCACGAATAAATTGCAGTGTTACCCTGCCCTCTTCAATTGTGACCCAATCGCTTGGTTCTCATTCCCGACTCGGGTCAAGGCTGCAACCCTGGTCTGAATACCTATTTTAAGATGTAAACCTAAACGAAAGAGCCGCTCGATGTCGGCCCGGAACTTCAAGACTGATATCATGCGAACCAACAATCGCCCGTTTACGACAAGAGTAAAGTTTGTTTGTCGATGCCAAAGCGGTTCGAGACGGCCAGGCGGACCCACTAGTTAGTAATAGCCGAACTCGTCCTGCAGTGCAGCTAAGTCACTAAGACGGGTAATACTACACGCCCCGCCGGAGAGTACCTAGGTACTTTGACAGAACAGCCAGTACCACAGAGATAAAGAATGGAGGAGGGCTAAGCTTGGCTCTCTTCAGCCGCCGACTATCGTAGTTTTGAACGGGCTTCAATATATGCAGTTCGGCCTCGAGAACATGACCTGACATCTTGGCGTGCTTCTGCTTGGCCATCGACCGACTTCGAACAGCAAAGTTCGTCACCTCAACGAATCGAGCGTTCCTGACTTCAACGGCTTAAAATAGGTTTCGGATACCGGAGGCGTATACCTAACGCTAGCTCAAACTCTGCTCGGCGAGTGTTCACAGGGTTGGGAGTGACTGCTGCAAGTTGTAAGTCGGCCAACGGTCAGCACGCCGGAGTTTGCACCAAACCCGACCTCTTCCAATGCTTTTTCTGCTCCTTTAAACCGAGCAAAAGCCTCTCAAAATATGAGCGAGGCCCGGAATACAGAAACTTAGGTCTTGAAGGGTTGGTCGCAGCTCTGGAAGGGTCTATACGGTGTTAGTCCAGCCCCAGCCAATCAGGAAATCTTGGCGGCATAGGTGCTGCCTTCGCCGGCGAGCTGAAGACGCACTGCCTGTTGGATTGGTGACCGCGAGAACGCCCTGCCCAACCAATCCATTCTGTCCTGGAACCCCAAGCAGCCGATCTTCACGTGACTGGAATCCGACCCCTCCTCAACTGAAGTCTCTGAAGACCAGTCAGTGCACAGCCCAAATTGATGTTGCAGCCCATCGCATCCCAAATCGTGCGGAGGCCGCGGCGACACCACGAAAAGCCGATCAATCCCAACCCGATGAATCCGGTCAGTTTCTACGGTCATGAAAGTTTACCGCCTTCAGAAATTGCCTGCTCGCGCGGACAGGCAGCTGGCCGCGGAGCTTCTCGCGGCGTGCACAGTCGGCGTCGCACAGCACCAGATCCGCATCTTCTCGATCGCGCTTGTGATCGACCCATGGATACAACCTCTCACCAAGACGGCAACTCTGACCATTGCCGGCTTCAACCCAGACGCACACGCGCAGTTCAGCTCCGGCCGCGATGAGTGGGCGTTGCCCGTCCCGGGGTTGCCTGAGCCTCTCGTCCTGGATCACCACTTCAACGGCTTCACCCCGTTCAACAGCGTTGATTCCGAAATCCACCAGTTCGAGTAAGGGCCCTATCCCTGCTGTCAACATGTTGCACTTTCTTGCTGCTAACATGGCCCCACAGCTGTATTGTCATCTCGGGGCTTGCCAGCCACCCGTTCGGTTCATGGCAGCCACACGGCGGTGATAAATCCTTCATGTGGATCCGCGACACGCTGCCTCACCTTTTTCCCATGATTAGGTTCGCCAGCTACGGCTATGAAACAAAGCTCTATCCCAGCACGTCGTTCCAGTCCGTGCCGGACCTCGCAATCTCTCTCGTGGATGCCTTGAAAAGCTGCGGCTGGTCATCGCCGACCGCAAAGCCCCTGGTCTTCCTTGCCCATAGCCTAGGCGGTATCGTACTCAAACAAGCCTTGGTGATGCTGGCTGGGAGTGGTGGGACGGAGAAATTCATCCACACACTTGTGCGCGGCTGTATCTTCTTCGGTGTCCCCAGTCGGGGTATGCCAATGAACGACATCAAGATAATGTTGGGCAAGCAGCCCAATGCCGACACTCTCGTTGCCGAAATATCAGACACCTCCGAATATCTCCAAACCCTGGAACGCCAATTCAGCGGCATTTCCTTTCTCCGCACAGTCAAGGTGTATTGGGCGTATGAGACCAAGACGACTAAAGCGGTTGTTGAGGTAAGTTGTATTGTATATTCATCTCTTACAACTCAGAGGCTGACAATGACTTGTTGTCAGGAGGTCGGAGGTGGATTTACGAGATCAGGATCCGATGTCATTCTTGTCACAAAGGAGTCTGCGACAGGAGGGCGTTGCACCGAAGACCCATTGAGCACGGTGCCTGTCGACGAAAATCATTCTGACATGGTAAAATTCTCCCATGGGGACCACAGGATCAGGAACTTTGCGTATAAATTAGGGGAGATTTGCGGCGCCACACCACAGCCGATGGTTGTCGTCGATAACCAGCTTCACGTGGACAGTCCCCCACAAAAGCCGGAAGATGGCCCCTACAATACAGCCCAACTAGCAATGCCGGAGTTCCCGCAATGGGACAACCAGAGTAAGTCTTACCCCGGTCTCGCATCCTACTTACTGTCTACCGCAACTTTCTGAGGAGCGGGCCCCTATTAGGTAGGAGGTGGTCAACGAGTATCTCTGACATGGATTTTGCAGGAATCATTGCAGCACTCCGTGCCCCCGAACTGAACTCTCGGGCCGAGCAGATTGATCCCCAATCTAGTCATACATTCCACTGGGTCTTTGATGATCCTTCTGTCGGTTTATGCCACTGGCTACAGCATGGCAGTGGGGCTTTCTGGATCAGCGGCAAGCCTGGGTCTGGAAAGTCGACACTCATGAAGTTCATCCACCACGACCCAAGAACGACAGAGCTGATGCACCAATGGAATTCCACCTCCCGGCAAGTGAAAGTCAGCTTCTTCTTCCACTACCGCGGCACAGCGCTCCAGAAGTCGTTTGAGGGGCTCTTACGAGGTATCATCACCCAGCTTCTAGATGCTCAACCCGAGCTCCTAGCGATTTTGCGGTCTAGCCTCAGTGTTGTCTTCAACCAAAGGTCTAAGCAAAGACATATAGACAGCTTGCGGGAGGACCTTACCCAGCTCATGAGAACCTGCCAATTGGGTACCTTCAGAGTCGAGGGTCATGACATCGAAGACATCATAAAGAGCCAGGATCCACTGTCATCACTACGAAAGTCCTTGTCTTCCTTTAGTCACTCTGAATATGTCAGCGGCTTTGAATTTGTCGAAACAGATCTATCACGTCGAAGAGACCTACATCTTCAACAGGGTCGGGTGCCCAGGGAGCAGGACTTCTTGGACTGCGAGTGTTGGGCTCGCATCAATACTCTTGATCCTGACGTTTTTGTTTCAAAGTGGCTCGGAGAATTGGATCTAAATGCCAAACTTCGCAAGTTCTTGGAAAAGTGTGGATTGGAGGTGGTGAAGCGCGAGCCCGACATTCAGTTCCACTCAAACATCGAGAAAGGCATCAATAAGGTACTGCAAACCCAAGAACGGCGCGAGCAGCTCAGCATTGAAATTCAAGACGGCGAGTGGTCGAAGCAACGATTGGAGGATATCTTCCGCCAGATATGCGCGCAGGACCTGTTCGACCTCGATCTTTGTCTTTTTCTTGACGCACTGGACGAATACGACGGTCGCCCAGAGTTTGTGTCGCGATTTCTCAAAGTGCTCTCAGAAGAAGAAGCATTCCCGAGGACAAAAGTCAAGGTGCTGTTCTCAAGTCGGCCCTGGACCATATTCCAAGAGGAGTTCGCCGGGTGCCCCGGATTCAAAATCCACGACCACACTAAAGAAGATATGTGTCAGAATCTAGCACTCATGGCCAATTGTGGTGATTGTTTTTTTTATTGTTGTTGTTCTGTGGAAGAGAATCTCTGGCCTGCAGGGTTCCCTATTGCCAAGCCGGCTACTTCCGCGAATGGCTCCAATTGCTTATATAAGCTGACAATATGCGCAACTACTGTTTTGTGCGACGAATCTGGGCGCACAAAATTTCCTTTTTCGTACCTCGCTAACGTGACACAGCTCACCCCGGCTCAGGCTCGGCTCAGTCCCTGCTCAGGATTTGATCAGGTTTGCTCACCTTTGATAACCCTAACTACCATTTTCGGCAGGCTATGCCACAGCATGCTGGATTGCTTTAACTCTGGGAGAGTGGGCCCAGAATTGGTCCCATATGAAGATGGCCAAAATTGGTCCCCTGTCACGGCCCGAAGAATGCATCGCACATACCGATACACTATAAAAGATTAACAGTTACCCCCTCCGCAACACCTGCAAACCCTCCACTGTCTCCTTCACCTCTCTCTCTCAAGTATGCTTAATAATACAGTGTGAAGGCATCGCGCGTAGCGCGGGTGTTCGCATGGAGGGGCACAAGGACAACGGGCTATCACTACTTCAGAGACGAAATCTTGGAGACGCGAGAATTTGAGAGTGTGGATCGGGAGTAAGGAGATCTTGCTCATTGGCGGGGGATTCAGGGTTATGCCCAGAGACGACTTGGAGCTCCTTCCTTTCCTATCATCCTTAAGCCAAATCGATGATGCCCCTGGATGGCCCCGCTTGATTCCATGTCGCGGTGCTAACCGTAACAGTGGTGGCCCTTGTATGCGTTCCGCGACCACCCCTGGAAGCCTCAAGCCCTAGCAACATCGTGTAGTCGCCGCTGACCGTACTCATATCATAGACGCGAAGAAAGATCATTGTGCGATCGTCAAGTAGGGTCATATCGTCCAGAAAGACTTGGCCGTTAGCAACTTCGCAGCCAAGCCACTGCGTCCGCAGTTGCACCGCTCCTAGCGCAGCCATCTCGCCCTCGATCCTCAGCACGCCCGTTGAGAATGGACCAGGCCCGCTCAGCGCGTAGCCTGCTTCCCACGGCCACACGATGCAGGATCGACAGTCCATCTGCGACGGACCCAGGTACTCGAAGAAGAAGTCACTCGCTGCCCAGCTCCAGCTCGGAAACCATGTCCGCTTTTGAACGCCGGCGGCGTTCGGCCAACGTCCTCGAACTGCCCGGTGTTCCCGTACTGTGCTCTCATCCACTGCGGTAATGCAGCCTGGGGCGTACATTGCAAACACGCTCCAGCCGAGGGCGATGTGAAACCCGGTCGTTGGTAAACCCCAGCAGAAGGTCCCTGAAAACGATGGCCGTAGGTGCTCAATGATGCCCTGGAATGCATTCAAGTTGTCACACTGATACGATGCCTGCGTCTTGCCGTATCGGCTGGCGGAGGACAGATACTGCCCAAGCGGCGGAGCGCCGGCAAATCTCTCGCCCCATGCAGGCACAACCATTCGCGTAGGAGCCTCTAGATATAGGTCCATAGTCACCGAGGACAAGTCCAACACCTGGCTGAGATCCAGCATCGAACGCTGCACCTCAGTAGCATCGACTCTATCTTGGCAAAGCTCCAATCGAACGCCAGACGGGCACTGGTAGAATGCCAGTCCAAATGCGATGATCAGGCGCTTCTTAGCGAAGAAGTTCTCTTGGAATGTCCACGCCCTTCCCGCCCACTCGCTCTTCACCAGCGGAACCGTTAACGGCCGAGTTATCACTTCCACCCCTCCTAGTGTTGCTTCAGGGAACGATAAATTGCGCGTCCCGATTCTAAACCCTTCGATTCCTGCGTCGGCATTGTCGCCGCTCGCATCATGATGGTCAGGTAGTCTGACACGAACTGTAACAGTTGCGGGCTGGCTAAGCAGATAAGCGTCTTTAGTGCTATGGAGAGTCTGTTGCTTATTACGTTGAATAATAGCCTAGCGGGTACGTCTAGTAGTGCTAGCGGCGGTGGTGTTAGTGGTAGTGGTAGTGGTGGTAGTAGTGGTAGGTCTGGATCGGTGTTAGGATCTAGTGGTTAAACAAGCCTTTATCGGCAGGACAGATGCAAGCAGTAGGTTGGGTGTTTGCCGTGGCTGCGTCACTCTAGCTCATGGAAGAATCAGGAGAAGAAGCTCAGGACGACGAAGGAAGATGGAAATTTCGTGTGCCCAGGTCCGTCACAGACAACTAGGATATTCCCTCGGGACGGGCGTGAGGCTTGATCTTGCGACAGGACATTCTGTTGACATATCCTAGCGCCCTCTATCTAACAAAGCAAAGTCTGACAAAACCCGAATGCAAACACCGCACGTTGCGTGTCCTCTTAACTATCATAGGGATGATGGAGCAGCTGGATGCCGCTCTCGAGGGCGACTGCAATAGGAATACTGAGGATCCGTATTCCCCGGCGGCTTGCAGCGAGTGAGTCGGTTGTCCGATGGAGCGAGGCGTCTCGAGCTGCCACACGAGATCACATTAGCTAGGAACTGAACTGGTAATTTTGCGTGTAGTCTGGTCGATGGGTTATGAATCGGCACACACCTTCTCTCTGGCGGGCCCTACGGCAACGCTGGATGCACTTCCACAAGAGGAGAATTGTGGATGGAAGTGCTGCAGCCAGTGCAACAATGGCGATAATGGCCTCGAGTGTAAAGTCCATGATCGAAGCTCCGATTCTTTTGCAACTCGCCAAACTGCGTTTATGGGCAAACTTGGAAAAACCAGGAGGCTTTACAAATGTTGAAGTGGTTTTGCAGTTGGTGCTCGTGGATTGAGATGAGGGAGTGCTGAAGGAGTTAAATACCTGTTGAAGACAGACAGAGGGCGACCGCAGCCCGGAAGCCCATGGCTGCGGAGAAGCAGATTATGGACAGAACCAATTGAAGGTCTATGTGAAGCCACTAAAATGAGAGCTTGTTCAGAAGCGATTTGCTCCAGGAGGTTTTTCTAGTTGGCTGGCATTGCCGGTGGGGCTGTTGGAGCCGGTAGGCCGAGGTCCAAGCCCCGGAGCTAGGAGACTCGCTCCAGTAACAGCAAAACCCCCCTCCAAGAGTATGTAGGTAGCCAACTGGCTGGTTGGATTGGATGTTAAACTGGAGTCTTGCCTATATGCTATAACGCTCTACGCCTTACATGCATAAGCGCATTTCAGATTGTGGATTGAGCCAATCGCAGCCGTTTCGTTTCAGCACCTGCACTTTCATCCGACCTCACCGCCCAGGCTCGATAACTGCCAATTTTCATCCGACAACCCGACAGATTCCGCTCTGAATTTTCGCTCAAACACGCATTCATTCGCCATCTCAGCCCCATCGTTGTCACTGCAATCATGAGCTCTCTCACCAAGAAGACAGGCGCGCAGCATTCCGAGGCAGAGTGGACGAAGCATAAAGACACGATCTGGCGTCGGTACATCATCGACGAGGCTCCGCTCAAAGACCTGCTTATGGAAGTGCAGGGGCTCGGGATCTGTGTCACGTGCGCTTTCTCTGCTTGCTCATCTGCTTTGCCGAAACGGCTGATGGAAGTAGCTGACGACGATGCTCATCTAGGAAGGCACAGCTGGAGTACAAGCTGAAGCAGTGGAATTTTCGCCGAAACATCGACAAATCAACATGGAATGAGATCGACAGCAAGATCAAGAAGCGTAAACGCACGGGGAAGGAAAGTGAGGTTATTCACAACGGAAAACGACTGAAGCCAGAAAAGGTAGCCAAGGAGACCAATCGCCACCGAGATTGCAAGTGGATGACGAGCCAGACAGCTGTGCAAGCAACTGAGAGTATGGCCTTCTACATTCCCGTACGTATTGCTCATTTGAGTACTAACTGAACGGCACAGTAGGTTCAACTCAAACATCGCTGCCAGAGCTGCATGTTGCTGTTTGCACCCCGGCTCCAATGCCGCTGGAGTTTTCTTGGCCATCAACTCTACCCTGGTTTCGGGTTCAGACAGAGCTCTCTCTCGGTGAGTAGACTGATTGCCATGGTTCCGACTTCGGCGAGCTCTCTAGTAGGTAGCCGTCTGACTGACAGAAAAACCAGTACTGAGCAATTCGATCCCTTCTCCTCCCAGCCGCATTGACAGTGCCGAACCCGGTCTCGTAGACAGACTATGCTACACAGTTAATCAGCGGCGCATATCGAGACAGACTGAAACGTCTGTCACAGACGCCGGACTGTCACGACTTGCCTCAGTCATTGGGGTCACCATGCCCGAATTATACGAAGGCGAGAACCTCCAACGGGCCGCTATTCTAGCTGGGCTACCGAGACCAAGCGTCTTTCATGAGCTCCTGAAAATCACCATCTATCAACTATCAAACTGTCTCTACTCGAGCTCATCCCACTGGGAAAGCTGGAAACACATCAACGACGTGATTTGCTGGTCTGGTTTGATGCGTCACCGATTTAATTTCTCCGCACTCACCATCAACGATATCTCCATCTCGGCGTTTGTGGAGAATCTATTCGGTGCTGCTGTCAACAGCGATACAGTGGAAGCGCTTGAAACAATCACATGGCTATTATCATGTGGCTATGACCCTAATAACCCAGTTCGAGACGCTAAGCGTGGGCCGGGGGCATTTACTGCCCTCCAGATCTCCGCAATGCAGCGAAGACCAGATCTTTTGCGACTTCTTCTGGACCAGGGGGCAGACCCAGATCTCAAGTTTTCTCACAAGCAAGCGCCTCTCGAAATCGTCTTAGCTGGTTCCTGCAGGCCACCTCGATGGCAGGAGAACAAGTTGGAGATGGCTCATCTTCTCATCTCTCGGGGAGCGAATGTCAACAATCCAGTTCAACACCCATATCCGTCCATTCTCGCCTTGGCTGCTGCGAAGCTCGGAGATGCGGAATTCCTCAAACTCCTTGTTGGAAAGGGCGCGGATCTTCAACAAACAATGATGTGCAACAATGGCTTTGTACGTCGAGCCACTGCTCTGAGTTGTGCGGCGGGGTTCCAAGACGAAGGCGAAGAATTGAGCGGGAAGTCAACCGCGCTCGCCATGTTACACTACTTGCTAGAGGCACACGCCACCATCAACTGCCGGATATATCCTCCTTCCGACTACATCACCGCCGACGTTTTCATCACAGCAGCTCTGGCCGACAACTGTGACGTAATCCGCCTCTTGTTCAGCCACTCACCCACAACCATAGCGACTTCGAATAGTATTGGCATTACGCCATTGCTCGCAGCTGTTAATCATGGCAGGGTCCAAGTCTGTAAGCTGCTGGCGGAGCTGGGGTGCCCGCTGAACTCGATGGCAGGCGATCTCTCTCCACTCATGCTGGCCTGTCAGGAGGGTAAAAGCAGCATCGTTTCGCTTCTTGCGCAGATGGGCGCATCGACGAACGAAGCACTTCCGAACTCACGGCCTTTTCCTCCAGCTATGGATTTCTTCTGGGGGAGGAAAATTGGCTTATTCCCATACGACTCGGAGGTAAAAAAAGTATTCCATGCGCTACCTTTTTTCACACCGCTTCGACTAGCGCTAGTTTTCAATAAGCTTGACTGCGCGATCAACTTACTCGACTATAGTGCTAAGCCACTGGGAGGAGAAATGCGGCTGGTCGCTGATATCAGTCCATGGTTCCAGGATTATCCCGATCTAGTATCGGCCTTGGTCAAGGCTGGTGGTGATCCACGGGAACACTCCGAAGACGGGAATGGCATCATTGCCTACCTGATGTCTCGGCATTACTTCTTCGGTAGTGACTTCCTCGATAAGACGTCCCAAAATACATTCGAGAGCATCAAGTTCCTCCTCCACAATGGAGCTCATCTGGATGGTACAGAGCTCCCCAAAGCTCTCCAGAGCGGCGATTGGCGGCTTGCTGAGCTTCTCATTCAGTTTGGAGCGTCAACGAAAGCCAGCGCAACCTTGAGATCGCCGGTGCTTCAGTCAGTGCTTCTACTGCGAGATAGTTCGGCGTTTGGAAAACTCTCCCAAGATTATCCCGACTTGATCCAGTACACCCCAGGATCCCTATGCGCGGCTGTGCAAGGGGAACACGACCCAACCGTCATCTACCAGTTGCTCAAGAAGCGACCGGATGATATGCCGCTTCGCATTCTCGAGGCGACTGCGGTTGGCATTGCAATTTGGAAGAGAGCGGATACTTCACTTGTTCACCTACTTGACATCAATTCGTCGCGCCCCATCGCATGCAAGCTCCCGCTTAGTCAAGATGACCTTGACATTTATGCTAATTGCGATAAGACACGACTAGACTGGTTTTGGGGGATCGATCTAGATAACCTCGACTCGTTGGTTGTAGGTTACAAACATGAACAATGGGGAGGAACCGTGACATGTCGGGCACTCGAAAAAGGCGCAGTCCGAGGATCTCTACTCACATATGCGGTCCTTGCGAACGACGAAGCCGCTTTCCTTCATCTCATCGACCGCGGATTCAAGCCAGATCGAAGCACTTGGCTAGTGTTAGCATACAACGGCCTTGTGTCTATGGCATTAATACTCCTCCAGAGGCAGTGGGGTTTTGCATCGGATGAAAAAAGTGGCATTCCGGAAGAACTGCCCCTTGTTCTCGCCATATATTGCCGATCAAAAGAGCACCGAACGGCCATGGTTCAATATCTCCTAACGGCCGGATTCCCAGCGACATACGCCAAAGCCCGAGTCCCTCCACTGTGGATTGCCGCCATAGAAAGGGAGTTGGGCATTGTCCAGCTCTTGATTGATTTCGGGGCAGATGTTAACGCCCCTGGGTTAAATGGGAAATGGACACTTCTCCATCACGCTGTCTGGCGCGACGACTTGGCAATTGTCCTTGCTCTAATCGATGCTAGAGCTAACGTCAAAGGAGAGCTTCTGCATGCAATAACCCAGAACTCATGCTTAGAAATCGTCAATGCACTAATCCGCGCGGGCGCGGATGTTGATGCAATGGGCTACGAGCGAGTCGATGCCAAGGCTCGTGCCCGCACACCCCTCCAGCACGCAGTCGAAGCTGGCCAGCTGGACATCATTCACATCTTGATAAAAGCAGGAGCCGACGTCAATGCGGCAGCTCCGGGAGAGGCTGGAGCAACTGCTCTTCAATTTGCTTGCATCACAGGTCAAATCGGAATCGCAAAGCATCTGATAGAACTTGGTGCAGATGTAAATGCACTGGGATCTCCACGCAAAGGTCGGACCGCCCTCGAAGGTGCTGCCGAGCATGGAAGAATCGACATAATGCAATTGCTCCTTCATCACGGAGCGAAGACGACAGACGATGGGCGGCGACAATTTATTAGGTCCATCGCGCTGGCGGAAAATCAAGGACACATGGCGGCAAGTAAGATGCTGAGAGCCTATGGGGAGTGGGAAGTTGAGGACGAGGAAATGCTGCGTCGTGTGCTGGAGGAGGACGGAGCAAAGAACGGTGTATCTGAGGAGGAGAGTGAATCAGAAGAGGGGAGTGAATCAGAGGAGAGTGAATCAGAGGAGTGAATCAGAGGAGAGTTATTTGTCTAAATTGTGGGTGATTCACAGTTGATTCACATCGATGATGGTATGGGAAGGGTAAGGTACTCGGATAAATGTATTCTCACTTGTTCCAAGAACTCTATCTGAGACTAGACAGTTTTCGGAGTCTCATCAATAAGGTTATGCCGAGGCAGCCGCTATCGCCAATCGGCCCGCTGTCAGATCCGGGCGGCCCGTAGATCCCAGCAACAGCCGTAGATGTGTAGGGGACTCAAAAAACTTATCTCCCTTTTTCAGCATATACGCATCTTAGCACACTCTTGTTTCGATTCACCATAAGTGCCAGAAACGTCGCTTGGTGCTCTGTAATCTATCTTGTAAGAAGAACCATACTGGTCTGATATAAGAGGGTTAGGGCACGTTCTGTTAGAAACACTGCACACTGGAAATCTGTGGGATTAAGGGGGTTGCGACTGCTTGATTGAATTGCCTCTGTGCTGTTGGCTCTGGCTTTCAGCCAGAGCCTTCTGCTTTTAGACCTCTCTGTAGGATTCTGACTTCGTCACAATGGTGGCTCAGGCTCACTGGCGCTCTGGCAGTGCCAGGCATCCAGTCCGCTTCGCTAACTAGATGGCCGGGGACCCCTACTTTTCTCACAAGAACCATTCGCTTTCTAAAGACGGGGACCAGCGTAGCCATTTTTATATATGGGACCAATTTTGGGCTCGCTCGGTTAGAGTTGAAGTGGTTGTGGATGCTGTGGCGCAGCCTTCCAGAAATGGTTCAGAGGGTGAGAAAGACTGAGCAAGACTGAGCCGATCCTGAGCCGGCCCTGAGCCGGGGTGAGCGACGTCACGTAGGCGCGGTACGAAAAAGGAAATTTGGTGTGCCCAGATTCGTCGCAGGAAACCAGGCTGTATCACAACTATCCCGGAAGAAGTGAGGGCAGTATGCAACTTCAATAAACTCTTAGAAGACATTGTGGCACGCTCGAGTGGGGTTTTCCTGTGGGTGAGGCTCGTTGTTTCGGATCTCCAGAGGGCCGTGGCCGACGAGAACCCCAGTATCGCAGATGTCAACGATCGGCTCATACAGACCCTCGCTTCTCTCCCAGATTAGCTCGATGACTATTACGCAACCATAATTGAGCGGATACCGCCTGGCCTACGATGGAAAACCTACGTCGCCTTGGAGACCTTGGCCAGGT
>Ga0247758_1001054_pt1 | contig 22688 bp, 21 predicted proteins | sample UWRJL156409C4_FD_180950 | JGI IMG/M metagenome (GOLD analysis project Ga0247758, IMG submission 180950) | Plant litter microbial communities from Arlington Agricultural Research Station in Wisconsin, United States - UWRJ-L156-409C-4 | ecosystem: Environmental > Terrestrial > Plant litter >... | reverse complement strand
CTCCCCCCCTTCAAAGTGCGGATACACCACCCCCTTTCCCCCCAACAACCCAAGCGCCTGCGTGTCCTCCATCTCAATATCATTCACATCCAACCCCCCATTTTTCACATCGCAAATTCCGATATCTGCACCAAGAACCAACGCACCGGCACTCCCGCCGAAGACTTTCCCCCCGCGAGCGATGAAGGCACGCACTGCGGTGAGTAAGTCATGTTCTCGCATAAACTGGAGCAAATGGAAGGTATTGCCTCCAGGGATGAAGAGAATGTCTGCGGTATCGAGGCCGAAATGCGGCGGGGTAGTGGAGGAGGAGGGGAGGATAGTGAAGGCGCTGCTTCCAGGCCGGGAGGAGAGGGCGGTGGTGAACCAGGAGATGACAGAGGGGTGGCGGGAGGGGGGCTGGGCTTGGGGCCAGATGGCAATGACGATGTGCCGGTTGGGGTTGGGGGTGGGAGAGGGGGTGGGGGCGAAGACTAAGTCCCATATTTGAGACTCGTCTTGTTCGGAGCCGCCGCCGCCGAGGTAGATCATTTTGAAGGCGGTTGGCTTTAAGGTTTGAGGGTAGGTAGGTAGGGAAGTGAGTGCGAGGCAATTTGGTTGGGCTGGGTTGGATGACTCCAAGTTGGGATCTTTAAGTTGGGAATTTGAGGTGAAGGAAGTGGACGAAGTCGTCATCCATAAAGGGAGGTGGGTAGGTAAGCCGGATGAATTGAAATCCGCGCGGTCTGCCAGCGAAGCAACACGTGAGTAGGTGCATATTTAAGTTACCATAGGCTAATACCTGATGGCCGCCATCAATTTTCTAACATGAAGGTACCTAAAGAAGACTTTAGTAGCCTCTTTTCGGGGAATACACGCAATAACCCTAACCCCGGCTGGTTTGGCCGACACCGGACAGCATGCTTACAAAGGAAACAAGAAATCTGTATAGGGGTTATGACTTTTATTGTTCCTACTAGTAGGTATGGTAGACATCACCCCAGCTGAGTCTCCTTACCGATGGGTGCCAGCCCGCCGTCCACCCTCTCTCCGCGCATCGATCTGCCACACCCCCGCCCCCGCACCTACAGCCAGCTGCATAACTGCAAGTGTACATTACCTAGATCTCACTCCGGTAATAGACTAAGTTGGTCGTGGAGGGGGCAATAACCATCGAATCCGTCAACTGGGGGTTGGTTGCAAGGCCAGGGCCCCTCCTCTTTACAGGTAGGCGCCCTATAAGAGGCGGGACTACCTGGCCGACTTGAACGGGCTTGAGAGTTCCGGCTACGACTTGAGCTTCGAGATGCTCTCTCATGAGAGCCCTGATAATGGTCACTAGAACTTCGAGGCGGTTCCCGACTAAAACTCCGAGACGGTGCCCGAGTGGAGCTCCGAGAAGCTCTCTCATCAGGGCCCTGATACTGGAGTCCGGTTGGTTGACTGTAGGTTGGTGGGGACGGTCCCTGGCTGGAACTCTGAGATGGTGCGCGACTGGAGCTCCGAGATCGTGTATAGCTAGGACTCCGGTTCTCTCTAGGCGCAGAGACTCGACTCACAGGCCTAGAATCTCGGCTCGTAGCCCTCGGTGCCTCACCAGAGCTGTGTCTAGAGGCAGGAGGGTGTCTTTCACCGCCAGAGGCTGAATGGTGAGCAGTTGAAGTCGGGCCTGGGGCTCTAGGCGTAGGAGCATGTGATGCTGCACTACCAGAGCCTGTAGGGTGTGGAATGAAGCGTGTAATTGGGATTGGTGCGGAGCTCGGAAGCGCGGCACGGCTAGGGTGCGTAGCCCAAGGCTGAGTAGGGGGATGAGCTAGGACAGATTGCCGAGGTGACACTTCATAACTTAGGCTCGGAGGCGCGACACGACTGGGGTTCGTAACCAAAGGCTGAATCGGAGCTGGGGCCGGGACAAATTGCCGAGGTGCTTCATAGCTCAGGCTTCGATGCGCGACGAGAAGCTTGACCACTAGAGGGTCGAGACGCGGGACGACTGGTTTGAGATGCTTGACGACTAGAGCCCTGGGACGCTCCCTGGCCGGCCTGGGGGGCCGGAGTGTTCGCCTGACTTGCAAACCTTGGAGTGGTCAAGTCCATCATCATACCCTCGTAAGGAGAAAAATCGGGAGGAGCTTGTGAGCCTCGACTGCTCGAGATTTGAGACGATTGACGACTACGGACCTGAAGGGCCGGACTGCTTGCCTGGCCTTCAAACACTGGAGTGGTGCGGTCAATCATACCCTCCCGAGGAGAAGGACCGCGACGAGAGCCTGAATGGCTCGAGCGTTCCCGACTGGAACTTCGAGACCTTGCTTGCACCGGGCCCTGATAAAAGGCACTAGAACTCCGAGGCGGTGCCTGACTGGGAATCTGAGACCGTCCACGACCAGGGGTGTTTTGTGAAGGGTCCTTAAGAGTAGAAAGGTCTTGAGGGACAGGAACACCAGGCTCAACTCCAACCATGAGGGGGGAGGCAGTATAAGCTCCAGCTCCAAAGCTCGTGCTTCCAGCCTGAGGGACTCCCTGACCAGGCCGCAGGTCCAAACCCACGTGCTTTCGTTTGATGGTAGAAGATTGACATCTTCGTGAGTGAAGTTATCATGTGAGTGTTTTCCTGACCAGATTCCACCTGCCAGCTGAATGGGATCATCATAACCGCTAACTGGCACCCGCAAAGAGAGAGAAACACGACCCTTGGCCCAGGATCACTTCGGCATGCAGGTTCATCCGCACCTATAATGGCCGTTTGAACAAGTCTGCTGACCGGCTTGACCCACGAGACACCCCCTTCAGAGACATTGGGATGCTTTTATGTCGTTGACGTGGATTGTCGCCCCTTCGTCATTGGGCATGGATACCAACCCCCTTTCACCAGCAACGTGAGAAAAGAAAAAGGTGAGCTTCCAAACAATAGTCACACTTGAACCCGCAAATTACATCCCTATCAGTCAGGATAAAGGTGTGATGGAAGCGGAAGAGGCAGAAGGTTATTCTACTGCGAAAACGCCAAAAGCCCCACGGAGGAGCAACAAAACTTGCTGCGTCAGGGGAACGACCGGGAATGAACGCATAGCGTCACCATCCCACGTCCTCGAAAGGAGCTCAGCCGGCACTGCCGCTAGGTTAGCAGGACGTGCCTGCGCCTATTCCACCTTCGCTGACATTGTGGCCCGGTAGGGTGGGCTATACCTATAGTTCAGACTATACCCATTTTTATGTATACCTAAGTCGTTTCACATGAGCTCCTGTGCTGCGGTATGAAAATGTGGCATGCCAATATCGTTCCTTTAAAGGTATTAACAACTACAGACCCCCACAATCCCCAAAACATGGTATCTCCCCTCCACCAACCACCCTACCACCTCGCCCGCCTCTCCTGAAACTGCCTCGGATTCACAATCCCCAACTGCGCCTTCCTCTCCTGCGCGCCATCCTCAAAGAAATCCCTAAACCTAATCGCCTCATTCGCCATCTCCTCCACCATCTTAAACCTCAACGCCCCCCTCCGCCGCTGCGACCCCAGCGCCAGCGACTCCGCCATCGTCAGGACATTCCTGATCTGCCTCCCGTTCAACTCCCACTGCTCCATGTCATCCAAATGCTCCATCAGCTCGGCCTTGCCCTGCTCCTCGTCCGCGTCAAGACGGCGGATCATATTCGACCAGATCAGCCTGCGGGACTCAGGGCCGAGGTCGGGGAGGCGGATGGCGATTTGGATGCGTGACTCGAATGCCGCGTCCATGGTGAGCAGGCGGTTGGTGGTGAGGAAGAGGATGCCCTCGTAGTACTCGAGCATGCGCAGGAAGACCGAGACGACGGCGTTTCGGTTGAGGTTTTCGTAGCTTCTTTTCTCCAGCAACACGTCAGCTTCGTCCATGAGGAGGACTGCATCCCATTGCGAGGCGCGGCGGAAGTGCACGCTGAGCTGGCCAACGATGTCGTTGTTGGAGGTGAGTTCGCCGATGTTGATGGGGTAGAGGGGTTTCTTGGTGTGTTCGGCGACGGCTTCGGCGGTTAGGGTCTTGCCTACGCCGGGGTTGCCGTGGAGGACGATGATGAGGCCTTTTCCTTTGAACTTGATGATGTCGGAGAGGCCTTTGTCTTTATTCTTTTTGTGTTGTTCGACTAAGCAGACGAGAGTGCGCTTGGTGTCCTCGTTGATGACTAGGCTTTCCATCGTGCCGCTTGCCCATTCAACTTCGGATATTCGAGAGCATTGGACGTCGAACCAGGCACGCTTTTGCAGGGCGTAGCAGACGACGGAGGCTGGGCAGAGTTCGGCTTGGAGGTCGGTGAACTCCCTGTGGCGAGGGAAGTCGTCGAAGTCGTCGTAGGCTGAGCTCAGCCCTGCGCCGTAGACGGGGTACTCGTACTCGATGCGTTGGTAGTTTGTGCCGCCCATCAGGCCGGACATCATCGCTGCTTGATTTTGGACCTGAGCAAGGCGCAGGTTGACCCCCATCATGCTGGACGAGGCTGACCCGTCGACTAGAATTCGTTCGTTCAGCTGCAAGGCTCGTCAGCGGTTTGTCATAGAATTCATATTTCATCCAATAAAGGGTTCGGTATAGTTGAACTCACATATTCGCCATCGTTGGCGGTGATGCCATGCGGTCGCGCCGGGCCGTCGTAGTCCTTGCAAGAAGCCGGCTCCGAGACTAGCTTCTTCCACGACCTGCCACGCTTCTGCAGTGTGAGGCGTAGGGCATCGGTATCACCGCGATAATGCGAGAGAGGGTAGAACGGTAGAGATGAAATGGGGCGCGCATCGCTGAAGCTCTTGATGCTCCGCGTCAAAGTGACACGCTGGAAGAGGCCCGATGCACGGTCCCAAGTGACGCTCCAGAGGTCGGCACTGAACCGGCGGAACCGCTGGATCGAATAGTTTTCCTGCACTCGCTCCCCGGGCCGGTACTCGGTGGCATCCAGCATGTGGATCGTGGGCTCGCCAAAGTCGTCGAGTGTGTAGACAAGGTCTCCTGGGCGGAAGAGTGCCCAGAGGTCTTTGAAGATGACCAGGTTGTCTGCCTGGTCCTGTTTGATCACATCGTGGGCCGGCTTCACGCGGCGGCTGTAGAAGTCGGTCAGGTGAAGGAAGTCGTCTTTCAGGCCGGGGTTTTCGTCGCTGTCGGCGAGCTTGCGCAGCTCGTCGTAGTAGAAGAATAGGGGTGCGTAGGGGGCCGTGACCGTGACCTTGCCGCCGTTCAGTCCGATGCCAGGGAAGTGCTTGACCACGCCGTTGAAGGCGGTCACCAGGGCGGGCGAGACAAGAGTCAGGAGCTCTTTTCTGGACGTTTCGTTGCCGTAGTAGTCGTAGTTGATCTTCTCCTCAACAACGATGGCGTAGCCCCTGTCGCGTGCGGGATCCGGTGGGCGCTTCCACTCGCTATCGTCGATAAGCTTCTTGTCTTCGCCCTTCTTGACGCGGACGTAGCGACCAATCCGACAAGGGGCCTTTGATTCGTCGATTTTGCCGTCGCAATCGCCGTCTTTCTTTTTTTCGAGGTCCTTTTTAGCCTGTGCCGACGTTCCGTTTGCCTCGACCTCGAACAACGAGAGTGATGATTTTCCACAGTCGTCGCAGCGCAGCCTTAGCGCCATAGGCTTCGTCTTTGCATCCTCACCATTAGCTGCCCCGCTATCCCCAACTGGAATAATGAACGAAGGGGTTTCGTCCGCTGAAGACCACGATGCTTCACTCATGTTGACAATCGATTGTGATGAAAACCTTCAACCTTCAGACAAAGGACCAAGAAAGAAAGAAACCCCAAGGCCGAATTCTTGAGACCCGATGGCCTCTTAAAGACCAGATGCAAGGGCCTTGTGCAAGCGGCTTTGTTCTTCAGCGTGGCGGTGCAGTGCGCATATGGCCATCATATGTCCAACCAACCCCGCACCGCTGCCTGGCCGCCTTGCACCGATCCCCAATTGTAGTTGCACTCAACCGCGCTGCGCCTCATGGAGGGCGGCCTCGATGGCCGGCGGTTGGCGGCGTGCCTTGGCGCCCTCTTCCTTCAAAACGACAATCCATCAACCCCTGAAAAACAAGTGGTCCTCTGCTCCGATCCAAATGCTTTACCTGAAAAATCACCACATCGGAACTCCCTAAGTTACCCTTGGAAGTAAGCAAATGGCGGAAATTGGCCCTCGTGAAACACCACATCCCCCGGTGGCCAAGATCACCCCTCCGAAGCCGGATGATCAAGAAGTTGTTGCACCCCAGCTATCGCATCAGAACTGGTACTTCTCAGGCATCGACTTCTGCTTCTACGCCCCCGCCCAAGAAGCCTGCATCGTGTCCAAAGAGCGCCTCGAAAAACTCAACCTCCAAGATGAAGACCGACAACTGGCCGAGCTCGGCTCAGACCGGGGCCTCAAACCCGGCAACATCCTCTCAAAGCTGCTCGCCATCCAAGCCGAGATGGAGAAAAAGACAAATCGCAAGTCCGGGCCCAAAACCATCAGCAAGTTCGTCAACACCTTCTCCGCATTCGCCGACAAAGCCTCCAGCATCATCATGGTCCTCCTCCCGCAATCCCCCGAATACACCGTGACCTTCGGCGTCCTCTTCCTCCTCTTCAAAGCCGTCGTGACCAAAAAAGACCGCGAAGACGCCCTCACCAAGCTCCTCGACTCCATCTCCCAACGTCTCCCCCTCGCCGAGTTCTACAAGACCCTCTTCCCCTCCAACAGCATCAAAGCCTCCGTCGCGCGCATCTACGCGCACATGGCCAAAATCCTCGACGAAGCCCTCATCTACTTCCGCGGCTGGCGGCTCAGCCGCCTCGTCGACGCCTTCCTCAACAGCGCGTCCAAATTCGACGACCACCTCTCCGACCTCGACGCCGAGTACAAAACCATGCACTCCCTCGCCGACGCGACGCACACCCTCCAAACCACCACCATAATCGACACCCTCTCCTCCACCAACTCCACCCTGTCCGCGCTCTCCTCCAACTTCACCGCCCAAACCTCCGCCATCAACTCCAGCATGAGCATCATCAACTCCAAGCTGCACGCCCTCACCGCCCAGACAAATCTCATGCTGCGATTCGAAATGACCAAGCACGCGCGCTCCCTGCAGGAAGTTCTCCTGGCTGACGCGCCCGATGCCACAGAGGAGTTCGACGCCGTCATCGATCGCGGCTTCAAGCTTAGTCAGAAAGATCACTGGGAGAACAATGGGGCTCTGGCGGAGATTTCGTTTTGGTCGGAGAATGAAAGGAATTTGTTGTTGTGGATTGGCGGCGCGTCAGGGAATCAGGACAGTTGGGTTACGGAGGCGGCGGTGGATATTATAAGGGCGTTGGAGCCGAGGGGGGTGCCGGTGCTTTTTGCGTTTTGTGATGTGCCGGAAGGGGAGGATCATCATCGGCCGACGGTGATGGGGCTTGTGAAAAGGTTGTTGGGGCAGCTGTTGGACTTGAGGCCGGAACTGGCGTATAGTCGGCCGGATTTGTGTGATACGTGGCGGTTGAAGAAGCGGGCGTCGACTTTCACGCAGTTGTTTGGGGTCTTTGAGCAGCTTGCGGCGCAAGTGGCGGGACTTTTTATTGTGGTTGATCGGATTGATGGGTGTGAGGCTGATGATAATGCGGGGGTGATTAGCCATTTGCTTCCGAGGCTTATCGAGATGTCGCTGAGGCATAGGGACATTACGGTCATTGTTACGAGTGTGTATAACCCGCCGGAGGAGATTGCTGACATGGAGTTCTTCCCGATGTACATAGACACTGCGAAGCGACATGGACGAGTCCCAACATGAAGAAGAATCGGGTCTGGTGCAAGGAGTTGGTTGAAGGTCAGGTTTGACATGTGATTTGATCCGATGGGGTATATGCCTGGCGCCGTGCTTGCTCGCTATCCTACGCCTCAAAACGAATGACATTGCTTCGTGATGCTCCGGGTTCCTGCCCGGCAGCATGAATCTCAGAAAGCAAAAAGGGATATAGACAGCCTTGTTTTCCCGTTTCGGACCCGAGCTTGCGGTGCTGCGTCCCGAGGACCCGGGTAGTCAGGTCTACTGCAAGTCGTTTTCGTCGGAACTGTGAGGTACATTCCGCCTGTTCTCTAGCTCTTCCACGATCCGTCGCACTGACCGGCCGCGTGGTCGTCCCCGAGGTGGTGGATCTGAAGCAGCAGCTTCTGACGTCTCAACTCCCTGATTATACGCGGGCTCTACCAGGAAATGCTCCGCCAGGAACCTTGAGGCTGGATGTATTGGCGTGGGCGACAGCATCGCGGTTGACCGAGTCTGAGCCCGACCAGCCGGATGGTATGCCGTATTGTAGTCCGAACTGCACGCCTGACCACGAGCTGGAGTGCGCACCGTGTTACGCTGAGGTAAGCGCAGCGGAGACACCTCTGCCGACCTCCTGCGCCGTCGGCCGCGCTCCTCTTCTTCGAAACTGCCAAGAGGCGAAAAGGGACGTTGCGTGTGGTTGTGATGTGACGCACGTTCAGCAGGATGACGCGCCCATGCTGATCCCTGAAATCGGGACTCGGAATATGACAGCGGCGTATCCACGGCGTATGGCAAGTTGGACACTGTCGTCCTAGGAAGTCGGACTTCGTTTAGGCTTTGACTTCTTCCTCGTGCCATAACCGGGTTCGTTGCTCCGTCGAGGTCGATCCTATCAGCGTATTCGACGCTCACAAACCGTGGCTCATGTAGGTTGGAAGCCTGGGAGGATACTTGGATCAATCGTCTCTCTGGGTGTTCCTGGTACTCAGAAGCGTTGTTGGAGCCGTCTAGAGTATAGTGATAGGGGGGCGAGGCTGAGAATGAATGCCGACCAGAGGAATAGATGGAGCTTGAGGAAGAGGCGATATCCCAGGCTTGTGGTATGTTTATCTGTCCGGGTGGCGGGCGAAGATTGCTTTTAGGAGGGATGGGGGGTGTTTGGTCTTCGGGTTGTGATGTTGGCAGCCCGTTTTGTCCGGACCCCAGCGACAGTCTCGGGACCGGTGGAATGAGATATTCTTCCTCTTCCTCCTCATCTGCCGAAGCGCCCACGGTGCGATGGCGATCCTTTGCTGGATGCGGTGTTGGTGTTCTGTATCGACTGGATCCGACTGTGTCGCTGCGGTGCCGAGATGGTCGGAGGAGTTCCACTCCCCGACGTAAGAGCTCGCTGCCCATATTGCTGAGACTGATGTCGCCATGGCCAGCTTCTTGTGGGGCTTTGGGCTGCTTTTGAAGTTTCCTTGGAGGAGACTTCGACCCCCTGCGGCGTTTGCCAAACTTCATTGTGGACGGAGCAGAACAGCAGCGTACTGCTGTCAACTTGTGGGTTGGAAGACGACACGAGGCCACCACTTGGCAGAGAGATGCAAGAAGAGAAAACGAGATGGGCGGCTGGCTGGGGCAACTGGAAACCAGGAATCGTTTTATGCCGGGTGTTCAAACCCATTTTGCGAGGGAAGCCGAAACTCAGATACCTTCCCTGCTAATCTGTGTTGGGAACTCAGGTCTCTGCATTTCTATCCCACAGTGCGGCAACGTTGCGACACCTATCTCGTTGCGAGACGGAGGTTTTTTTTTCGGACGACACATGCTACCCAGAGCCCTACACCAGCACCTCTTGGGTTCTAACGGACGGTTTCCAAGATCGAAAGATCGACAAGAAAAGAGAAGGAGGAGATTGAGAAATCGAGGCGAAAAGACAAGGCTCCCGATCAATGCCGGAAAGGTTCTCGGGTGAACCTTGGAGTTTGCCTTCTACCACGTTGTCCTCAACCTTCGGCGACATGATCGCATCACGAAGCGAACTCGCGAGTTTTGTTCTTGGCAGTCCCGTGTGTTCGGCTCCGACTTGCAGTGTTCAGCGCCCCAGACCCTCATTCCGGGTCGCGAGCCGGACCCACAAGGCGCTCGCCCAATGTGATTACAACCCTGGCGCTGCAATTCCGGCCGTGGGATGCCGAGGGATGGCGACGGGTTGTTATCTTGACGGATCTCAAGTACATCGTCAGTGGAGCAACCGCGTGGCTGCCATAGTGGGTGAAACGCTCATGGAGGGAGCCGGGCCGCGGCACCGGGAAGTATGCGAATCGGGATCTGTGGGAGGAGCTTCAGGGACGGATTGACGAGCTGCGGGCGCGGGGCTGCGAGGTGTCGTTCTGGCTGGTGCGGACGAGCGACGAGTACTCGTCGCAGTTCATTGCGCGTGCGAAGGCGGCTGCGCAGAGGGCGGCGAGGTCGAACCCCGGGATTGAGGTAGAGAAGTACACAAAGCTTTGCGGCATTATGCTTTGAAGGCGTTCTGTTGATTATTGCGGCGTTGGCGTTGGAATGGAGGAGCGGGGTGGTGGCTGCGCGATCGTTAAGGTTTGCCCGTTTGTCAAGTGATGTGGGGGCTTTCCAGCAGCGTTTGACAGCCATTGTGATCGATCAGATTGCAACGGGATACTTGCGGAATGCTGTTGCCGTCTACGGAAGCTATATGGAATTAATGTGAGAAGTTTGCGTTTGTCAAAGCTCTCATTCGCAGCAAAGCTATTGTAATGCCCTGCCTTTCCTACCTATCCTTGCTCCCAATGTCAGATACCGTCGGCCTCCGGCTTTGTGACCGAGGCTGCATCGTTTATCTTCTGACATGATGAGGCATGGGCTTGCCACATTACCAGCTCTACCTGCATCGTAAAAGGCCCCTTTTCAGAATGCAGATAGGCCCTTTCGGGACGGGAGATGGCGTCGGTCCACAGTAAGAAGGCATTGATAAATTATCGGCCCCGAATCACCGCCCGCCGCCCGGTCTCTCGAATGTGGGGAGCCCGGGCTGAGCTTTTGCCAAGGCGGGAATACCGCCAATGAGAACACCCCTGCACTGGACATCCTGGCGAGCCCGAGTTGTTAGCGCGTATTCCGGGGTGACGCGTGAAAAACACGGCTCGACGTGACATGCCCAACATGGGTGGTTCCTTTCTCTTCCTGGTGTCTTCCAGGTTCCAACTTCAATCCTTCCCTGAATGTATTAATACATGCACGCCGCAGACGCCGCCAAAAGACTTCACAATGTCGTCAGCAGATGTGCGCCCAGGCCTTCTGGAATTCGATCCCATCAGTGTCTATTTGTCTAACTATGGGTTCCGCTAGCCACGTGACCGGCTGATGGCCAGTCTGAAAACTCATCTGAAGTGGCCGGCCTACGAAATTGACAGAACGAAACAATATCTCACTTCCCTTTTCTACAAGCGTGAAGAAAAGGAGCGCGTGGGGGAAGACCGCTTTTGGCTGGTGCCTCACCCAAGTAAGATGCCGTACAGCTTCAAGGACGTGCCTCTCGAATTGGTTGTGAACAAGGTGGCACATGATCTCACAAATCCGATGAATGGCCTTGGGAGGTGTGAGGACGTGCTTCGGGAGGTCATGGCCTGTGTGCCCGAAAAGTTGCGGATCACGCGTACACCTCTGCCGGCATTATAAACGTTAGCTTGTCAAGGGTGTTGCTGATTGCGGCTTGGTGTGGAAATTTATGGAAACACTAACAGTGGGCCCCTTGTTGAGCTAACGTTTATAATGCTGGCGGAGGTGTAACCCTTGGGACCGGGAGTCCACAATCTCCTATGTGAAATCTTTTAGGGGTGCAAGGTTTAACCCTCAGTGTGGATACACAGTGCAGACAACGCCCAAGCACACTCATGCTGACTGCCTTGGCAATGACAAAATGGTTTTTGACCCTCCAATGGAATGCCGACCGAGGCTCAAAAAAGAAAACCCAGCCGGCCTATGGTGTGTGCAGGGCTATCAAGCCACCTCACAGCACTGCAATTTTAGCTCCGCGCGAGGGGGTGAAAACCATCATGTCAGCGCCAAGCCCCGCCAATGCAGTCCCCGCTCGGAAATTGATACGGTGGAAGCGCTGACACTAGGTACAGGACGGTACATCCATCGGTGGCAACAACATCGGACCCGATCAATAAGCTTTAACTGGCCCGAGGGCGCTGGTTCTGTGGAATTGTTGCAGGTTAATTGTTTTGAACGTTTTTTTCCGCCACTTGTCAGCGGTTGCCATTCCTGTGCTGCTCGCATCGCGTTTTTGATGTCACGTCCTGACGCGTCTTCTCGTGATGGCCGTGACGCGTCACGGTCTGGTGGTTTAACGTCGCGACGCGTGCCAGATTCCCGTTTGTTCAGCAACTCGCTGCTCAGCAACCAGCGTTTTCACCGGGATACCTATCTCTGATCGAAGACAAAGGTGTCCCTCTAGTAAGATGCGCTGATTTTGGTTATGGCCATTGTTCTAGTCGAGGTTTCTTTCAGCGCAACCTGTGCAACTTTATGTTAGCTGTCTTTGTTGGAACTTGAGGCGCGTCGTCTTTAATGGCAACGCGCCGGCTCGAGGCCCGAGTCCAAATGAAGCTCGAAGACGGCGGCCAGAGCTCCTTGCCCGCGAGACAGGGAGATGGGGAGGCAATGTGATCTCCTCTCACGGAAACTTGAAGTCACGGTGGGGAAAGAGGAGGACGACGAAAGTGGGAGCGAGACGACAGGAAATTGTGCTAGATACCTATACCTACCCTTCTTTTCCGCGGCCCTGGCTTGTACGCTTCATAATTGATTGCAAATTCCATATTTCATTTCACTTCTGGGCGACCAGACATAAATCTGCCGCCGGTTGCCGGGTCACTGGCTGCCGGCTCCGCGAACCTCTTTGAAGATGGGATGGAAAGACGACCAACGCGACAGGTGGCCTGAGACTCACCTGGCAACCAGCACCTTCACATGCTCTGGACCCCGCTCTACTCTTTCCAATTGCACACACCAGGTGGCCCGCGAATTATTTTACTTCCTTCCTCGAACACCTTCCTTCCCTCCTTGCTTGCTTGCTTTCACGATATCACTTAGCACTTCCCTCTGTTGGAGCCTCTAGTAAGACCATAGACTGAATACCTACGGCCCACGAAGCAAGCACGATGGAATCCGACTACGACCGTCGCGAGGACGGCGAAGAATATTACGCCCGAAATCCCGCCTTGAAGCCGCGCAAATATGACATCGGGATCGGCATCGACGACGGCAACAACTACGACCTGCTCGAGGACGTCGAATACGCGAAGTTGCATCCTAAGAAGCTGGATTCAGCGTACCTTCTGATGGGAAGCCTCATAGAAACCCTCCAGTTCGTCGAGGGCGATCTCGTCGCACAGCAGATTGCCAAACATAGGCTGTTTCCGAAATACTCGCGGTTTCTTGCCTGTAGGAACTACCTCACCAACATCACCGAAGAAGAGTGGGCAAGATGGTCCGGTCGCGTTCATACGGTTCATCGGCCGACCTGGCGGTCCTTCAACGACAAAGTTGATGAAAGGGAGAGTGCTAAATACCCATCGCCAAACACTAGGGCTAATCGACCGCCTATTGCGACCAGGTGTGAGGCAATTGAAGATCAGAGACCTGCCTGAAGAAAGCCTCGTCATGGTGTTTGGCTGCTTCCACAAGACATTCACCTGGCCAGATCCCCGTCCTGGCAAGTCACTCGGTCGCTGTCGTCTCACTTGCCAACAGTTAAACCGCATCGCAAGCACCCTCTTTCTTCCTCGGGTCAAGGTATCGATTTCCACAACATCGCTTGCCCGGCTAGAGGCCATCGCACAACACCCCATGATCAGCAGGTCTGTTTAAACTGTGTCCTTTCAGCTTTACGGGTATAAAAGCTACGTGTACAATGACCTTCCTGCTTTTACGCAGTTTTGCTCCGGTCTTGTTAGAAAACACTGGGCTTCAACGGGGAGCTCGACAACCCCAAAAGTGTCACTCTTTCTTACTACTTTTCTTCGGATATGGATAAACACTGGGGTATAAATAAGCAGGCAGCCCGGAAAATCGTCGCCAGGCTTCATCCGGTCCTCCAGTCATGGTGGCAGCTAAGCGAAGCTTCTTGCGGTTTCCACCGCTGGGGACCAAGACATGCTGCATTGGAGGTTTTTGGCGAGCTAGCGGAGAAAGTACAAAAAAATGTACAACCAACAGGAAACTTTGCAGACCCGAGGGTGCTTCTACAAGAGAGTCGCTACCGCAATGAGTAAGATGCCGTTCGCTAAGGAGATTAAGTTTAAGGACTTAGACTTCTAACGAAAACTGGAAAGAGAGTTCCCTTCTAAAAGTTTGGCGACCATCCTAACAGCGAGCGCAAAGACATTCTCGACAAGCTAACTGGGACCACATACTTCTTGATCATGAAATGTGGTCCGAGGAGCTTGACCTGTTGCGGTCGGTCAACCGTCCGTTGAAGAAGCTCCGGGACCCACAGGGCAGCGGAGTTGGCTATCAAACTTCGCTGATCGCCATTGGCTACCCGTACCATGATAGCATTCAGACAAACTACTTTACGGACCGGCAGATCTCACATGTATTCGGCATGAATTGGGGGCTGGGATGGTTGTCGCGCGCAGAGTGTTACATCCGTAGCAATGACATGCCTAACCCTGCTAATGCGCTCAACGTAGAGCAAGAGTCGCAGCGCTTGTTGGAGGAGTCAAACTGGAAATTCCGGGAGGCAGAGAGCGATGATGAGGATTTTTACGAGATTGTCGATGATAGCGAGGTGGACTACCCCGTGGGAGAGTATTGGGAGGACGAGTGGGAAGATGACACGTCAGAAGATGAATCTGAAGATGAGGACGAACCCGAAGTGCCAGAAGAGCCCATAGAGATGGGAAAGTCCAAAGAAGATGGTGAAGGAGCTGAAGATGAACCGAGAGCCGAACTTGAGTCCACAATCGGGGAAGGCACCACGGACTCCAATGATCAACCATGAGTCGAGGGCCAAACAAAAACCGAAGTTTCGCTGGGAGTTGAGGCTGAACCGGTTGCTGAGAACAAGCCGGAGGACGAATTTGCTAGGATCTGGTCTCTTGACAGTGATATTAAGTAGATGCATATCGATAGATATAGGGACGCAACCATCGGATGCGGCACAGACTTGTATGATGAGATGGTCGATGGCGATACCGACATTGGATTTCTGGGCGAGGAAGATATTGGAGATCCACTAGGATTTTGCAGTCGAAAATTGATGCATGAAAGCCAGACTTTGTGCGGAGTCAACCCGAATTTTTGAGGGCCCTACATCTATCAGACGGGAATGGCCGACAAGGGGGCGTTTTGGGAACTGTTCTGAACAAAGTCGACAATTGGTCATTGACCATTGGGTTTGACGGAACAGTAGGGTAGCCAACAAAGCGCTACTACGCTTTGTGGCAATAATGTGGACATGGGATTGTTCGGCGTGTTTTGACTTGGGTTTTGTACTATGAATAGAGAGATACCCAACGTATGATTGTATTCTAGCCCTCTAAAATAGAAGCACCTAGTAAGAACCCCCGGATATGTCTCATATTCAAAGTGAAGAAACCGATGACCACCGACGGCAAATTCAATGAACCCAGCAGCCCAACTCGAATTCGGAGCCGAGTGTTCAATGTTGTTAAATGACACACACCATTTGAGCGGCCCTACATTGGTTGTAGTGAGCTCCTCCCCTTATTCCTCTACGTCATCCTCTAGGTCCTCTTCTGGCAGTAGGTTAGTGATATCCCGGAGGAACTGATCAAGTTCATCCGGTTGTCCCCCATTGGAATTCATAAGAGACCAGTCGTAATCCTCCATGGGCACATTATCATAAAGTGTTTCCTGCAAGACGGGGTCTAAATCTGCACTCGCAACCTGAAAATCGGAGTCTCCTTCCTGCGACCGGAGGTTTGGCTCCAGCACGAGGGCAGGTATGCCTACAACATCCCCCCTGGTTTCGCGAACAATACTTTGCCTGGACCAAACATCTTGCGCTTCCACATCCGTGAAGCTGCTGCGGTTGAAACTGCTGTCTGTTGAGGCTTGCGTAGGTACATGTACACGTGTAGGCGCGCCCCATGGAATCTGGCTGCCCATCCACTCGGGCGCGGTGGATGTGTTGGGAACATATCTCGGACCAAGCGTCAAGCCACTGCTCCCTCCCGATGAAGTATCGGGTGTTGGAATTGCTCGTGGGAGTAGAAGGCGGCCGCCTGAATTGCTGGTATTTGCTGAGTCTGAGCTTCGAGCGGCCTGCTGGCCACCACCGGAAGCAATGGTGCCGGAGAGCCGTCTCCATAGGCGGTCGAACAAGACGCCTAGTCCCCGCCGTAAAGCAAGGTCAAGTTGGCTGTGAGAGATGCCGTCCCTAATGACTATGCCCTGGGTGGCCAGAATCTCCTCTCGGAAAATGGACACACCCTCATCCCCCTCGCTGTACTCCCTCATCAAAGCAAACGTCTCAGGCATGTCCGAGTCAATGTAGATAGAACTGGGCCGTGGGTTACTGGGAAACAAGATGTCCCATATCAAATACCACTGTGTCTCGTCGGACGCCTGTCGAAACCTGGCCTCAATGGGGATTCTCTGCTCGTGTGTGACGCCATCCAGTTTGGCTCCCTCTTTCGGGGAACATTTTGCTTTCTGGGAGTGCGTGTGCAGGAGCATATCAGTGTCAAACGTGGTGAAGCATACCGGGCAGTAAAAACGAGGCCAGTGCCGTCTCCTGAGATGTTGTTTGAGATGGCTGATTTTGTGAATCTTCCGCGTAAAACAGTCCCGGTACTTGAATTGGTCGGATTTCCAGAAAGTGCAGGCAAAGGACCTTCCTTTTCCCGAGTCTGAGGGGGCTTCTTGGTTCAAATTTGGCTTCTTGGGCATTCGTGGTGCGTCATCGTCATCGCCGCCGCCGCCGCCGCCACAGTTGTCGTTGTGACGGGGACGTTTTCGGTTTGGGGGCGCCCTGGATGACTCGGTGGATGCCCCAGAATTTGTTCGGCTCGGTGCACTTGTGTGCGTAGACATTCGGCCGGAACCGTCACCAGGATTGTGTTGCCGTCCAGCAAGAGACTGTTGGAGGATACGCCGAAAAACACGCATGAAGACTTGTTGCCCCACACTGTCACGGTCTTGGTCCCAGCTATCCTCCGAACTGCTTGGGACAGACAGCATGTCGGGGTCCAGGGACTGAGTTGTGGGTGTGGTAGAGCGAGAGCAGGATGGGTTGTGGTTTCCGACAGTCACGTTTTCCGCTCCGTCCTCTCCGGAGGCAACTCCGCATTCGCAGAGCATATGCCGGCCAGCCTTGAGCTCCTCATTCGTGGTGATGGGGAGAGACTCGAGTCCGCTGCCTCTATTGGCGGAGCGGCTCCCCCAGGGGCATGATGAAGTGTTCTGCGTCGACGGGTGCCAAAGGAAAATGCCCCCCAATTGATTGATCAGCGCCAAACTACCATTGCGCGTATTCAGGCGGAGGAATTCTTCAGACAGCGCCGACTCCAAACTTTGAGTCCCAGTCAACTCGAGGAGAGCTTGAGATGAAATCTCCAGCGTTGGGCATAGCCCTGGCCGGCGTAGGATGGGATAACCGTGTATGGCTGCGATCGCACTGTAGCCCAGCGAGTGAAGTAACCGAGATAACGTCGTCCTAGCTGTGCCCCTGGCGAGACTGATTCCAATCCCTCTTGCGCTATCCTGTTTTGGAGACACCAGGGGGTCTGCGGAAAGCGCCAGAAGGTCTGGAAGGTTGACGTTCAGCATGCTCACCTCAGGCGTGACTTGGCTGGTGGATGTTGCTCCTGTCGAGTTTCCAAAGAGAACTGCAGCCAGCCATCCAAGCTGCTCCCCACAATCGGCAATAGAATAGGCTACCCCACCCACAGTGACAAGCAGGCTCTCAGCGTCCATTCCCACTGCCACACGAGTCTTGTCAGGCAGCTCATCGAGGTAGATCTTCTCTAGTCTGAGCCCAAGCCTCGCTGAACACCGGTCCCATGGGCTATCGGATTGCGGTATCAGATTTGAAACACCTGTCAGCAAAATGCTGGCGAATTCGGAGCCCCCTACCGGCCATGTCTGGTTGATGTACTCCCTAACTGTCGTCACCTGTGCGTCTCCAACGCATATTGTTGCGACGGTAAAGTCAGATATCCGGTCCAAAAGCTGCCGATTTATATTGCATTCACGGGCGAACCCGTTTGGGACCCGAAAGGTAACATGGTGCACAGGCGGCGCCCGTCGCTTGCTGATTCTCCGGGACACCTGATGGTCGGACCGGAGTTGCCGCAAGACCGTGTCCCGGATACGATCGGACGCCAGGAGGGGCAGAGATTCGGCCGTCCGGGGTTCTCTTGGTCCAAGAACGGCAAGCTTGCGAGCGCTGGTAATGAACCACTCGTACGCAACACTGCCATGAATGGCTTGAAAGTAGGTCTGAAGCTCAACGTGCGTGGTAATGTCAATACCATCGTCTTCATCCTCCTCAACGCCTTCATACAAGTCTCGGCGATCGACTGGAACAGGATCTGCCCCTTGCTTCCGGACCCACAGGATTATCTTTTCCTGGAGGGACATGCCATCTGGATCATGCTTATGGACTTCGACTGGAACGTCGTCGGCGGTATGCATGAAGCAGTCTTCGAGATGCGTGATCAACTCACTAGCGCAGCTACAGTTAGTCGCCAGCGCCGATGTACCATTCACTCACGACTAAGGTTCCCTGGGAGAAACTTACCGATGGTGCTTATGGATGAAGTGCATGATCGCCCGGCTCACCTGCGAGTTCTTTTGGCCAAGCTTGACGGCAAATGCTTTGATGAGGTCGGGAAGAGCTTGGCAGAGTACTGGCCAGTCGCTGACATCTACTTGTCGACGAATTTTGTTGTAGATGTCTGCAGAGAGCTCGCTCAGGTATGTATGCGTTAGGCCCGGTGCTGCCGTGGTTGCTGCCGAGTATTCCGTCTGCATGTCCGAGTCCTCGTCGTCTAGAACTGGTGTTATCGGGGTTTCATCGTCTCTAGCGGAGTGGCTGGTGGCCTCATCAACTGGCTTTGGCGCTGCTGTGTCCTGGTTTGGGTTCGCTGCTGATCCGTACCCAGAGTCGGTGAGTACTAATGGACGGCTTATGTCCCCTGAGAGGGGAAAATTCTCGGGTTGCTTCCTATCAGGAGCAATGGGTAGGGCGGCTGGAAATGATGGGCTTTCATCTTCTGCCTCCTACGACGGGCACAGTTAGCATCCACAGTTGACATGCAGCACTGAAGCGTACCGGGCGTATCCTCTGTCTCGGCATGTTGAATTTCTTTACGCCCCACACAGTGCCAATGTGGTGGACAAGCTGCCTGGTTCTGAAAGGGGACAAGCAGACAGATATGTATTAGCCAACGGGTCATGGGCGGTTATAGGGTGGCATACGTAGCAACAAAACCATGCTCCTCCTCCATCTCCCTCTTCACTGCCTTGAGAGTGCCTTTCTGATATTTCTCTAAAATGACACCCTTGAAGTTCTCCCATGTTTCATCGGGGATTCGTGTCATCCCATGGAGGCCATCCCCGTCGATTCCTACATTCTGAAACCTGATTTCACTAGGTTTAGCCATATCGAAACGGGGTCTGCCGAAACCTCGAATTGGCCGAGGTAGGTGAAAATGGGCGGCGAGTGACCAAATGAGAGTGTAATCTGCACGAAAGACATTGACTTTCGCGCTCTTGGGGGGAAAATTGAGATTGAAGAGTTGGGGAGAGCCCAAAAAACAAGTCCGCACAAATGTGCGCGCTTTCTCATTCCTATTGGCTGTCGGTCATGCGGAGTGACAAGGTAACCGCATTGGTCGGTTGGTCGGCTGGCAAGCCACTCTCACGAGTCAGGGGTCCGTTGTGTAGAAGGCATTCGCTGGTTTAACCCTGAGTACGATTCCAATTCCAGGAATTACACGTGTTGAGCTTTGGGCGCGCACGGTGTGCGATGACAACGGCGGTGGTGATGCAGAGCGAAGCGACCAAGGTAGCGAATGTCGTGAGGATGGGCCGGTTGGCTGCTCCTTCCTCTCTCGCCACTACTGGCAATGATAGCGACGACGATGGCTCGGGACAGCAGGCACCATTGGGTCGACTCCCGAGTGTTTTGCAACGCTCGACGGTTGGGTTTATGAATGAACGATCGAAGCGTTGACAATGCTTGATAGGTGATAATGAAGCAGCGCTTCATAGCAATTCGACTTTGCCACCAAAGCTGCTGTGTTTCCGCTCCATTATTAGCTCGATTCGATCCTATTGAGACACAGAAGGTGCGAGTAAGAGAAACCCCAGCTGCAAAACGTGGCCGGGCAGCGTGGCTTGCATCTGCCGCAGCCGCTGTTCTACCTATTCAGTCGGATTGGTTGCGCGAAAACCGGTGAGGCAGGAACCACGCAGTTTCAAACTTGAACCCCGACCAGAAAGGAGAAGGCTGTGTCGTGCCCGCCCCCTCTCCCCGGGCCACGACGATTACGATTCCTTCACGGGCAGTCTTTATGAAAAAGGCAAAAGTACACCACAGCCGCCAAATGCAGCCCGTAAGAGAGCCCAGCCTATCCGCTATCAATTGATCGTTTAAAGTCGGTGCTGACACATCAGTCTTCAATCGCGGCCCCTACCTCGAGATGCGATTGCCTGCCATGGCCTCGTATTCGCTACCTCGCCAAATTTATGGAAGCATCCACGTCACCAAAACGGGTGGCGAACCTTCCATTAAGCGACGTCCTCAGGCGCCAAGAGGCGGTGAAGGTCGGGGTGGTCGACTTCACGGATCCCCACGCAATCACAACCTAAAATTGTAGCAACATAGCCAGCTTCAATACGAACTCAAACTCGGCGCAAAATCTGGCTAAGGAGCACGTCAACTAGGTACTCGTTGTTGAAGATCTTCCGACGCCGTTGATCGAGGCCTCGGCTCGGCGTTTGACATTAATCTAAGGTTCTTTCGAAACTACCTCGAGGACCACACTTGGTACAACGTCGATGATGACTAGATCGGCATGACCGAGCTGAGGTCGCGATTTCAAAATCGGCCTTTCATGGTGTATCGGTACACAGAGCCGAGATTCTTTGATACCGAAGACCAAGCACGGCGTGCCGGCGAGCGAGCTGGCGGGTGGAATGTCTTCAGACCTCTCGACTTCGAAGGCCAGGCGCACGCAGAATCAACGCGTGGTGGGACCACTCGTCGCGTCGGGTCGGTCTGCTGAGGCGGAAAGTGTCGATCTGGACAAAGTCAGACGAACTGGGCTAGACTGGTGTGGTGTTGGTGAACCCTGCGATGCTCGACGGCTACTGGTTTTGGGGTGGGTACGGGAGTCTCGAAGCGCCACCTCCCACGCATTCGTCGGACGAAGTGCATTCTACGGCAGAGATCTCGCCATTTGACGCCATTCTGCGGTATGCCACCACGAATTCCGCAAAGGAGGTGCTTGTGCTAGTCGCCGACCCTGAGTTGATCACGAAGAAGGTGTATCCCCTCATCTTTGGGGAGATTTTCGTCACGTACCTCGCCTTCATCTTCATACCCAAGGGTTTCTTCAGCAGCCTTTTAATCATGAGCAACGCCTTGAGCAGCCGGGACGCTACCGTTTATGGCGTGTTCTTTGCCGTGGCAATTCCCGTAACTTTGCTTGCCCTCTTGGTTGCCGCGAACTGGAATAGAGTATTGGTGTGGTTTTCGGGGCTGGAGAATATAATGGGTCCAGTTGTAAATGGCCCGTCAATTGTTGGTAACTAGGTGCCCAGCGAAGGACCCACTGGATGTTTGTGATGGAAAAGACGCACAGTGAATATGTCCAGTTTCCAACCTCACAGCAATGGTGATGAGGGGCATAGCTACCTGAAATATAAGGGCTTCAACCCACTGCGAGGCACCTACAATGGTTCTGAAAGAACTGTGCAACACCACGATGCTCTTCCCGAAACATTCGAATGGAATGCTCAAGATTTATCCAGAACCCAAATTGCTTCACATCAACACAGATGAGCAAGAGCGTACGGCTTACTAGACCAAATTGACAGCTGCCCCCTTTCGTCCTTAGGTCTCCTCGACTCGGGGTCATATCTCATCGCCATGCTGAAAGATTCATCAAAACCTGCCAGAATCATCATGATTATGTTTGAACGATGCCTCGGGCAGGAATAGAAGGAAACTCGCAACCTACAAATAGGCGTGCACATACCTACCCACACTCCCGCCTCTGAGCAACTACCAACTGTACACCAGCGGCACGCCACCGGTAAGCCGCGACACACTGTGACAGACACGGACATAAACATAACACCGACCATCACCCACAAACAAATGCCGCCGCGCAAACGAATCAAAGTCACTATGCCACCCAACACCACCCCCTCCATGCAGCCCCAAGCCAAAAGACAACAGATGATCCTCAACTGGATCACCCCAACAGACCACACCCCCCTCCAATCCCACCTCTCCCTCCACCGCGCCCCCCTGCACGGGCGACTGGCTCTTCGACACCCTCGCCTTCAACACTTGGACAACCCAACCCACATCCTCCCCCTCTCCTAAAAAGACCAAGACGCTCTTCTGCCCCGGCCCTCCAGGATGCGGGAAGACCATGCTTGCCTCAGCCGTAATCGACGAACTGCAGTTTCTCTTCTCGGAGGAGAACCATCGCATCGGCATCGCATACGTGTACTGCAGCTCTCAACACAAGGATGGACAGACGGCTGGGGATCTTCTAGCTTCGATATTGAAGCAGTTGGCTTCGGGGCAGGGGGCGTTGAGCGAGTGGGTGAAAAGAGCGTACCGGGACCATGAAAGGGAGGGACGCCGGCTCAGGCGGTATGAACTCGTTCAGTTGTTGGAGAATGTGGTTTCGTCGTATGAGAAAGTTTTTGTTGTTGTTGATGGGCTGGATGAATGTAGCGA
>Ga0247758_1001052_pt1 | contig 22711 bp, 28 predicted proteins | sample UWRJL156409C4_FD_180950 | JGI IMG/M metagenome (GOLD analysis project Ga0247758, IMG submission 180950) | Plant litter microbial communities from Arlington Agricultural Research Station in Wisconsin, United States - UWRJ-L156-409C-4 | ecosystem: Environmental > Terrestrial > Plant litter >... | reverse complement strand
GGAAGCGCTTCCGGGGACGCCGGTCAAGTATACGGTTGAGCCGGGCCCGCATTTGTTTGATCTGGAGTGTGGGCTAGATGAGCCGTGGGTGAAGGAGGGGATTGAGTTTCTGAAGAAACATTGGTTGTGAGGGTGGGTATTGCGGTTGAACACGGTCACTTCATAGTAAGATTCCTGCTGGAACAAATAGTGCTACTGGAAAGATGCTACCTAGGTGGTATCACAAATGGGAGGGGATTATTTTCGAGCCCCCCTGATTCTTCCCTGTCCACAACCCACTACTGACAATTTCCCTTGCGCGGGTCGCCGATGGGGAAGAAGCATCCGATAGTGCCGTCCTTGTCCTGGCAGCAGACCGTGGCGAAGTTCAAGACGGTGCATGGCGATCCCGGAGAGCTGCAAGAGGGCTGGGACACAACCTACGGCACAAATCAGCGTCAATCACAACCACAAAGGTTCGGGAAAACTCACCGGCTTCGGCTTCGGCGTGCACTTTGTAGTGCACCGCCGGTCGTGCTGGTGGGCATCACCATGACGCTCCATCGACTTCCCAACCCGGGATTTCTTCGTCTTCTTCGCCCTCTTTGGCTCCTTGCCTGAGCTCTTCCCAGGCTTCGGCTTCCTTCCCTTTCCCTTTCTCTCGCCGACCGGCTTCTTCGGCTCCTTGGAAGTAACCACTTCCTCTGCTTGGTGAGGCTCGCGGCGGGACATGCCGATGAGCGTGGTGGTATTCATGTTGCGGGCCATGGCAGAGGAGATGGCGGTGGTGTTGCGGGACATGCTTTCAGGGATGCTAAGCACCCTGTTCTCATATTGGCTGCAAATGCGAGCGGCTTTTCATCATGCTATCATCAGATCAGGCAGTTTAGCTCTGGGAGTCTTAGCATTCTCCGATTGTGATATCTGAGAGTCAGATCGCGATGCCTGGGGCCTGCCGCCACCAGCTGATATGGATTCCTCCTGAGATCTCAGGCAAACCCCGCGATAATATGCATAGGTACGCGGGGGGGTTGATCGGTGTCAGTACGCAACTCTGGGAACCGAGGTGGCTGTACGATTTTGGCTGTGCAGTGGCCTGATTGAACAGTCAGCTAGTCTAATGTGTGCATCCCGAGAGCTCAGCTTTGAGCCTGTGCAGCAAGCGCCTTGGCCAGCCTCAGCCCGGGGAGCGCTCAAGTTTGTCCGACAAAATGCAGGAGCCTTGGGTAACTGACTGTGAACGGTTACTGCTAATGTCATTCGGTTGTTCTTGGCTGGGTGCGGGAGTAAAGTCTCCGCCTTTCAAGATAATCCTTCCGTGGTCTCCCCCTAGGATCAAAGTTGCCGTGATTACTGCAGGTCGCAGGACTGCTCGACAACTTTAGCCCATGTCCGACGGACGCGTCAACGTCCATCGGTCCAATGAGCATTCCTGTTGACGATGCAGCCTGACGGAACCATTTCGGCCTGCGTCGGAAGATTTGGTGGGGGTATGGCTCGGGTAGCCGCAGACGGACACAAGAGGGAGGTGGGGAGGGGGGCCGGCGGCACTCGACTGGACGCGCCGGCTTCCCCGGATATGTGAGGAATAAGCAAATATCAGCCCCTGATGGCCACTTGTTACAGAGGACCACTCAGGGGCGTGAGGGAGAAACAAAAAGAGCCATCCGCACGGATCCCCCGAAATCTCCCTCGCCAAAATCCTCGATCCCGGTGAATATTTCCATGGAGCACCTTGTATGACACTACGCCGACAGCGGGCAAAAGTGCCCGCCCCGGTCGCAAGGGCCAATACTCGTGCGATTTCGGACAGTCGCGGCAGCTTCGGTGCTATTGGCTGCTATCATGAGCTCGACGAGCCAGTTTCAAATACCATCATGCCCTCCATGCATCTCGACACTGCCTTCACTACAGCTGTGTACCCATTGAGCGTGAGACCAATAAAATTATGCAGCAGCAGCCACGAGTACCGTAACCAAAGCTTGTCAGCCTAAGTAGCTTCCCTGCTTCCTCTCCCTCCCGGCCATGCGCCGCAACAGAATCCAAGCTTTTTTCTCGGCCGCTCAACAGGCACCCTGAATTCTATACAACCCAATCACGCTGCTCTTGCCAGGGATCGGCCAACTTGCTTTAATGGTGAGCTCAGGATGGATTTCAAAATGTCTGACTTTTTTTCCCCCCGAGACTAGGCGAATAATATCATCTGCACACCGTGTACTTGCCTATGGTGGCTGGCTTCGCCAATCGAGGGGAAAAGCCAAAATAGTAACCAAGAAAATAACAACCAAACAAAACGGAACAAAACAGCACTTTGTATATCTACAATGCACTTAAAGGCGATGAATGTACATTATAGATAATTCCACGGCGCTTTCCCAGTTTCCAAGGCTCAAGCAGGCCACACAAGACTCCCGCCGCAAAGCGTCCTGGACTCGGCCTCACCATTAGTAGGGTGAGCCAACTTATCAACCTGATCTCGAATGACCTGCGGCAGAGCCCCATACTCAGCGGTGCGCGAGGGATCCGTCAAATACCTGGCCGCAGTAACATACTGTTCCTGCAACTTCGTGATGCCCTTTCCATACATCTCGGTGAGCCACTCCTGGTGCGCAGCGCGGTAGCTTTGAAGACCGCCGGGCTTGGGGATGGATGTGTCGCTGTCGACCGTGGTCATGAGTGTGTCCATTGCCTTGATGGAGAACTTGAGACGTTCTTGGGTTTCGGGGAGTTCGATGTAGCTGCACGTTGCCACTAGACGCCCTAGGGCGCAGACGCCGTTGTGTACGGAGTACCCGCTTGATCCGAAGCCGGTGTCGATGGTGGTGATGTCGGGGGAGAAGGCCTGTTACCGTGTAAGTCATGTTCCATTTTCATACTGTGACCTCTGACGAGGGCAGGGGCAGGTGGCAAACGTACCCTAAATTTATACCCATTCTCTCGCAGCGGAAACAGCGTCATCGTATCTGTATATGTCCGACTCGTGCCAATACAGTCCAGCATCTGGCTGGTGTAGCCTGTCGTCTCACCAATATCGAACAGGTCGGCAATCTGCGTGCACCCGCTGTCGCCGGGGAAGTATGTCTTTTGCAGATGATCGAGGAAGTTGCGGATCCAGTTGCCCTCGTATACATGCTCGCTATTCCAAGACGTCACGCCATTGAGGTCATTCTCGTCGTCCGTCTGCCTGGTCACCCAGTTGGTGGGGACACAGGCGTCGATAACCGTGGGATCCGCACACCCGTCGATGCCGACTTTCATAATGGGCACCGACAAGCCTGCCTCACCACGCTCCTGGATGTCGGTGGGCGACGGATACCCCTTGAGCTTGATCTTGTAGTTCGAGTGCCTGCCGGCCTTGCGGTTGCGCGGGTCGCAGTCCAGGTTGTAGTAGTCCCACTCGGCGTCGTCCTTGGCGCGTCTCTCTAGCTGTGCGCGTGCTGCATGCGCCGGGGCGACCGATGTGTTCGCCTTGGCCGCCGTGAAATCGTCACCGTCATCACCGCCCCTGTACGGATTCACCTCGTTGTCGTACCAAGCCCTCACCGCGTCGCTGTCCATGTCAGGGAGACAAGCACCCTCGGGCGCACCCCCAAACGAGATGCAGAGCTCAGGCAGCTCGATGACCTCGTAATCCGAGAAAATGACCTGCTCAAAGAACACGTCCTTATTCCCGTTCAGTTCCTTCCAGGCCTCAAGTCCGACCTCAGCACCCAAATCCAATTCCAAAGAGGCCCCAAACGGGTCAGTGCTCCCCTCGCAGAATCCAAGCTCGTCGTAACCCACCTCGGCCTCGATCGAAAGCGGGATCTTGACGTACACATCGGCGGTGATCCCGTCCTCGTCGAAAATCTCAAGACTCACAGCAACCGCGAGCTTCCCCCAGACTTTGCCCTTGGCAGTGATCCCGCCCTGAGTCAGTGTGGGAGGTTGGAAGTTAAATGTCGGCAGCCACCCTGACACCTCGACCCTCTCGGCAGAGATGAGATCGAGTTTAGCGATGGAGCTATCCGGGATGCTGGCTGATATTCCGGCCGTAACGGTCGCTTGCCCAGCGATGGAGGTGAGTTCATAGCCGGCTAGCAACTTGGCGTTGGGCCCAAAGGTCAACACGCCCGGGATTCTCCAACCGGACGGTAGCGGGATGGAAAACAACTCGAACTCATCGCTAGCCCAATCCTTGCCGGCGAAGTTGTAAAAGCCAGATAGCGAAGCTTCGAGGTTCAGGGCGGCACCTAGCTGCAACGGACGGGCGGAGAGCATGAGGTGGTCCAGGCCGCCAAAGACACTGCCTTCGATGTGCCCGGCGAACTCGAGAGCACCCTGTACGCCGCAGTCTGCGCAGGTAACGGAGAATTTGGTGCCCGACCAGGTCCTGTTGATGAAGGTTCTCGGCCAGGAAGATGCGAGGTTGAGCGTGAAGGCGCCGTCAAAGTTGAAGTCGAACTGCCGCTTTGCGAGATGCGGAGGCCACGGGCTGCCACCGGGACCACCAGGTCCCCCGGAAGAACCGCGCTGAATCTCGCCAAAGTCGAGCATGTACGAACGCGTCACCTTCTTCCAGGTAGACTTCTCAGCGTGCAGCAAAATGGTGAGGTTATGCGCATGGTACACGGCACGACTAACCACCCAGGGATCAGCCGACCAGTTCTTGCCGCACTTGATGTGATCCGCGACCATGACGAAAGACCGCATCGTGTTGAAGTTGACCCATTCCCACTCGCGCTTGGCGGCTTGAAAGCTGATGTTGTGTCGGAACTGGAGCATCATGTCGGACGTGCAGCGCACGGCCTGGAGCTCCCAGGCGAACTTGGCCATGTCGATGATGCGTTGGCTTTGCGGTGTCCAGGTTACGAGGGAGACGATGGTGGAGTGGTTGGTTCCGGTTTTGTTGCCGGTGCTCCAGAGCATTTGCTCGTGGTCGCTGAGGGTGACATTTGCTTCTGCATCGTCGCGCTTTGAGAGGTCTGAGTTGAGGGAGATGAGTTCGGGATCCCAAAGGTGGCGGGGGACGGGCTCGAGGTCGACGTAGTCGGTGGTTGCGATGGAGGCGTAAGCCTGATTGAATCCCGCGAAGGCGGAGAGGAAAAGGAGAGCTCGCATGTTGCGCGAGTGAAGGTTGGAAAACGAATGTCGGTTTAAGATGCAAAGGAGTGAAGCAATCTTGATAACATCAGGCGTTGCCGGCCATCTTCCGGGGACCCCGAAGAAAATAGTCGACGGTACCTACTTAACATATATTACCACAAGGTAAGGCACCTAGGTATGTATGCGAAAATGGCATGACGACCCCAACCCCTATTGTTGGACAAACATTCCACCGACGTAGTCCAATGATGACAACTTCGCTCATTTCCCATCGCATAATGAAGTTGTATCCATTACCTCCACAACTCGACGAAGAAGCAGCGTGCTAACGTTGCACGGCGGGTATGCTCCAAACATCAATAATGATAGAGCAGCATCGAAGACATCCTACCCCGCGAACCACGGAAGCCAACAACTGGACAGCGTACCCCTGAGCTGAGCTCCCCGAGCATCGCGCCCGATGCCACAAAAATAGAGAATGTGACACCTATCGCTGCAGGTTATCGCCATGAAATTACCGTGCAATCAACGAGCTGCCTTGTGCGGCTCTTGGCGAGCGGGAAGGTTGGAGGCGAGGTCGCACGACGAGGTAGTGTGCGGGTTGACATATACCGGGATGTGGGGATTTCGGGATTTTGGACCTGAGAAAGTTATCCCGATCTTATTTTTCCACGAGACGGCTCCAGGAACACCCTACGTGCAGAAAATTAAAAGGTTATGTGTGTGGTGCAGTTCTAGATGTCTACAAGGGGGCCGGGCTCGACCGCCACACCCAATTTCAACGTGTTCTTAGGCGTGGTTGCCTCGGGATGTGGTTTGGTTGGGGATGTGATTGGCTGGTCCACGATCCAGAAAGGGGGGAGAGATGCAAGGAGACGGGCCGACGAGAAGATCGGACCGCTACCGTACTTGGTGACCGGGGACCCTGGGATTGACCCCTTGCCTTTGCGTTCGGGATCGCGGCTGGTGGTTGTGGGTGGCGCGCGGTTGGAGAAGTGAGGTTGAGCACGCGCGACCCAGACGGGAGCACTGTGACGAACTGGAGAAGGCGTTGTAAAAATGCAAAGAGGTATGCGAAGGATCCTTTTCAACCTCTACCCAGAAAAGCAAGGCCTATTGGGAATGTAAGGAGCTATGGGTTCTTCCGACTGAAGGGGTAGGAAAGTATGACAAACTCATTTTTTCCACCGCGTGATAGCCACATGTGGGAAGTGATTCAAGAAATCCATCATGTTTGAAACTCTGTAGCCGATGGGGTCATCCCCGCACATGCAACATCGGTCGAGTGCCGAATTGGCAATCTCATCTCCGATCAGGACCTACCCCACGAAAATGACCGGCAACCACGCAGTCGGGGCTGACACTCCGGTTTATTTTGCTTGGACCTATTGCGTGCGCGTCGGCCAGAATAGAACAGCGCTTTGAAAGGGAGCTCTGTATCCGATGGTAATGAAGTTTGGTGGGCTTTGGGTCTTGTCGTGTCCAAATTCAGGGGCACCGCTCTCACAGAATGAACTCATCCTCAGAAACTTGGGAGCTGATATTCATCCCCATGAGCCTTCCATGTTCGATAGATCACACGCGTCTGCTCTAAAACAAAACCCCAGCGCTAGACTTCCCCAAATTGGCAGCAATGCCCACATATAATGTTCACAACAAAAGCAAACCCCCAACTAACCCCCCCAACGCAACAACCCCTTCCACGCCTCCAACCCTCACAACAGCAGCAAGATTACTTGTTTGCGCCGCCCCTCCACCACTTGTCGTAGTCGTACTCGCAGTCCCACCACTCCCAGCACCTGTAGTAGTTGAACTCCCACTCCCGGTCGTAGAAGGCGTAATCCCAGGAAGCAGCTGCTCACGACACAGCGCGGGCAGCTTTCCAGCATACACGGCCTGGTCCTCCTTGGAGCAGGTCTTGACGCATTCGAAGCGTCTGGGCGCATTGAGATGGCTAGCGCAGGTGCACTGGTCTAGGGCTGCGCCTGTATCGTTGCCGTCGCAGTGGGAGGAGTTGAGGTTTTTGGTGATGCAGTCTTGAAGATGAATGAACCCAAGGCTAATTCCTGATTTATACACCCGGCATGGCCCATGACGGAGCTGGCTCAAAAACATAGGGTCCAACCAAGGTCAACTCCCTGGTCGCCTGGAGCAAAGATTGTCCGTCTTATTTTGTTACCCCTGACTTTCCAGGTTTCCAAAGAGATAGCGGTCGGTGCCCTAACCAATCATTCTCCACGATCCCGCAGCACCGCTCCGAAATATTTCAAGATAGCGATCGATCATCGTCTGGGCAAACGTCCAGAAGAGTCCAATAGAATACCACAGCTGGGTAAGAACGTCGCATCGATCATTTCAGTGAATTTGGTTGGATTCAAGGGAGGTTTTAATCCAGCTTCTGTTGCTGAACAGTGTCAAGATGCGGAGAAGATATGCTGAGTATTTTATTCGTATAATTAATTGAAGAATGGATGTTTTACTAATATTGTTATGACGGGAGTTCCTGTGATAGTCAAGTTGCATTCTGGGGTTATTGTATTATGGGGTCACGACGTCTAACGGCTGGAGCCTTCTGGTTGCCCAATACATGCCTAATGCCCATGGCCCTGCTCTTCCACGTCATCAGGTGAACAACACGGTAGGCTTGAGAGCTACGAACCTCAAAAGATATCAAAATGCGACTCACACACGTCTAGACACGGAAAATGGAGGAATTTTCATCAGACACAGACATCCCGCCCTACGCCATTCTCTCGCGCGCGTGGGAAAAGGACAAGGTCTTGTTCCACGACTGGGAAAGAGGTAATATCGCCGGGAAAGCCGGGCTCCGCAGGATTGAGTTGCTGCAAATAAGGTATAAGATCATCTCGATTAGATTTAGGTTGACACGTAGGTTTTGTTTTATCGCCAAGCGGATGTCTTGGGCAGCATCTCGCAAGACAACCAAAACCGAAGATATGGCTTATTGCCTCCTGGGCATCTTCAGCATTATTATGCCGCTACTCTACAGCGAAGGTTGGTATTCGTTTTGCCGGTTGCAGGAACAGATTATCAAGCGCAACGCCGACCTCATCATTGTCGCATGGGATTCCCCACCAGGACCATCCTCGCTGGACAACTTTGCGCAGACCTCGTGTGGCTCGTGGTATAAAAAGCGCTCCACCGGTTGTCGTTTTTGGATTGTGAGGTCGGCATCTTCTCCGATGCTGGGAGGACTACCAGGGGGTTAGTAAGCGGGGTACTGAAGGGTTTCGACCGCGAACTAAGAAAGTACAACGCACCGTTCGATATTGCGCTTCCTGCTGTGACGATATAGGCATGTGGTATTGTGGCGTACGCGGGTAGAAAGGTGTTTGCGACAGGAAGCGGCATGTTTGGGCTGGGTCCGTGGGATGTTCAGCGTGGTGATCTGGTTGGTTTGTGTCTTTCCCGAGTGTGAGGTTCCCTTTGTGCTTCGCATGGTCAGTGATGCAAGAAACGCAAAGAGGGATGTGAAGTTTCTGTGGAAAAAGAAAGTTTATGGGGGTATCTCTGTGCGGGGCAGAGGGGCGTCAACGGCGTTGTGAATATGTTGGTGCCGAAGGCGAGTGACCGTGTGGCAGGGGATGAGTTGGCGGTGTTCGCGCCACGGATAGACTTTGTGGAAGCGCGGGCGAAGGTTATGGAATACTCGCTGGCCGAGGCGGTGCAATGTTGGCTGAGCATTTGCTTCGATGAGAGATTCCGCAGTACGATGACGCGTGAATAGTGCCAAGGAGGAGGATATTTTGTTGGTGAAAGTTGATTGGGATGGGGATTTGAGTGCAAGGTACGTCGACTTGGCAGATACATTCGAAGTCTGGCGGGTTGATAGAAAGGGCGTGAAGCAGATATTGAGAGCGCTTCTCGAAGGCGTTGCTGCTTGGAGGCCGCAAGGTCAGCTTGACTCAGCGAGGAAATGGGTACCCGATAGGAACCTGGAAGAATAGACCGCACGGCTGCTTGAAGCGCGCGGTGTTGCGCTTCGGCGGGTCGACTCTGGCGCCTTGGATTGGAGTGCATTCGGCCCTCTCTTTCCCGGTGTCACTCCTCGCGTGCGGAGAAGCACCTCGAGACGCAGTAGTCCCGCAGCACATTCCTGCGGGCCGATTCCGGTGCGGAGAATGAGTGGTGGAGGTCGGTCGATTCGCGCCACCGGATGCGACCTCCGATGACGAGGACTCAAACACGGCACAATGTTGTGGAAGTGGGGAATGAGGGGAAGGTAGAAAAGGGGGCGGAAGGCGCGGTCAATTCCTGCTCAAATCATAGCCATCTCCTCGCTCTCTGGCTGTCAATCGAAGGCACAAACGCAATTCTTTCTCTTGTTCTCATCGAAAGCGAGAAAATGACCGAAGAACCGTCCTATGACCAGCGCGTCGAGCCTGGCTCCTTCCTCCACGAACCCTACCCCTGGCCAGCGTCTATAACAGACGACGCCGTCGATGCCGCTGCCATTGCGGAGCAAGCCGTTGCAGCCCTCAGCCTGGAGATGGACCCATCGTCGCGGTATTCCTTCTCGATGTGAGCTCGGGCACCGCTGGCGAGGGTGACGCCGAGGGTGAGGAGGGAGAGCTTCATGGTCGGGAATGCTCTTGGCTCCTGTCCCGTCGTGCGACAGTGCCCAGGTGCTTTTGGCTTGGTAAAGGCGCTCACCAACGAACTGCGCTCATTGTTGTAACTTCAAGTTTTCCTTGTACGCTCCTTCCGTTTCACCCAATTGGTCCCGCATTTTTGCGACCGATCCGCCGGGGACCGCCAATTCATTCAAGAGTATCCGGTAACTGCCGCATTCAGTCATAAGCTGACAAGCGCTAACACCAGTGTGGCAACTGAGCGGCCGCCCGGCAAAGGATCTCCCGTGGATCCACACGTTTGTGTCAGCGCGCCTAATCGTTCGCCTAACGTTGAAGGATTTGGCCCCTGGTTTGGCATTGACAGAAGGAGCGGAACCCCGGTCAGCTCAGCCCTGTCAGCCCTCTCGATACCATTGACCTTAAGCTTCTGACACCCAACTCGACGTCCCGATTCCACTTGGCTGTTTGATGAGCCCCAACCTTATTTCCTCATTGGCCGTTCCAGCACCGCTTTAGCTCTCCTGCTCGCTTTGGCACTCTCACACGCTACCGTACGGACGGCGAGCCAAGTGACCCTTTGAAGCGCAGGGACTCGTCCCATACACCCTGACCAAAATGCCACCATCGACCAACTGCCCCCAATCTCCAGCTTAGCGAGATCCTTCTGCGCAGGGGTGCAGCGGCGAGCCGGCCGAGGGTCTGGCGTAAAATGCCGACGCCCCTCGCCATCGCGCCTACGCGCACGGCAATCGTCTTCAACCGCGAACACACTCCTCCGAGACATCAACTACGAGGCGCGCGACAGCTCCCTCCATCCAGGATCGCAACTACTATCAATCGGCACAACGCTCACAATGGCGGCGGCGGTCACACCCGGGCCAACCTTGGCAACGCTGTCAGGCACAAAGGTGCTCATGTACCCGGTGCCGACGGCATGGCCATTATCAGCAGGATGCGACAAGTACATCTACCGCCAGTCGAACGGGGGCCTGATCCTCGCCTACGATGTCATGTACCCTTTGATTGTCGAGGCGAAGGCGGCGAGCTGCTTCCACACCGAGAACTCGCTGTGGTGGCTGCAGGCGGACGGCCTGAGCACGTCCACCGCCCTGGGGCCCACCTTTGCGTGTCCCCAGTCGTACAGCGCCGTCCACAGCATCGTCGAGAGCGACGCCGCCGCAGCAACACACTACACCTACTGCTGCCCGCCGGGCTTCCAATCCGGCACCATCTTCCCCACCAACGTCCGGTCCGTGAACCAGTGCACCTCGACCGTGCAGCCGGGCGGCACCGTCTCGTACATGACCTTCACCAACGTCAACAACGCCCAAACCGTCAGCCCAACATCCACCGTCGTTGCCGTGTCCGTCGCTACTGTCTTCGCCCCGCCCGTCAACGGATACAACATCGTGCGCCGCGCCGTGGACGGTGCTAGCAGCGATTCTAGCGTCGCGAGCACCACCGGCACCGGCTCGGCAGGCACAACGGGTGGCTCAAGAACAGCAGGGAACAGCCAATCAACCTCCCCGCCTGGGGGATCAGGCTTGGTCGACCCAGTAGCGCAGTCCAGCGGGCCATCATCCAGCACTATCGCGGGCGCCGCCATTGGAGGCGTTATTGGCATTCTGCTGCTGGTGGCTGTTGCCTTTTTTCTCGGGAGGAGGCGTCGATCCTCGGCCGCCACTACAGGGAAAGTCGACAACGGCACACCAGATCTCGCGGGCGGGGATATGACGGGAGCTGGACCAGATGGGACGAAGGGGTATTATGGACATGCATCGCCGCAGTCTAACATGTCCGCGACGCCCGTCAAGTATTTCCCAGCGGCGGCGCACGAGCTGCCACAGCAAAATGTTAGACACGAGTTGGGGTACCAGGAACACCAGAGGTTCGAGCTGCCGGGGCAGCAGGATGCATATCGTCCTAGTGGCGGGAGGTGAAACGTGTATGCGAGGGAATGAAGTCGATGTACGATGTACGTATGGGCTGCATCTTGGGTATTGGCGATTTTAGCGACCTTTGGCTTAGACGTTGTAATAAAATAGAACGGTGGTGTTTTGTTTGTCTTGATTGGTTTGGCCTTTTTTGTTGCCTGGCAAGAACCGCGGTGGTGGTCTGGTGCCTTTGTTAGCGCGTGTGGCGGTGCAGCTTTTCGAGTCCGAATTCGCCCCTGATCAACAAGTCCGAGGTTGTATTGGTGCTCAACACCAGGAACAGGCTTCCTATAAGGCGAACTGAAAGTCCAGACTCAGCCACCGCCTCACTTCGATGTCGACTTCAACGTTGAATATAAAGCCATTCGCCACAGATTCCCGTCTGCTCAACTACAGCAATATTCCGCCCTTCCAGCCGACTGACCGTTTGAAACACCCTCAACACTTCCTCACGCCCACCCACCGCAACTTGAACTTCAACACCATGAACACCACCGGCATGATCACCTCCACCACCCTCTCCTTCGGCCGCACCTGCCCGGGCACCCTCATGCAATCCCTCCTGAAAAACCACCCCTCCGCCGTCGCCGCCCTCCAAACCCTCCAAACCTCCTTCTCCCACCGCCAAGTAACCTACCAATGCCACCTCCCCTGCCCCGACCTGCGCATCGCCCACAACTTCGTCACCTCCATCTCCGCCCTCGAGGATCTATCCGTGCTGAACTACGAGGCCGACGGCTCCGTTTTGTGGCCTGCTGTGCTGCATCATGCGAAGTCTCTGAGAAGGTTGGGGATTCATAGCCCACCGAGGGAGCATTCGCATGTTTGGACGTCCGAGATTATTAAGGCTGTCGGCGCGGGGTTTCCGGTACTGACGCACCTAGAGATGGACCTCCCGCTTGAGGAGGCAGAGGGGCTGGTTTCTGCGGAGTCAAATTCCGAGTCGCCTGTCTCTGAAATGTCCGCGGCTTCGCCTATGGTGGTGGAACTTGCGAATCTCCGCCGGCTGGAGTCGTTACATGTCAATATCCCTCTTCTTGACGAAGAGAGTTCCTTTGCGGGTGAGCATACGTGGAACGCCATGGGGAGTATCTCCTTCCCGGATCCGAATAGGGGGACCTGTGGGCGGTTGGCTAAGGTGATCATGGGGAGATTCCCACTCGATGCGGCGCTGAGGAAGCTGGAGGTGAGGTTTGCAAGGCGGTGCTGGGATGATCGGTGCCAGTTTTATACGGTGGGGTATTCGGTGCGGGTGGAGAGGGGGGAGGATGGGAGTGTGACGGTGGAGGATAGGGGGAATTGGGTGGAGTATTTGGTGAAGTGGCCGGAGTATGGGGGGGTGTTGTGGGATTTGATGCAGGAGTATCAGCAGAGTTGAGTGTGTTGACGGGCGGAATGCCACCTTGGAGGTGATAATTATATACAGACAGGAACCTGGATTCGTTTGCAATGCTGTTTAACTGGAACGGCTGATGATTGGATCCACTTCAAGAATGAGCGAAATGGCTGCCACTTTGTACATGTACTTCAAACGCCAATGCCCACATAGCACCATGTCCCAACCCAGAACAGGAATTAGCGCTATTACGAGCACCCTTGGCTGCAGGGAACGACCAGTGGGGAAGACAGAATTCTTTGGGACCTGGGAAAGTTATCAGTGAGCTTGTTTTTGGGGGGGAGGGCTTTTAGCGCAGACGTATCGACACTTGGCCCCAAGCTCGTTCTAGACTCGCAAGCTTGAGGTCTGAGAGATGGGAAGGATGCCAACAAGCATCACATCTAGATGCAGTTCATTGAGAACGAATAGCAGCACCCCAGTGCCGGGTCACTCCTTGAGGCTGACCTACTCAAGAGCCATATTTTACCAGAAGTTTCCGCGTGATCATTTCGGCGCCGTCTTTGTACTTGTCACCGAGGAAGTAGTACTTGTGCCTATTGCCGAACATTGCATAATGGTTCATGTATTGGTACCTAGCAATCGACAGTTAGACACAGGGGCTGTTTGAATACAGGGTATCTTCCAACTCACAGTTATATAGGGCAACACGGTCCCCTTACTCCTCCGCTGACTCAGTCTTGGAGAAGATTCTGTGGTACTCGTTAGGAAATGGCTTTCCAAAGCCCCCAAGCATTCTCATGATGCCGAGGTCGTATCCACTGTGGGCGTAACAAGCCGAGGGGTCGAAGATCACGTCCTCAAGCGAACCATCGGCCACCCTGCTACGGGTGGCGTTGCCGCACTAGAGGTCGCTATGTACCACGACTGGAACAATTCTATTGCCGTTCTTAAGATGTTAATCGCTGAGAAGTCGAGGAACCACGGGGCAGATAACACCGTCAACAAGTTCTCTGAACTCAGCGTCGCAGACGCAGCGACGCCATCGCTGCCACGAGAGCCCTCACAGCGCTCCAGCATGGGGGCCAGCCTGTTCTCGGAAAAAAACTAGGCCCACGAGGCTTTGTAAGAGTTGTCTTGGGGCGTGTCCCCGCAGCACGTTGTGACGGGAAAGCCGAATTGCGATCGCGTAAAGCGGTTGGGTATCGGAGCCGGGGTTGTGTGTAGCTTGGCTAGTTTACGGGCTAGCCCTTTCCTTAGGGAAAAGCTGTCGAGAAAGCCAGAGAACAGTGGGAATAATGAATTGGAGAGTTGGAGGAAGTCGATGACTAAAAAAGAGGTGCAAGGCGACGACTCAAAGGTGCCTAAGCCCACTGGGCGGGGGCAGAGATTTGCTACAGCGGAATGAATGGCGTGGAGCCCCGCCCGTTCCCCTGTGCACCTCAACGTACGGCTTTTGATTAGTGGCAAGCCTGGAATAAACAAGCAGTGGCAAGCGAATGGTGTATACCTTCAACTAGCAGCGTTGCGTCGTCCGCATCTGAAGTTTTCATGAAGAAAAGCTGTTCAATGCCACCTGGCAGCTTGGCTGAGATTCTTGCAGCAGACGCACTGCTTGTTCCGTGGCCGAACGGAGGGATGATGATGCACGATGGGCCGAGACCGAGCAGCTTGGCGACATTTAGGTCGATTGGCAAGGTCCCCATAGTGGGATGGATACTCTCTCACGGAGATCGGGTCAGGGAGCTTGGTCTGCTGCCGGGTACAGGAACCCCAGTCGTGATGATGGTGGAGCTCAATCAGCTGAGGTGCATTGATGGGGAGAGAGAAAAAAGGCGGTCGACTTGCCGTGGCAGTCGCAGCACTGGCACTTGTAACACCCTACTGTTGAGCTGGATTCACACGTTTGGAAGGCACCACCATTTGGCCCTACTATTCACACAGTATTTCAGGCAGGGCAGGGCAGCCACAGCTTTCAGCATAATCAAGCATAGTTACCACTGCTCAATATCACCGCTGACGTCAGTCAACCGTGGCGCGAACTAATCAAGGTCGACGGCGAGTGGAATACTGCGACCCAGTTCCAACCGCCACGAAACCGTTCGAAACATTCCCAAAGTGAGTTCCACAGGGAAAAGGCGAGGTGGTTCACCTGACCTGCGTTTATGTAAGTGGAGGAAGATTGCCTGACTTCGGGAATAGTCTAAGAGACGGCAACCTGAAGCTAGTACATTGTGGGACGGCCCACACCCACCCCAGAAAATTTCCATTCTTTAACTGAGCATCTCCAGTGTAGGTAGCTTAGAGGCAGAGGACCTTTGAATGGTTTGTCCTACAAACCTTGTCAGCACCTGCAACAAAAGGAGGCAGGTAAAAAGTATAGCCGTCAATTGAGAAGGTGACACAGAGCTGTGATCTAACCGCCTCCTCTGTTTTGCTGGGTGAGTGGATTCCTTCTCGTATGTGCTGTTGGGAAGGCGCATAATGAGGCGCAGCTCGACTCATCCGTGCCCCAACCCAGCTTAACCGGCTATCTGAACCTCGTATTCGGCCTGAAATGGCTAACGGGCCGCGTCTTTGGAAATTGCCAGACATTAGTTGAGTTAAATAGGCTCCTCCCACCACTGCGGTTTTGAGGCCCGCGATGCGCCATCCATCCAGTCATCCACCGGTCGTCAACAACAATGGGTTATCGATCCTACGAGGAAAAGGCAGCATGGTATGATGTGCGCAGGTGGAGCCGGTGGACATGGGTGGGGGTGGTTGCGGCGGCCATTGTTGTCGTCGTAGCCGTGATCGCTATTCCCGTCGTTCTCGTTTCGAAGCGCAACAGCGAAGGCCAGTATCCAAATTACGTGAAGCTCAACTACTCGCTAAGCGAAACCTGTAAGTGACCCTGGCCGGAGTTTGAGATAGTTCAAAACTTAGCAGACTAATATTATGTAGATAAAACCGACCACTTCTTTGACAACTTCCACTACCGCGCTGGCGATGATCCAAGTAACTCCCCGCTCAGCCCCCTTTTCACCACCAAGGCTAACCCATTCATAAAAAGCACACGGCCACGTCCACTACGTCGACCCCGACTACGCAGCGACATACAACCTCACCCCAACCCTCCCCGACTCCGTCATGCTCAAAGTCGACACCTCGGTCGGCCCCTCCTCCAAGCCCGACGCCTCAACCGGCCGCTTCTCCGTGCGACTCGAGTCCAAAAAACAATACAACCGCGGCCTCTTCCTCTTCGACGTCAAGCATAGCCCCTACGGCTGCGCGACCTGGCCGGCCCTCTGGCTCGTTGACCCCTCGCACTGGCCCGACCACGGCGAGATCGACGTCCTCGAGGCCATCAACCCCGGCGCCCCGTCCACCCTCTCCACCGGCGGAAATTCCGCCACACTACATACCAGTCCGGACTGTCGCATGGACGGCAAGCGCAACATGACGGGGTCCATCGCCGAGATCTTTGGGACTAGCAACTTGGCGACGGACTGCGACGTCAGCACAAGCAACAAGAACAACAACGCCGGCTGCGGCGTAGAAGGTGGCCCGGAGACGTACGGCGCGGGGTTCAACACTGCAGGCGGGGGTATTATGGCGGTCGAGTGGCGCGCGGAGGGCATTCGGATCTGGCAGTTCGCAAGGCAGGGAATTCCCGCCGATATCCAGGCGGGCAGCCCAGATCCCGCGAGTTGGCCGGTGCCGCTGGCAGATTTCCCGAACACGAATTGTGATATCGGGTCGCACTTCCGGAATGCGAGTATTGTGGCCAATATCGACTTGTGCGGGGATGCTATGCCTGAGAAGGTTTGGGGGGCGTCTGGTTGTGAGTACCTCCAGTGTTGATTGAGATGAGGTGAATATTTGAGACTGGAACACTAACACAGATATAGGCCCGACCCCCTGCGTGGGCTCGCACAAGTGCGTCGGTGGCTGGACCAAGACTAACTGTACTGATTTTGTGTCGAATAACCCTCAGGCGTTTGCGAATGCGTACTGGGAGTTTGGGGAGTTTCAGATCTACCAGTCCTCTTAGAGTTATTATGCCCATCGGAAAATCAGAAAGTAAACCAATGTCTCGGCTCATTTTATGGAGTACCACCACGTCGTTGGCCGATAGGGCCCGTTATTGGCGCCGTTGGGGGTTATTGTTGCAGTTGCACCAGACCGTCTAGAACTTGGACACACCAGTATGACGGCGAGGTACCTCATACTCATATATCGGAGGCGGCTGTCTCGGTTCCCCTCAACTGATGTAGAATTGAATGAATGAATGAATGAATGAATCTAAAATATGATTCCAAGATGGTGTATATATTGAGCGCGAACCCACTACATTCAAGGCCGTTAGTTGGCTTTCGGACAGAGAACAGCAAGAAAACATTACAGCACTAGACTCCGTTGCATCCATCCATGTAATTTCAATACATCCCTACCATCCCCCCCCCCCCAAAATGAAACAAACTTGGATCGTCTTGGCCGCTCTTGCGCCCTTCACTCTCGCTGTCCCTTGGGTGATTACTATCACCGAAAAAGACATCTCAACTCCTGGTGAGTACCACCTAACCCGCCAGTGTTCGACTTGTTCAAAAGTCTGACGACCCCCTTTTCCACCCTGCAGGATCAACCCGCTCTCAGCACCACGCCCTTCGCGATGACTGCTCGTCCTGGTGCCGAGGGCATTGCCAAGACCGGGGAATCGGCAGCGGCAGATGTGAGAACGGCCAGTGCACATGCGGGAGGCTTCAAGTTGTGCCTTTCCTTCGCGATGACTGCGATGACTGGTGCGAAGGTTCTTGCAAAGAGCGGGGATTGGAGGGCGGGGGTTGCAAGGACAGCCAGTGCATATGCAAAGGGAAGGATCCAGCGATCTGCGAGTCTTGGTGCAGGAATCCGGGTTTCCCTGGTGGCACATGCAAGGATGGCCAGTGTACATGCGGATTTCGATCGCCGCTCCTGCGGCAGTCTGGGAGTTGAGGAAGGACTGAGAAAAGGTGCTGCGTAGGAACGAGATTTGGTTTGTCAAAAACGCTCCGGATTGTTCAACACACTCGTACACAAACTCGAATCGGTGCCAAATCAAAGGTGCCGAGCCAAGTCGTGACGCATCCAAACTATCCCAATTACTGATAAATCTCGCCTCGCCTTATACCACCCTTCGAGCCTGATCCGTCGATGAAGTAGCTGACAGTGTTTCCCCTGGCCTCGGCGTCGGAACGCGACACTTTGATACCGACACCCACAGGATCTTTGAGTTTTCCGCCGAACCCAGCCCCCTTCAGAACATCTAGGCTGTCCTTATCAGCACCTGTTAGCAACGAGACAAGCCCAAAATCGCGTGAAATGGGCGTTGGGAAAAGCAAGAGCACAGTTAAAAGGAGCCAACACTGACGATTGGCTGTAAGGCGAGAATAAAATAAAGCCCCCAGTCTGCCCTGAGGGTAGGAACATCCCGGGTGATAGTCTGCATTTGCATGTATGTTTCGTTGTAATGATCCTTATCCAGGCCCAGTGTTGTGTTGTTCTTGGTGTTCCATCGTGGACCGCTGATCTGCACAGTTACGAATCCCTCAAGCGCTGCGATGGTTGCTTGGAACACAGCGGCAAAAACAGCGGCGTTGGTAGGTATCTTCCAGTGGGATAGGTTCCGAAACCTTGCAAAGTCGCCGATATAGTCGCCGATGCTCTGCCCAAAGGTTTCCTTCAAGTTCAGCTGACAGTTGTCGTAATATTGGTAGTCGGCGTCGAGAGGATCCCGATCGCAGTCCGCCGACTCAAGCTCGATGGACGTGCGCGTGATCTTCCAGGTCGCGGTGCAGTTGTGTCTCCTCAGGTCGAAACGCATCGCGAGAGGCAGAAAATAGCGCCAAAGTGTCTCTTGGTCGTTTTCTCCCCCACCTAGTGTTGGCATCGTGGTAGTGAGTACCCACGAACCGTCCCACGATAAGGCGAGGTCGTCAGCAGCCAAGCTTGCATGCGCAATGACGCTCCTGTACGCATTGTTGAACTTGTATATGGCGGCATGGCTGGTGGGATATTGGCCAAATCACCCGCCGTATCCAAGAACGGGGCGGTGAAGTTTACTAATACTGCATTGAACCTTGGAATCGGACTGCCGAAGTCCTCAACCATCGAGTATCTCATAAGCCAGGACTGAAACCCTGGTGGTGCGGCCGGAGCGAATTCTGACATTGTTGTTTCTGCTTTGGTTTTCGCTATGCCTCCGCCGAATTGCTTGTAAGATACGCTCAACACCAGCGGTAAGGCGGCCAGGAGCGTCAGAAGCGTCTTCCATTTCCAAGCTAGCTGGCTCGCCAGTGGTGACAAGTTGAGAAGGCCCGCTAGGTTTTGGAGCCTGGGGTGGCCGGACCGCGCCTCCAAGAGGATGAACAGGAACGGCGAAACTCGTGGCAGACACTGGTTGATAATTCCCAGCAGGAATCCGAGCCCGACGATTTGGTTGCTGGTACCCAGTTTTGCGGCGTAAGGCAAGCCAGGGTGTATTATCGCAATGCCTGCCGCGAGACAAGCAAACGATGCAAGCGCTGCGACAAGATCCGCATTGTCGACCCGACTTTTCGAGGTCGGCACTCCAAGATATCGAGGTCCCCTATCGCTTTCTAATTCGGGCGCTGGCCGTCCCAATACAAGCGGTGTCAATGCCGGCCCCGTTTCCTCCAGCGGCTGAACTTCCTCGGGCTTTTGCACAGACGTGACAGTTGCCATCTTGAGACCGTGAGCTGAAATCAGCACGTAAAAGCCAAAAAAAGATAGTTTTCCCTGGGACTGGAAATAGGATGCAAGTTGCGGAACATCGACTTGATAACTTTGTTCACATCACAGAGGCCAACTCCCCATATTGGGGCCAAGCATCCAAGGCAGATTCAGGGGATCAGCTTAGGCGAACTGGGAGCTGAACGACCACTCAAACGAAGTGACATGGCTATCTCTACGCCGTAGGTACTATGTGATCTGCAGACAAACTTGGTTCAGCGATTGGAAAGCGGAGGCACGCTGGGGAGCCGATTCGTTGGCCCCAATGCCTGCAGGTTGTTGCATGTGCGTCTGTCTAGGCATTCGTCAGGGTGCCCGGGCGCTGAAAATACGGCCACTTCAAGACGAATGGGGACACGGTATTTCTGCGAGGCTTGGTGGCTTGCTGTAGCTCCGGAGCTGAACTTCCGGGTGTGGTCTAGCCAAGACAGATGTTTGGTAATGGCAATCGTCCGCGTGGTGCAGGAGCTGAAATTATTGCATTGGCACTGAGAATTATTTGATGTCCCCAGAATATGCCACGTCATGGACATCCCTTCGGTCTAGATTTTGCGCTTCCCTCGAGCAGCCTGCATCCCATCCGTGGCGCGCCCGAGGTAAGCAACGGTAACGGTGCGGCCTGAGGATCGATAGACTTGTGGCATCTAGCGAGCCTAAATGGACTTCTCGGCGTTGTCGGTCTGGTTGATGCACATGGCGTCTGCCCAAAGGATCCGGTCGGACGTGGGGGACCGTAAATCGGCGACGACGGACGCGAGGCTCTGGGTGAAGATGGAGGAGACGGGTAAGACCTGCGACGGGGCTGAGCTTGCACAGTTTGTACAAATCGCTGGCCATTGTTCGTTGATCGTATCCAAGACCATGCTATGTGCTTGACCTAAGCAATGCGAATTTTGCGACACGCGTCAATATCGAAGGCTTCGCTATTCATGACGTCATGAACATAACAATCCCCGACAAGATTCCACAAGCCAACATCTGCTGACTTCCGCAGCACCAACGGAGTAGCACCTCCGCGAGCGAGGAGGATACGGTCACCCGCTCGAACGTGCAGGCAGTTGGAAAGCCCGATATATCCCCGCCGAGTTCTGAAGGGGATCCGATCGACCATCCACGTCCCTGGCGGCACCTTGTTGAGCCCTGTCATTTCTTCCACATCCAGGCCGTCCATCATCCCCCCCACAGCCATCTTGGTCACAGAAACTCCCCCGATGATGGCAACTCTAACATTGCGAAAACGCTGCGAGGATCAGCCGACCCAGGAGTTATCTAGTGACGATAGCTGAGCCGCCATGGAGAAATATCCCTTGAAGAAGTTCTTGGCTTTGGTAGAACGGAGTTGCTCTGGAAGGTTGCCTATAAATATAGTGGCTAAAACTGCCTCAAGAGAATCCTCTCCGGTCGGGGGATACTTCGCACCCTCCTGGTGCCCCCACATCTTGTAAGCCTGATGCTGTCTTGCGATGAGATCTGAGTCCTCAAGTCGCTGATTTGAGGACCCGTTTAGCTCTGGGAGACAGCTTGCTATCAAAACATCTGTCGATTCCCCAATCTCGTCAATGATCAAGCCGCCTAGCTTCAGAATCCCGCCGTTGATCTCGTAGACCTTGGGATACGTGCTGGCAAGACACAGGTCACTAGAACCAAATACCCCGACCTGAATGGTGCGTCGGACTTTGACACACCGAACGCGGTGACCTCTGCGATTCTCGTGGCCGTCCAGTTCACCACCCAAGACGGCAAACCAGGCACTCGGTTGCCTTCGATTGCGTGCCCGAGCCCAACGCTTGACAGAGCATACAGCCTCGGAAATCGCGCCATGAGGCTTTCTGTCACTCGCTGGTAGAAGATGGCTATATCCACCTTGTAGTCCGGGTCGATGAATGGCCCTGGACTCTCATCATTTCCCCCTGCCACCATCCCCAACATGGCACACACCTTGTCTCGAGGATCAGTGGCCAAAGAAGACGAATTCCAATTGCAGCAACCACATGATGCCAACTCCGTCTTCGGTCCCATCCCTTCCACTGGCGTCGACAGTACCCTTTACCGTATCCAGTCTGCCAACACTCTTCATCTGCCTGCTAAGCTCGTCCCGAGTGGGCGCAATCTCCCGCCAGCTGCAGTAAGCCAAGATGACCTCCGTCCACTCATACGTAGACTGGCCCCAGTGCAACCAAACCTTTCCCCGAGCAAGTGCAACCTCCTGGATGATCCAAACCCGACGCCACTACGGATTGCGAAGGAGTTTCAAGAGCGCTGCGAAGTCCGAGCTGTGCTCGCGAAGCCTCCCCCAAGCACCACTCCACGCCAACTTGAGTGCCGGCGACGAGGTGACGTTGGCGGAAGCCGAATGGACAGTGGGCAGCGGCACGCTGAATTCCTTCGATATGTCGTGAGCAAGGCCAACGAGCTCTGTGATTTGGCGTCCCGCCTCGGTAGTTTCGTCGTGATCAGCTGCCCCCAGCCAGACTAGGACTTCGTGGGCCCGCTGGTATATCTTGCCCATCAGCGGCATCTGCTGGTTCTTCTCGTCCAGGTGATGCATATTGTGTCAGCCCAGATCGACACGACCTCGGTCGGGCTCCGGAAGCGGTGCAGTGCATCGAATAGGTTGGGAGTGATGTGCAGCAACGAATTGTCGCATACGATGTCGCTGTTTGAAGTCGGCGATTCTCCCCAGCAGTACGAGATGGCGCGGTACTGAGGGAGTGGGTCGGTGAGAAGCGAGACTTCTCGTAGTGTGCACGAGATTGGCGTTGACCCGCTGCCGGGATGCAGATCGAGGATTCGGATCGTCTCCGTCTGGCTTGAATCGCAGAGCGATGTGGGATATTTGAACTTATCCATCTGTATTTCACGGACTTCAGGCGGGCGAGCCACTGCCGTCGCAACGAGCTTTCGTTGTTGTGGTTTCAGATTCGGCTCAACGGGAGGGGGTTGCATTTGGGTTGAAGACCTACCGAGTGAGACCCGACGTGGCAAGCGCGATCCGCGACACTTGGCGA
>Ga0247758_1001051_pt1 | contig 22718 bp, 22 predicted proteins | sample UWRJL156409C4_FD_180950 | JGI IMG/M metagenome (GOLD analysis project Ga0247758, IMG submission 180950) | Plant litter microbial communities from Arlington Agricultural Research Station in Wisconsin, United States - UWRJ-L156-409C-4 | ecosystem: Environmental > Terrestrial > Plant litter >... | reverse complement strand
CCTCCCTGAGCCCCACAGCCCATCATCAACATCGTATACTCCACAGGGCCCGTCAACTTGCATCTCCTGCCTTGGAATTGTACTCGAGTACACGGCTCCCTGCGTTTGAACCTGTAGAAATCGAACCATTCTCCACAGCAGTTCCTGGCATTTTATGGCAGACGCACTCCTTTTTGCTTCGTGGGGCATGGTGAGCAACCGAGGATCGACAACAACTCCTTCGGATGCCCTCATCTTCGCACTTCCGACGGCTGCGGTCGCGAGGGGGCGTCATTTGCCGGTGTTCCGTTCTCCTCGGCTCCGTCGCCTTGCCGTGCGGTTGCTGAAAGCCCGGCTTCAATGCACTGCCCCCCCTCCCCGTCACGCTGCGGTGTTTACCTGTTTTCGTTAGACTGTGGCATGAAATAACCACACACTTTGCCGGTATACGGGCCGCGTTGCTCGCTGTGCAGAAGAACCCAAAGCTTGCGACGTCACGCCCCGCTCCCAGACATCAAAACGGATGGCCGGATTGGTTTGGAGTCCGTCGTTGCGATGGACGGCAATCGCTCAGGGGTTATTTCGGGGCCAGGTGTCCTTTGGGTTAGATGGGCTGTATGAACTCACCAGCTGTGGCTGAAGGTTCACCTCTTTTGTGCCTTTCGCCTTCCCTGTCCATGCCCTGTTGACCGGCGGACATTTAAAAAATGGTTTCATTCCTCGCTACATTTTCTCCCTCTGTGCGCGCTTCGAGAGGGCTCCAGATTAACGCAAGATGATTCATCTCTGCACTTACTACTCATCTGAGGCACAAAACTGCCTGAGCTCTGGTCGATAACCGTCAATACGGCCGCGGCGGAACTCAAACGCCAACCCGAGTGGAGGGCGGGTTTGAAGAAGATCCTCGTTGATCACTTCGGGAGAGGGCGGGAGTTCCCGCTCGTCGACCGCTATTGGTATGCACGGCGAGGTAGGACATTCGTGGATTTATGAAAATCTAGTGATTAGATGAAGTTATTAACCGAGTGGCTGAGCGGATTCGCGAGCGACTTGTTCAAGCCTTGAGCCCAAACCCGGAGGCTTCCTTCACTCCTGTAGCATCAGTCTATCGCTTTTGGTAATTCCAAGATGCAACCTCTTCAGTGTGGAGGGACTGCTGCCCCAACCCAATGTCATCCGTCAACTGCAGATACAGGAACGTAGCACATATTTCAAGATGCTGGGACGGCAAAGCTCTATTGGTTACGCCGAAATGCAGCTGGAAGAGCAGTAGAACTGGGCTGAACTCTTGGTAGCAGCGGAGGATCGTGATTCTTCAAAACGACCGCAGTTCACCGCTGCGTCCACGCATGAGATTGGTTACGTGCTTTGGCCAAGCGGAAAAGGCGGGCGAGGGGGAATAATTGCTGCGTCTACGTCCGGGGAACGTAAGCACTTAGTTGGCTCCGTAGGAGCCGTGTGCGTTGGAACCCTGATTTGGTCCGGAAAGCCGGGGATTTCATTGGTCCGTACTCGTTGGATGCGATCCTATGGGCGGCATCTGGGGTCGGACTGCTTTTGGGTGGTGGAATATGCCGGCGAGATTCCAGAAGTCCTCAAGGACGAACACCATGCGGCCGAGCCATACCAGCTGACGCAAAGGGGATTTTGGGAGCCGGAAGATACACCAGTATTAATGTCACTTTTCAATGGCCTTTCATCGGGTCTTGATTCTGGCAAACCCCAGCAACTCTAACGAACAAACAAATTACGATAACTCGAAACTCGAAGTCGGGAAGACAATGGCCCCGAAGTATTTGCAGCATCTGGGGCATGTCGGACGCATCAAGCATCTCGTCATGGAGCGCCGAAAGATGTCGATAAGGCTTACATCTTGCGTGTAGAGCCCCTGACTCTTGTCATGGGATTCTTCGAACTGTTTTCTTCGAACACAAAGGCTCACATCTTTACTAACGTTATTCTGTGTATGACAGGGGCTATGTGTCTCTAGGGTTCTATCTAGATGCTTTCGCTACCAGTGCCGCAGCTTCCAATGCCCAGCCATGAGTTCTGTGTCAAGCGAACCACTCGCCATTTTCCAGCCCACCAAGTTGGGGACGAGTCTTGTGGTATCCGATTGCTGTGTATCATGCAGCCAGCTGGCGATACCTTCTTTCCTTCTCTAGGATGGTTTACCGGCGACCCCTCCAGTGGCCCCCCTTTTCATTTTGCGATCCCTTGCGCTTGGAGCCTGAGACCGATGGACCAGAGCCGGAACCCTGCTGACCAGAGCCGGAACCCTGCTGACCAGAGCTAGATCCAACGCCAGGATCCGGTTCCACGTAATGCTTCGGTTCGTCTTGAAGGCCCTGATCAGCGAAATAGGCCGCCATACTTTCGCGAACCTCGACATCCTGGTCACTATTATCCCGGGGTATAAAGTTCTGTGTGTGGGGATCCCTTTCCCAAGTTTCAGCGGACGCAAACCCGCCAGCGACACCGTATGAAAAAGGTGGGGGATATGCTTCACGACGCTGGGCAAGAGGGTCGTGGGCAAGAGGGTGTTGGGTTTGAGGGCGAAAGGAGGCCTGAGCCTGAGCCTGACTCTGAGCCTGAGCCTGGTGGTCTCTGGTCTTGACCCGGTCACGCGACCTTGAGAGGATTTGGGGCAGATAAGGAAGCTTATGAGCATCGTAGGACTCCTTTGGCACGGAGGAAAGCTGAAAAGACCTTCGAACGGAATTTTTGCGTGGCTGCTTTCCGGCGGCCCGCAGCTACCCTTACTGCGTAAGAAACCGAATCCTTGCGATGCACCCCTCATTTTTTAAAATCACATTGTGCACAGATCGTGATTTAGCACACCGGTTTTCAAAAAGGGGTATGGCTGCGCCGGGTGGTACGGAATTCAGAGCCGCTAGCAAGCTAGTTTCCCACACCTGCACGACCTGATCTTGGTAAAGTCTTCCACATCCGGGCATTTCAAGTGGACGCTTTGACCAATCGCCGATCACCGAATCAGAGCAGCCCTCCCGAATCGTGTAGGTAATGGCAGCAATTACCACGCATGCTTTGAAGGGGGGCGTCGGTCAAGACATTTGCCAGGCACTGCTAGCGCTGCGGCCTGCAGGATTGGTGCCAACAAGACTGAGATGAAAAAGACATACTCAAATCGGAGAACCCCTGTCCCCGTTGGCATCAAAGTTGCAATCTTTCTTCATGCGTTCCGGGCGCAGGGTGGTGGTTTGACTTACGCACGATACCTATATACAGGCGGACAAATTCGCATGATTCACACTCCGAGTGCCGTTCCTCCACTGCGCTACCGTTGGCCTGGAACATGAAGATATTTGGGCGGTCGGCTGACTGATTCATCCACCTCGATAAGGACCAGGAAGAAGAACGCGAAGGAATGGATGCGGAATGGCTCCATAGCGTTATTTCTTGTCCCAAAAATGCCTTTGGTGCTCTTTCCTGGAGTATCGACGCAATTGTAAAGGTTGCGTCCTTAGCTAGAAGGAGACATGGTCTAGATTAGTATAATGTCTCCTTCGTCAACTCAGACACCCAATTAGGAAGTACAGGTCCTCCCACGGCTATGATTACACCAGTGACCTCGCCATATGGGTTGCCGTCCTTCTCACGGTCACCTTGTGGTTGACTAGTTCGAGATCGAGCGTACCGGATGAATCTAGATCCTTGACAAATTGCTCGGGGTAATCTGAAGGTGTCTATGACTAAGGAGGGGCACGATAATCCCTTTTCGGCGGTACCGCTTTGTAGTCGACAGAGAGAGAAACATGAAAATGGAAGGACTCTCCTAGTTTGATGGGCCGAGGGAAGATGATCCAAGTAATGGTAAGTTTTAGCCAGCGGATGCGTATCTATAGATGGTTAACATCCGGTCGCGACGAAAAAAAGGCGTATCCGCAGAAATTTTTAAAGACATAGGGTGAAGAACTATGAGTGGGATGGAGAGGCAGGCGGCTCCGTTCACCGAGTAGGCTGAGTGCTTGACAGCTACAAAAGATACATTCGACCTCGTCAGATATAGCTCCGGTAAGCGATGATGCCGTGTTCCCTGCAAAAGAGGGCGTGCTTCATCTAGAGAAGGCCTCAATCACCTTCTCTAGGTCCAAGGTGATGATGACGAAGGAATGCCACGCGCCGTATAAGCTTTGGATAATAACTAAAGAGGGCATGACCAACTGATCTATTGTAGTACCTAGGTACGCATCGAAACCCAACAATCGCGTACAAAATAAAAAGAGCATGGCCTATCGACAAATGCCATCCGAACTTCAAAAGTCTCCAGAAATCAGTCACTCTCGGCGCCTGCATCTCCTGAGCAGCCGCACCCCTACACCCCAGCATAGCCTGGATCTCACACCCCCTGGCCGAGATTCCCCGCGGTCGGGAAAGTAAGCCCTCTGACTTACATGGCAATGCCTAGCAAGAAGCCACAGTCCCCTAACGCTCTTTCTACCCTCTGTTCACGCTCATTCTTTTTTTGTTTCTTTTTTTACGGCCGGGGTTAGTGCTGCATACCCACTAGCGACGGGCATCGCCACGACCTGCGCTTTGAGCCAAACGGGGCTGGGTTGGCCGTGTTCTCCTAGCGCTGGGCTGCCGCCATGTCCGTCGCCGCCGACCGCGACATCCACGACAGCGGGCTGCACAACCATGGCCACCCGTTGAAGGCCGCCGCTGCCATTGCCGTGAGGAGATTCGGTGCGCGCCGAGGGCTGCCAGAGACTGATGAGCGGGTCTCCGGCCTCGAACTGAGTTCCGCCCAGGTCTCCCAACCTGACTAGTCTCACTGCGTTGGGGCGCGACCACAGGCGGCAAGAAAAGCGCAGGGCTTCATCTACCATAGCCACCAGATGCTGCTCGCAGCGGTGCTCAGCAACGGTTGCATTGCCCTCCTCCTTCTTCTTCTGATGGTGACGGGGGAGGGGGAGGAGGAAGCGAGCGGGCCCGCTGAGGAAGACGGCCGCTAGCTCTCGGGCATAGCTTTGGCGGCACGCTACGAGCCCGCGCGCTAGTTCGTCGCCGTTCGGCGCGTCCCGGAGGTGCATGCCGCTGCCGGTAAAAGTCTGCATGATTTGCGCCCGCAGGCGGTGCCGGATCAGCGCTTGCGCTGTGGCCGCGCCGGTTTCAAAAGGTCTCTCGGCGTTGCGCTGGGCGCTGGCGCCTGACTGGCCTGCCACGTGCCAGTGAGAAAAGAAGAAGGAGGAAGAGGAGTAGGAGTAGGAGGAGGAGCAGGAGGAGACGGGAAGAGGGGAGGAGAAAAAAGGGCCCTCCTCGGCCTCCTCGCCTTCGCCCTCGCCCTCCCCCTCCGCAACGCGGTGAGCTGCCGCTGATGCCGCTGCTGCCGCAAAGACCCATTCCGGCGATGCGATGGTCTCGGCGCAAAGGAAGTCGGCCAACATCCCTTGCAGAAGCGCGCGGGGCATTTCTTCGCCGCTGCTACCGAGGACCGCCAGCGGCAACCCTCCCGCGTCGGTAAGCTGCAATAGGTCCCCGAGCCTCTGCCGCAGCTCGTCCTGTTCGACGGCAGATAGCCCATCTACCAGGGGACCGAGATGACCCCGGTTAGGTCCGTAGGCTTGGGCCCAGTCGTGCCACTTGCCCTCCTGATCGGCGAACCAAGCGACGATGTTCTTGTCCGACAATCCTGCCGACCAGCCCTCCTGCTCCTCCCACTTCTTCCGCTTTGCCGTCGCCGCCGCCGCCGCGGCCGCCTCGTAACAAACCCTCCTCTCCTGGGAGGCCGACACCAGCTCCCGCTCGAGCTCGCGCATCTCCGCCACGATCCCGCTGTCGGAGAGCAGGAATGCGACGATGCGCCTGTATAGCTGCCGCTCTCCGGTGGGCTCGGCAGCGCCCCCTCTTCCGCTCGGTAGTAGCTTGCCCGCCTTGGGGGTCACCCCTTCGTGGGGGAGAGGAGCGGAAGCGTCGTCGACGGGGAGGATGATGCTCATCATGCTCATGCTCTGATCGGCCACTCCTCGCAGCTCGCCACGGAGGCGCTCCATCAGGCCCCTATCCCACCCCTCGTGAAGCAAAGTTGCGATGAGGGACTCGAGGAGACGGTCGAGCCGGGAGCGGCTGGAAGATAGGTACACGTTCCCAACCAACTCATAGGCCGGCGAACCGGTGGGGTCGATCGCGTCACCGAATTCTGCAATGGTTGAGCTTGGCGTCCCAGGCTCCTCTTCGGGTGAATGGGGACGATGAGGGGCGGTCGACGAGAGCAATGTCAGGGGGTGTTGTTGCTGTTGCTGCTTGGTGTTGGGTGCTGTATCAAGCTCCATTATGTGGCTACGAATCGGGGGCGGGGCGCAGGTTTTCTGAACATGTAGTTTCGACTTTTGCTCTTTTTGTTCTTTCTTTCTTCTTTTTGACTTTTGCCTTTCCATGGGCGGACTAAGACAGGCATTGCTTGGCTCTATCGTTCAGTCGAGGGATGTGGTAGATATAGCTAACCCCCTTTGCCCGCTGGGTGGCTCGGCGGCGGCTGCCGACCGGCGTCGGAGCAGCAAACAGCCTTTCGCGCTCGGCTGTTGTGCTAGTTTTGTCGTGGGCGCTTCGAATCTGCGACATGGTGGGTGGGCGAGCGGTGGCACGCAAACAGGTGATGTAGGATAAAATTCGAAACAAGAAATGCCTTCCCCCCCCACCTTCGGGATCGGCCTCCCGACTGGACTGCTAACTGCGTTTTAGACGCTCCCTTTCGTACTCGTTAGCTTGCTTGGTTTTGCTTGGGACAACAACGCTCACCGTGTGGCTGCCTCCAAGCGGGGTACACACTCGTATACGTAACTAACCGCTGCGATGCGATCGAAGGGTCGATGGCGCTTTTAGCGCGTGGAAACTGAGACAGATCGGGACCTCTATAGCCTCAATGTGCCCTGTTTGCTGAAAAAGTTTCACCGCGGCATCTTCTCCGGTCATTAGGTCTGCCACATGACAGCAAAGCAATGCGACCCCATCCTTGCTTAACTGCAGGGTTTTCTCTCTCATTTGCTGCCTGCAGCGCCCCTTGGCCCATGCTAGCCGTTGGCTGTTGAGAGGCCAACCCCTCCTCTTGCGCCCACCCAAGCGGATACTCTCGGTGTATCGTGTTGCGCTACAAATCTTTGCAATGCAGAGGGAAACCAAGGCCGTCACCTTGGATGTTGCTGCCAAGGGGGGAGCCGGCTACCACGAAAGTCGCTCCAGTAGGCTGGCGCGGTCTGTCCGGCCAGAGTAGGTGTTGGCGCTGGGGGAGGCGGTACCAAGGTAATTCGGTGTGCCGCTGTACTCCGCATACAAACTGTGCAATAATCTCGGATGCCTCCACGCTCCCTACGCCGAAGGTGAGCAACGATGGGAAACAAATCCTGCCAAGCTCGCTGGTCATTGATGGGACGACAGCGAGGGATCAAATTCCGCTTGTTAGAGCGGAGTGGCAGCAAGGGGCAGCCTGTGAGGGGACGGGGAGGGGCGATGTTGATGTTCCTGGTGTGGCGGTTGACGGCTATTTTTTTCGGTGCCCAATGCTTGAGTAGCCACCTTCCAGCAAAGTTACGTAAAAACTGTGATTGGCAGGACGCTGATGCACCATCCACCAGTCATGGCGCGCAATGTCTCAGAGTAGCGAGGCCGTCCATCGTGGTGCCCCAAGATCCAAACGCACGAATGTGTCTGCTTCCAGCTCCAGCCGTCCCGCAACATGCATACGCAGAGATGCAACATACTAGGTATTGTTGAGCTGTTTCGCGAACGGCAGATTGCTTGGTTGTGGACTGATACGATTCATCCTGCAGCACCAAGTTGAGAAAATGCTCGGTGGAAGTGAGCGCAAACAAGTGCCAGAGCTACCGGGATCACCCTTGGGCGTCTGGATGAAGGGATAAGCAAAGCGAAATATGCTGGCTCAACGCCTTCGGCTAAGAAAGGCTGAAGAACTGAAGCCCGACGCTAGCTTCTGAGCTTGGCGACTTCGTTGTTAGTCCGCCGCCATCTGCTGGGGGAAGATTGATAGTTTTTAGCAAACACAATAATAATGTGTCTTTGCGAGCGCCTCCTGTCGGGCTTGTGGCTCCGGTGTCGGCCTTGGGGTTCGTCGTCTTGTGGCGAGGATGCCACACCAGCAACGGACGCTAGATTGAGAAGCACATCCTAACTTGTGAATGTGAAAGGGCACACCGTCGCAGCGGGCAAGTGGGAGAACCCATGCGGACAGAAACCAAGGGAGGTGCACCGAAGAAACATATTCTAGAGCGGGTGAACTAGGAACAGCGTGTATCACATGCCGGATAGTTGGGCTAATGCTTGAATACTTCAGAGTAGTTGTCGCCTACTTCCAACGGTTGGGCTCAACTTTGCACGACACCCTCCCTCGGTTCCCACCTCGGTTCCCACACTATCTCGAGCGGGTGGTTCTAGCTATAAGCCAGAACTACAGAAACACAGAAGCAATACAATCACATAGCTGCAACTCAAACTGAATTTCACTGAATTTAGTTCGCCGTGCTTCTAACCCTAATCACCCCCACACGGGCCCAGCGCACCCAGGCTGGCACCCTGAAAATGGCCTCCTGGGTGAGCCCCGGGGAAAAGCCCCGAACACAAACGCTACGGGACCACATACCATCACCCACTAACTCCACAACCCTGAAGCTTACTTAGTCCATATAACCAAAGTCCCAACTGCCTCCTTGTTTTATAGCCCTTGTCGCCACCCGAAGAAGGGGACAGCGGGATCCGCCCCAAAGGCGGACCGTGGACCTGCCTGGGCACGAGGGTCAAGCTTCTGAGCAATGGGACGCGTGCGTTTAATTGTGTGTGGCCGGGCGCGCAGGGGTCGACGCTGATTGGGTTGGATGATGTTTGGGATTTGACTGGCTCGTCGATTGAGAAGTTTGGGACGGGTGTTGGACGGGTTGGGCCGAAGGGGACGGTGAGGTGTGATGGGGAGGAGATTTGGTGGAAGATTGAGTGGAATTAGGGAGGAGGGGAGGAAAGAGGGGTGGGTTGGAGAGAGAAACGGAGCTGGAATGTGGGCGTGTGGCAGGAATCGGCGGCACAGGGTGAAACTGTTCGTAATCCATGAATTTTTACACCAGAATATAATCATCGAGTAATACAAATGAACCATTCCGTTATTGACCTCATTAGCTATGCACTACACTCCATTCGCCCTAGCTAAGAACACAAGCGACTCGAGGAGCTACGACCTCTTCACCAAGAGCAAAACAGTCTTCATCCCCAACAGCAACCTCCCAAAATCAATCTTTGTGTTCCCCTCTCTCAATGCCTCCTTGGTGTCTTCGACCAGCATCGTTACACAATCCCGCTCTGTCCCCGCTAAGTCCGGATGCGCCTCGCGCCAGCGCGTGACGGCGTCCATGGTATTCAGCATATTTAGGACGCGTTGCCAGACCTGTGGCGCGAGCGGGTCTGCTGCAATTGCCGCTGCAGTGGTGGGAACGGGAGTTGGAGATAGGTCCTTCCGGGAGAGTTCGTGGCGGAGGAAGCTCGTGCGGTCGAAGAAAGGAGCAGTGCTAGCATCTTCCCACGGCATCAGGAGGTCGCGGTAGGCATCGCGGCTTAACTTGGTGCCGGGGACGGCGTATGCGTCGAGAACGGAGGTGTGGAATTGTGCAAAGATGGCGTGGACTTTGGCTTCCTCGGGGCTCGTTGAATCTAGGGCGTGTTAGAGATTTCATTCATGGGCCTGGCGAGTGGGGTTTTGACGAACCAACGGCTTCGCGATAGCCTGTCCATAATGCGACAGTACCGCCCGCTTTCAGGACCTCGGCGGTAGCAGCCCAGAACTTAGGCATATCGAACCAGTGTGCCTATTGGTATCGAGAGCAACAATTTTTGTTACTTTCTTTCCTTCTTGAGATAGAGTTGGGAGACTCACCGCATAAGCGGCAACCACCAGATCCACCGTCTGCTTCTCAACCCCATCAATCTGGCCAACTTCCTCAGCAGGACAAACCACCCAGCGAATCTGCCCCCCCGTAGCCGTCTGCCCGCCAAGCTCATTCGCAACCTGAATCATGCTCTCCCCAGCATCCGACCCGACGGCGACATCAAAATGCTTTGCCAAGGCGCGCGTCGCCATGCCCGGCCCGCATCCTACGTCAAGCAGCACGTCGGTGCAGCCGCCGGTTGAGGTGTGGTAATCCAGGATCAGCTTGACTAGGGCTGGTGGCGGGGACGGACGGTGCTTCGCGTACGTAGCGGCTTGTTCGCGCGTGTACTGTCGGTACGTCGGGTCTGCGGGAGAGTTGGTGCCTTGTTCGGTCGCCATGGTGTAAGTGGTTGATTGCCAAGATGAAGTTGCCAAAGAGACCAAGAGGTTGCCAAGCGATGGAGAAATCTCCGAATTCTGTCGCGAGAAGCGGGAACAACCGGCAATGCAGTGAGAGGGTTCGCTTAGGTCAAGATCAAGTCAGACGGCTCGGGATTCATCCGGTCAAACCCTAGGATGTGCCGCACGTTCATGGAATAGGACGAAATCCAATGCTGGTTACAAAACGGATCAAACACCGGTTCCATCGACGGTAATCCACGTCATGAGCAGTAGAGTATTCTCTCTCCTTTAATTAGCATCAAGCAATGGGCATGTCTTCTCATTGCGACCGCCTGGTACATGTAATGGTTCTGCCTGATTTGTCCTTCGTGCGTCCATGTGCACTTTGCTTTAGCATGGTCTTCCATGGCCCTCCCTTTGCGGGTCGGGTCTGTCGTGCTGGTAGTTAAACCTGCGATTGATTGAGGAACGGAGAATTTAAAGCCTCGATCATTTTGGGAGTAACCCTCGTTTCGTCAAGCGGTCCATCTGTAACAGGCCTATCAAGCTGCAGCATTTTAACAGGGCCTGTTTGTTTTCGGGAAATTATGTACACCGCTAACGGATACGTTATATACAGAGCTAAAGCCGCCCTGTACCGCTGGTTCTACGACCTCATCCAGTACACGACGAGGCTCTCAGCCATCCGCACGAGTCTAGAATGACCCCTTCTTCTTTTGATTTGCCCTAGTCCACTACCTATCTGCAGGGATTTCAGTGCTCGTTTCCCATGATATAGGTACTGTTTCAACTGATGCCAAGAGTCGGTGGAGCTGTCATAAATGTCAAAGGGTTTTAAGAAGCAAGGGCAAAAAGAGTCAACCGAACTGGGGCTCGAACCTAGAACCTTTATTATGTAAGGTAGGTTGAACCTCGGTGCTTGGCACGGATCCGCTTAACGTAATGTAACGGCTGTGGGGACCCCTGTTGCGGCACGACTCTCTCTGTGCCCATTTGATAGCGTTTTCTCGAGGCCGGGCCCGATAAGGGGCCTTTCCCGCAGAGGAGAACGAGGCAAAATTGTCGATTTTCAAGAGTCGGGCTTTTCAAACCTCCGAAGCACCAGCGACTCTCCACGCTGCAGCTTGACCACCATGTCCGCAGCAAGCCGCGACTGGGCGGCGACGTCGCCCACGGGCCCCAGGTAGCGTCTCGCGTCCTCATCCAGCACACACAGCGCGGCGACCGACGAGCCCTGGCCCTTCACATTCTGCAGCCCCACCCGGACGGTGGCAACCACGATGCCGCCCAGGAACAGCACGGTGAGAAGCAACTGCGCGGCAAGCAGCGCAAACCACGGCCACCGCACCCGCACCACCGTGCGTGCATCCAGCGCCGTGCCCACCACCGCCCCCGACGAGTTGGCATACGACGCACCGTTCGCCCGGAGCCTGCATTTAAATCAAGCCGAGTCAGATCAAATCAAATCCCATCAGCAGGGTATTTGGGTAGGTAGGCACCTACATCTCCGTGAGCCCATCCCCGATATTCCGCATAATTCCCCTCAACCCACTCCCCTGCGCCTCCTCGCTCGGCATGCCACTGCTCATAAACCCCCCGAACAGCGCCGTCGCCAGCGCCGTCGCGATCTGCCCCGTGCTTTGCAGCACGCCCTTGTCCGTGGCGCGGAGCGCGATAAACGTCGGCAGGTACCCGTTGATGACGCTCGATGCCATCAGGGCCGTGCAGAGCTCCATCTCCAGCCTGGTATTGGTGTTGGCATTGGTATTAGTATTGGTATTAGTATTGGTATTAGTATTGGTATTAGTGTCTACTATGGGTATGGGTCCGTGTAGTGCTTCTGGCAGGTTGGCATCTGCTGGGGCGGCGAGCTGGATCATCTGGCCGGCGATGCCGGGTTTGCAGGCGAACTGCGGCTGGAGCGAGAACTTGTCGCCGTTCCAGACCGTGTTAAGGGAGGTTGTGTTGCCCGAGACAACCCGAGAAGTTATGGAGTCGGCGAGGGTGGTGGTGGTCTTGATGCCCTCGGCGACAGAGGAGGTGAGTTTCTTGGTGCAGGCATGGAAGATCACCTCGGCGTAGTGGAGGTCTTGCGGCTGCATGGTCGAGATGTTGGCCGCGCGGGCTGGGTAGAGGAGTAATATGTTGGAGAGGGCGGCGGCGGTGCGGTCGGGGCCGAATACGTACGAGGGCTCAGTCATCCAGAGGCCCCCGACCGTGTATGCGAGCGGGAGGCTGACCTCTCCCCGGCGGAGGATGGCGTTTAGGTTGGTGATGGAGGTGTTCGCCATGCCGAAGTATAGGCTCTGCAGCTGACCGAATGCGAGATCGGTGACGTTGGCCACGTCGGCGCAGATGCCGAGGGTGCTGTAGGGAGCCCAGTGGCAGTTTGCCGTGCTGCAGGTTAGGTCTAACTGGGGGACGGTTCTTGATGGGCTGAGGTAGGCGGCGCTGATGATGGCGTGTTCCATGTCGAGTTGATCGTTTTGTTCTGCGTGGAGAGGTCAGCCCCCTTGGCTCTTCTCGGTGCCGACAAAAACCATGGATGCAACAACTCACGCAGTTGAAACTCGTTGCCATTCCATCTTGAGAAGGTAGACGCCCTCGGCGCCTCGGCTAACAGTTTGTCTGACGGCACCAGTTCGATTTCAAGACCGACCACCTGCTGCGTGACGGCCGATGTGAAGATGGCCGAGACAAGCAGCGCGCTGGCCAGCCACGGCAGCGGCCTAGAAGGGGATGGAAACGAATCATCAGCTCGAGTCCGCAGGAGACAATCCAGAACCTAAGGTAGACATACCACCGGAAAACTCCCCTGAGCCGAAACAACAACTTGACCATCGCCACCAACCCGCCCCGCGTCGCGTCTTCGTAGAGCTCGAAGTCAAGCAAAGGTCTGGGCTCCGATGCAAACCATAGCCATTTGAGATGGTTCAGGCCTTCTATGATGGGCACCACGAAGGCGATTTTTGTGAGCGTCGTGAGGTATTGCAGCGCCGAGTTGATGGTGAGGCCCAGTGGCAGTGCTGCTTGTTCCTTCCCGTCGGATATCTGGAGGGTGACGGTCATTACTTTTTGAGGGGGTTAGTGTGGTGGGTTGGGTGGGGGGTGAACTATTTGGGTGCTCACTTGTGAAGAGCAGAAGACCGATGGCACAGCTCCCAATCTCTGGCAGCCATGCCCAGGCCACTGCTGGGTATGTCGGCCATGCTGTAGAATACAGGGGTGTGGGTGGTTCGCTGTCACGGATGTCGCTTTCCATGAGAGGAGGGGCCAGTTTCCCATCGAGAAACGTGCGCCTCGGTGATGTTGACCTCGGGGAACTCATGTTAGTTGTGGTTTGTATATAACACGGTGGTGCTTGGAGTTGAGCGTCCGTTTGGACGGCAAAGGAGAGATTGATGAAGAGGTAAATCGATTATTACGGATGGGGTTAAGTTGGAAAGAGACCACCAGGCCACTGCACAAATAAGTATATTGTAGCAACCCCAACATCACCCCGTGAAACCGACGATCATTCCCGAGGTGCGCCACTCACCCACGTATTTGAGATACACCTCCATCTCGTCAACTCCCGCAGATTGAAGATTGATCCGCGCCGCTGACACATATTACCGCCAAATTTCAGAGTGACCCCGGCACTTGACGCGGCTTGCGATAAGATGTCTGTGGAGGCATACCCCTGTTTCAACACGTGTAGTCCCATGCATCATCTCATTATCCCGTTGGGCTGCGCCGCATGACGCCGTTTTCTGCGCCAAGGCATAGGGCTGTGCCGCAACGTCGCGCGTTGATCCAGTCCGTCCGGGCTTTTTGACTAATACAGGCTGGGAAAAGCTGCTTTCAAGCTGGTACAAATTTGACGAGGGTGCGCAGTTAAAAAGCAAATCATGAAAATGTTAGTGACCAAGTCTAAATCCTAGCTGTTTTATGGGTACCTTATTGTTGGAAGCACTGCACTCTGGATTTTGTGGAATTGAAGGGTTTGCAACTGCGTGATTCTATTGCTGGTTCGGCTCTCTGGCTCAGCCAGAGAACCTTCCTTATAGCTGTGAATAGTGGCAAGCCGTGTGGCAAAGCCACGCGGCTACAATTGCGCGTCTGTTGGCAATGGTTACAAATCTATTGTTCTAGTGGTTTCCAGACTCTTCTTTCTGGGCCAGAACTTCTTTCTTTCTGACACTTATTCATAACACCACGCAGCAGATTGCAGCCAACACGTAAGTGTCACCTCTGGTGAAAACCAAACTCATCCGCCGACCATATCCTCTCATAACTTCAACTTCACCTTTACCTTCTCCTTCCCATAAGCTTCCCCGCCTTCTCCCTACTCTTCTCCCTATCTATAACCACATACTTAAAATACCCTCAGCTTATATTTAGCTTCATTCTAACCGTATCCAGCTTCCCCCCTTTAATTACTACTTAATCTATAACATACATTACCACTACTTACCTAATAACTACATTTATACTTTTAAGTGGTCTATCTCCTAATCATTTAACTGTTAAGTAATATTTATATTCTTTCTCTAACTTTGTAAAATTGCTAGCGTCGCTTCGTTCGTCAGCCTCATTAACCAACGCTGCGCTCTGGTATATGGCTTCCTCCCTCCACTCCTAGCAATTTAGCGTAGGGTTTAAATAGTTTTAAATCTCTGGTTTTAAACTAGCTTTATTATTGTTTTTATTAAAGCCGAGGAGTGGAGTAAGAAAGCAATGGTAACCTGCCTGGAGGAGGAATAAGTGCAAAGATAATTAGAATAATAACTGGAATAATGGATAGAATAATAAATAAAATAATAAATAGTAGAATAAGCAGTGGAATAAGCTGTAGAATAAGCTGTAGAATAAGTAGTAGAATAAGTAGTAGAATAATCTGTAGTGTCGTAAACATATAGCCAGAGGCTACGTGACTAGTTACGCGGCCTATAAAGTGCCTCCATAAGAGGCCCTCCAGGCATAAAGAGACTTAAAGGTCTCTCCATCATCAATCTATTACATTAACATACTCCAGCTATCGCTCCAGACCCCGGGACTACGGTGCCATAAACTCTGGAACGATACTCCTAGATCCATTCTGGACTCTGGACTGCCACAGGCTCCAAGGGCACCCACAGACTCTAGCCTTCCAGACTCTAGTGCTCTAGACCCCAGCCCCCACGGCTAGACTCTAGGGCTCCATAGCCCCCACCGGCCTCTGGCTCACGTTATGCGTACTGTACGGCTCTGCCCAGAATACGGCCTATCCAGTTACGACAAGTAGAATAAGCAGTAGCATAAGCAGTAGAATAATAAGTGTAAGAATAATAATAACTAAATAAGTAAAGCTAATAATCCATATTACAGTATTATTTTCATTATTATTATTATAAGGCTATAATAATAATAATGAATCAAAACTGTAATAGAGTAGTGGGGAGTGAATAGTGGGGCAGAGTGTGGAGTGGGATTGGCCAGTGGAGTGGGGCTCTGTTCGAAAACAAGAACCATCCACTTCAACTACGTGCATCTCCACCACCACGGCTCTAATTAACAAACCGACCTCAGTTCTGGATTTGGCTGTCAATTATGCACTGCGGTAAGGTTGGATGGAATATCGGCTGTTGCGAAAGGATGAAGCCAGCACCTTCGTCTGAAGCGTTGTTTCGCATTCAATCCTCACTTGCACCCGATGTGGAATGCGTACCCAGAATTGAACAATTTTCGAAGACAGCTTTTTACGAGCGTCAGTCGGACCGCTCCCTGATCTGGTAGGCCCTGGTAATGATTGGCTGGTGGGGGTCTTGGGGAAGACCCAAAACAGCCCCTCTACGCTGCGGTGGCAGCAGCCCAATGGTCATTGGGTTTGACCATTTGGCCTGCCACGACCTCCTCGCCGACGTGTTGGTTCCTGAGGGGCCCGGCCTAAAGCGGTTGTCAACCGTCGGGCTGCCAGACTAGCAGTTTTGGCGCCACTCCAGCAAAGCCAGGGCTGCATTTCAGGGCCATCAAATGCCCTGCCCCATCTTATTAAGCCCCGTTTTCTCGTTCCGACCCACGATCTGTTTCCGGAATCTATCACCCGAACGATTTGGTACATGGGACTGTGACCGACACAATGGAGAGCCCAAGCGGAGAGTTCGGCCTCTTTGTCGAAAAGTTCCAGACCCAAACGGAGCAAAACTTAGGATGGATGAAGGTTGGTAACCCCCAGAAGTTAGAGACGCGTTGATTCCTAACCCTGGACTTTAGGCGTTTTTCGAGCAAGTATCGACCCTGACACAGCTGTATCGTGATGCATGCCGAGACCTCGAGCGCGAGCGTATTGCAGGAAGGCATGCGCAGGAACACGTTGAGAAGGTGGACATGAAGTTCCGGGCGTTGGAAGAGTCGACCGACCGCAGTGCTTTTGTTCTGGTGTTGATTGATGGGGATGCGGATGCCTACCTGGTACGTCGACTTGGACAAACGAGACAATGAGCCTATATTGCCATCAGCGAATGCTAATGTACACGCGCTTCCAGTTCGACGACAAGTACTACCACGACGACCCTGCGGACGGCGGCGAGCGGGCGGCTATCGATCTCCGAGCTGCAGTGCGGCAGCATCTACAATCGATTGGCGGCGGACTGGCTGGGCTGCCCATCATGGTCAAGGCATTTGCCTCGGGTGAAGGCTTGGCCTACCTCCTTTCGAAGGCAGGTATCGCCAGCCAAGGACAGTCTCAAGATGTGGTGTCTCGGTTCACCCGCGGGTTCTCGCAGGCGGACGACATGTTCGATTTTGTTTTGGTTGGGAAGGGAAAGGACCGAGCGGACCACAAGTTGATGGGTAAGTCTCCGTGATATAACTCGCTCCATGTTACCCTCTCTGACGTGATGTAGCGGCGTTTCGACAGTTTGCGGAGAGTCCCTCGTGTCGGCGGATCCTGCTCGCCGGCTGCCACGACAACGGTTACGTGCGAATGCTAGAGAAGTTTGTCCACAACTCAGCGGTGGCGGAGAAAGTGACACTGCTCAAGTCGTTCCAGACCGGCAGCGAGTATGCTGCCCTCCCTTTTGCATCCACGACGATGGAGACCATCTTTCGAAACCGCCGGCTCTCCATTGGCGGTGGGCAACTTTCGACTTCGATCATGGCAGCGCCGTACGTGTCTTCCACTTCTGTCGGGGGCTCGGTTTCGGGTATACCGGCGCTTTCGAGGAAGGACTCCGGCCTCGGCTACGAGCCCTCCACCCCTGGGACGCCAACGATGATAACCGCGCAGCCCATCTCCAGGAACTCTCCCCCGGTCACATACGCGACACGAGCAGCCGTGCCAGCTTCCCCGCCACCTCCGCTGTCGCGACCGCTGCCGCTTTTCGGAACGTTAGGCAGCAACATCATTCTCGTCAACGCCGATGAGCACCGTATCGATTTCCCGCTGCCGCCAAAGTCAGCCAACGCCGTCGAGAAGCTGCACCAAAAGACGCACATCGGCGGCAAACGCTACTGTAACATGTATCATCTTTATGGCGCCTGTGGAGGTTGTAATTACCTCCACGATCCGATCAGCACGGCCGAGAAGATCGTTCTGCGACATCGTCTGCGCGGTGAAAAATGCCACGATCGCGGTCGCTGTCGTGATCCAATGTGCTTTTACGGCCACCATTGCGCCTGTCCCATGAGTAAAAAGTGCCACTTCCCGGGAAATATGCACAATGTCGACCTGTCGACATGGCGGGAGGTGCCAGTTGGTGTGCCCAGCTAGGGCGGGCAAGTTTGGCGCTGGAAAATAGCTCTCGTTTGGTGTGTCTGTAGAGTGTGACGAATGATTCTCGTTCTTCCGTCACGGGTGGATTCAGAATGGTCTCTCTATCAAGGCCGCCGCTGGCACCTGCTGTTTAACATTATTAGCCAATTATTAGCACCGTTTGACCTTGCGTGGAGAATGAGCAATGGACATTGCTGCCTGTTTCCAGCTGTGCTTACGTAACCATTTTCTCGCGCGCGCGACCCCGGCGTGAAGGCCACGGCCACACACCTCCGCCCAAACCGTTACGGAACATCATCAGGTTCACGGTCTTCCGAAAGGATGCAAAACAGACTGTGCGATTGATCTCAGAAGTTCTGAATGTCTATTTTATTCCTGACACCGACCGTCACAACTCAGTCCATGTATAACCCTCAGACTGCCACTAACACTTCTGTCACGTGACGCTGTGGAAGCAAAGCCCCAGTTACGGGACTCGGCCATAGTGAGCGGGTCAAGCGACACTCATCACAGTGTCTCCCCCAGGACGTTCATTGTGCGCAGAACTGACGCTGTTGAACATTGCACTGGCAGCATTGTGGATCCCCGTGTGCCCCACTCTTCAAACTGAGGTGGTGTGGGGTGGACACTGCCAGACTTTGCTCCACCATCCCCCCAGCCCACCCTTCCCCCTGCCCCTTCCAAAATCCACTGCTGATTATGTCAGCGTCCAACGACACATCTTGCTTGGCACTCACCTCACCCCGTTACTCCCCGTCCACGACATCTTCATACGCGACCTTGGCCATCCGCGTCCAGAAGTCAACCATGCGGTCGCATCTCAGATATACCTGTCGGAGGTCGAGCCCACGGGTCGCCTTGCCAATGGAAGACACTTGCATGCAATTCCGGTCGGGGCGGCTGCGTCCTGGTGGTGACTTACAGCAGGCCTGGCTTCGGGAACCGGTACCAACCAAACTCCCTCCGTGTTCCACACCCATGATGGGTAGGTATGCGCAAACCTCATTCTCGAAGAGAATCAAGTCCACCAGGTAAAATATTCCATTTTTCAAGTGTTTGAGTGTTTGGGTCGGAAGCCCGGTGTGTTGCAGTCTCGTGGGTTTACAAGCGTCGAACGCCCGCGAACCCCCGGCGGTAGGCACCATGTGCCACCAACATGACGAGGAAATGGAAGGGAACCAGAAACCCAACACACATCTACCCAATCCACCCAATATCATTCACACATCGTGCCTAACACATGAACTTCAGTTGGAACCCCCAGAGATTGTTGCCTTGCCCAGTGGAATGGCCAGTCGACACGCGTCTTGCCAAGGCATCCCCGGGGCCTCAGAAGCCATTCTGAGGCTTGCAAGACATTCCTGACATCTCTACATTGATTTGAGCGTCTTGATGGACTTTTTACCTGCTTGTGGTGGAGATAGACAAACGTGGTGCTGGGGGGAGCCGGGAGGGGAGAGGGAGGAACCGGGAGTGGTGGGAACGGCGGAGGTCAGCTTGCCGCTTTGGTACGGCCAAGGGGCCCATCCCATATCGCGCGCACCACGCCCCCCCCCCCTTCTCCCGCACTCAGGCCTACAAAACCTGCGAGGCAGCTCTTCCTACTTTAAAACGTCCCCAAATGACACAGATGCGCTGATGCACACTTCATTCTCATTGGCTGATGCTTTTTGGGCGGATGCACGTATAAGTACTCCCCACCCGCGCACCTTCGGCCCTCGCACCTCTCTCCCTTCTACACCACTCCCCTGTCTGATATTCCATCCTTTCGACCATCTCCCCCCATTTCATCCATCTTGCATCCCCATCATCTCCATCCCCCACCCGGCCACACACAACATCGCCAGCACCCCTTTTCCCCCATTTTGGTCCAACTCATCATCACCCGCCACCACACTTGGAGTTTTCCATCGCTATCAACTCCACCACCATGTCGCAACCACCACCATCACCACCACAACCATCAACCTGCCGCATCACACATATTACCGATCTACTAGAGACCCGCAGAACGAGGATCGCTTCATTGAGGCTACTCTCCCTCGATACGGATTTTTTGGATGACCTCGCTGCCGCCGGCGACCTCCCCACACTGGTCCAAATAGGCTGCCTCTTCCAATGCCTGATGGAAACCCCATATATCTGCGGCTTCAGCAAGCCCGTAGACCGTGCAATCACTAGGCTGCTCCTTCACGCCACCAAGGGATGCGATGGTCGGTTATCCCGGCTCCGGTCCCAACACGCCCACGACCGGCTCTGCTGGCTACTGCCGTCCGAGGTCGAGACCAAGGAGATACTAGAAACATATCGCAGCTTCCTGCATTACATCACGTGCCAACACAATAATTCCACACCAGTCAAGGACCCAAGTCTCGGTGAAGCAAAGCGAAGGTTGCAGAAACTGTGTCCCAAAATCAACAACCTCAGCAGCTGGAGTCCCAGTCCCACACGGGAAGCAGCAGGAAACTTCTGGACAGACGCGTCTGCCAGGCGACTGCGCTCAAATCATGGGAATCCCAGCTCCGGGGTGTCCAAATCCCGGTCTCAGCGGGCCAGCGCTCGTCTCGCCAAGGCACCAACACCACCACCCGTCTCCAAGACCATTCCTAACCATGAAGGCAAACTCGCAGCGAGACTCATCACCCCGCCCAACACCATCCCAGGCTGCAATGATTACCTCACAGTCCCAACACTGAGATTTAGTCGACCCCCTGGGCGGCGGGTATTGATACCAAGACGGACGCAGAGAAACCCGTCCCCAAAGCTGCGCGTAGTCGACGGCATGGTCGAGGAGGTGACGCAGCCATTTACTGCGCAGGTGGATGTAGTCACAACTAGTAAAGACTCATGCGCCAAGGCAGACGCGCAACTGAAACACGAGTACGCTGAGTGGAGGGAGCGACATCTGCGGCCTTTCTTGCGGTTTTCGCCTGAGGCGTCGGCGGGAAGGGATTCAATCGTGGCTGTTGATGGATGTTGATGAATCTTTTTTGTTTCTCAAAGTGTAATGATGAGGTATGAAGGTGCTATGGAGCTATGATCATGTATAGCTTTAGATGAAATGAAAATTTGACGACCCATATGCTGATGTGGTGATGTTGACGTGTTTTTCGGGCGCGGGAGCGTAAGTGGGCATAGCAGGATCGGTTCGGCGATGCACCGTCTAAGAATGGGTGGGGAAGGACGCCTGAGACTGGGAAGCACAGCCGCACGGCCGAGACCACCAATCCCACCGGTAATTGGCAGCGATAAGACGTTTTGTGCTGAGCTCGTTGACCTGGTGTGGTCGATGGGGGAGGTTCGGTTTGGGGTGTTGTTGACCCCTGCTGCTTAGGTAAGGCAACCACTGCGGCAAGGGTGGGTCTCCGAGAGGTGCGGTGGGTACGGATGTGCATTTCAAAAGTTTTGTCGCCCCGGTTATTACATAAATTTAGCACGGGCCATTTTCACCCCGCACTTCACTCCGACCATCTCAGCCCCTCTTCCTCCTGTCAACAAAAATACCTCAAATTTCATCATCTTTTCAGCGATCATGGCTCAAAATACCGATATTGCAACGCGTGCGCTTATTGTAACCTTGAAAAGCCCTCTTGTAGGGATGAAAACAGCTGATGTGGTGAAAAAAGTTGGATGTTCTGCTCGTCAAGTACAGCGAATATACGGCCGTGCAATCCAACGTGGATTTGATCTGAACCAAACCCCATTTATCCTTAAAGATGAATGGCTTCAAGACGCTCCTCGTTCTGGTCGGCTTACGAAACAAACCCCTGAAACTACTAAAGCTATAGTTGCTAAGGTACAACATGACCGGTACGGCCGAGAAAGAACCTGTGCTGATCTCGCTGGCGAGCTTAGTCAGATGGGTCTGGATATCTCAGCAACAATTATCTGGCGGATTTTGAAAAAGAACGGGTATCGCAAAACGAAACCGACGAGGAAGCCTGGGTTGACGAAAGTGATGAGGGCTGAAAGACTCCAATGGTGTTTAGCTCATCAAGATTGGACACTTGAAGATTAGAAAAGAGTTATTTGGACAGATGAAACATCAGTTGTTCTTAACTTTCGGCGTAGTGGTTATCGAGTTTGGAGGAAATCTGATGAAGCGTTTGTTAAAAGTTGTATTCGTGAACGGTGGAAAGGTTATTCTGAGTTTATGTTTTGGGGGAGTTTCAGTTATGATAAGAAAGGACCATGTCATTGTTGGGAACCAGAAACGGCGAAGGAAAAGGAGGCTGTAAAGGAAGAGATTGAACGATTAAATGAAGAGTTGGAGCCATTGATGAAAGGGGAGTGGCAGCTTCAAAATGGTTTAAACCGACTTTCTCTTCGAAATTTGCCTGGGAGGAAGCCACAGTGGAGATGGAACAAGGGAACAGGAAAGCTTTCAAGAGACGGAAAAGGGGGGATTGACTGGTATCGATACCAGAAGACAATTCTTCTCCTTAAACTCTTTCCATTTGCGAAAGAGTGTGAGAAAACACAGCTAGGGACTTTTGTGCAGGAAGACAAAGCACCAGCTCATAGAAAGGCTTACCTAATCATGCAACGACCTGACTTTGCAACATTGGGATCGGCACTCCTAAGCGACAACCCCTTCATTTCCAACCACCACCATTCCCCCAGTTTTGCCCCAAACCACACCAAACTTTCAGGATGGCTAGTGTTGATGAAGCCAATATCGCGTCTGCAATTGAAGTCGTTGCAAATGGCGGAACG
>Ga0247758_1001050_pt1 | contig 22735 bp, 22 predicted proteins | sample UWRJL156409C4_FD_180950 | JGI IMG/M metagenome (GOLD analysis project Ga0247758, IMG submission 180950) | Plant litter microbial communities from Arlington Agricultural Research Station in Wisconsin, United States - UWRJ-L156-409C-4 | ecosystem: Environmental > Terrestrial > Plant litter >... | reverse complement strand
TCTTCCTCTCGGTGCGCACCGTGGAGACGCACCGCGCCCACGTGCAGCAGAAGCTCGGCCGCACCAGCCGCGCCGAGCTCGTCCGCTACGCGCTCGACCACCGGCTGCTGGACGAGGCCTAGGCGGGTTACGCCGGCGCCGGTTCCCGCACGTCGTAGCGCCACAGCGGCGGGAAGGCGACGCAGACCACGCCGACGGCCACCACGCAGGCCAGGCCGCCGGAGACCACGGCCGCCCGTGGGGTGGTCAGCGCCGCCACCGTGCCGGACTCCACGTCGCCCAGGCGGGGGCCGCCGGCCACGACCAGGAAGAAGACCGAGGACATCCGCCCGCGCATGCGGTCCGGGGTGACCGTCTGGTTGATGGTGGAGCGGCACACGGCGCTGACGCTGTCGGCGGCCCCCGCGACCGCGAACAGCGCGGCGGCGATCCAGATCGAGCCGGCGAACCCGGCCAGCGCGATCGCCCCGCCCCACGCCAGCACCGCCCACACCACGACCCGCCCGAGGCGCCGGGCGTTGCGCAGCCAGCCCGCGGTGAACGCCGCGACCACCGCCCCCGCCGAGACGGCCGCGTAGAGCAGGCCGGTGCCGCTCGCCCCCGCCCCGTAGACGCTGACCGCCAGCACGGGGAACAGGGCCCGCGGCATGCCGAACGTCATCGCGGACAGGTCGATCATGAACGAGCCGAGCAGGGCCCGGCTGCGGCCCACGAAGCGCAGACCGTCGCCGATCGAGCGCCACACCGATACCGGGTCCTGGGCCACGTCCCGGGGTGGCTGCGCGGACATCCGCCACACCGTCGCGACGATCGCCAGGCAGCTGATCGCATCGAGCAGGTAGGCGCTGCCCAGGCCGACCCCGGCGATGAGCAGGCCGCCGATGGCGGGGCCGACGACGAGGGTGAGGTTGACCAGGCCGAACTCCATCGCCATCGCCGACGCGAGCTTGTCCGGCTCCACCAGGTTGGGCAGGATCGCCGTGGCCGCGACGTTCTGGACCGAGCCGAACGCGGCGGTCAGGCCGGCCAGCGCGTAGAGGGCGGGGATCGGCGGGTCACCCGCGAAGGCCAGCACGGCGAGGATGCTCGCCGTGAGCACCAGGCCGATCTGGTCGAGCAGCAGCAGCCGGCGCCGGTCGAAGCGGTCCGACCAGTGCCCGCCGAGCAGGGACAGAGCCACGAGCGGGACCAGCTCGAAGGCGCCGATCAGACCGGTGAGGAAGGCCGAGTGCGTCTCCACGTAGAGCTGGTAGGGCAGCGCGACGAGCGCCGCCTGGGTGCCGAGGCCCGACAGGACCGTGCCGGTGACCAGCAGCCGCAGGTCGCGCGAGGCGCGCAACGGGCTGAGGTCGACGGCGATCCGGTCCAGGCGCACCCACCCAGAGTGGCATCCGGGCTACTTCTTCGTCTTCTTCGTCTTCTTCGTCTTCTTCGCCTTCTTCACCGTGAGCTTGGCCGTCTTGACCGCGGAGACGTTCCCGGCGGCGTCGGTGGCCTTGATCTCCAGGAGGTAACGGCCCGTCTTCAGGCCCTTCTTGCCGATCCGGCCGCTGAACGGCACCCGGTTCAGGCCCGCCTTGGAGGTGCGCGTCAGGGCCCCCACCGCCTTGGTGCGGGTGCACGGCTTGGCCTTCTCGAGCTTCTTCGACGGAGCGACGCAGGACTTCCCCTTGCGCTTGCCCTTCGACGTGACCAGGAACGTGAGCTTGGCCGTCGCCGCCTCGCTCAGCGTGTAGCGGATCGTGGTCTTCGGCTTCTCGGCCTTCGGTTTCTTCTTCTTGGCCTTCGCCGCCGTGCCCTTCACCGCGGTGGAGGCCTGGCCGACGGTGAAGCTCGCCGGCGAGAGCTTGAAGCCGGTGATCGCCGGCGGCGTGCGGTCGGGCGTGGGGATGGGGGTCCCACCGCCCCCGCCCCCACCGCCGCCTCCTCCTCCGCCGTCCCCGCCACCGCCCGGCGGGACGACCGGGCAGTCCGACGACACGGCGCGCAGCCACACACGCAGCGCGGCCTGGCCGGCGGGCTGGGTGGGGGTCATCCCCTCGGTGCGGCTGTTGAACGCCACGCACGCGCCCTCGGGGCTGAGGCCGAAGCCGAAGGTCTGGCCGACGGCGGGCGCGCCGTTCGCGCCGTCCGCCCGGCTGGCCAGGACCTTGCCCCCACTCGCACGGTCCTGGACGTACACCTCCAGCGAGGCGCCGGGCTCGGGGTTGTCCGGGTAGCCCAGGTAGCCGAGATGGGCGCCGGTGCGGTCGAGCTGCGGGAAGGCCAGCATCTCCCCGGTCTGCGCGGCGACCGCCACCGACGTGGTCGCGGTGGCCAGGTCGCGCAGGATCACGTCCCCCGGCTCGCCGCCGAGGTTGGTCGACGCGGTCTGGAACGCCACCTTCGTGCCGTCGCCGCTGATCGTGACGTACGCCTGCGAGTCGTTGGCGGGCGTGCCGTTCGGTCCCGTGCGGCGGTCGGCCAGCGCCGTCGTCCCGGCCGCGAGGTCGCGCACGTAGACGTGGTCGTGGCCGTCCGGGTTGGCGACGCCCAGGTCCTCGCCGCCGTACACGAACGCGACCCGGTTGCCGGCCGCGTCCAGCGCCGCGCTCGTGATGGAGGTGGAGCCGACGGCGCCCGCCGCCCCCGGGCCACGGCTGGCCAGCACGGGCGTCCCGCCGCCGGCGGGGATCACGTACGCGTCCCGGTCGGTGTTGGTGTCGGCCGGGACGAGCGCGGCCGACGTGGTCACCAGCACCTGCGTCCCGTCGGCGCCGATCTGCGCGTCCTCGGTGCCGGCGTTCGTCGTCAGCTTCACCGTGCGACCGGTCTCGACGTCGCGCACGAAGGCGTCCGAGTTCCCCCCGCCGCCGCCCAGTGACGGGCTCGACGTGACGAAGGCCACGTACCGGCCGTCGGCGCTGACCGTCGCGTTCTGGGCGTCCCTGTTCGCCAGGACGCCCCCGGCACCGTCGGCCCGGCTGACGACCGTCGTCGCTGCGGTGACGGTGTCGCGGCGGAAGACCTGCTGCGTGCCGGTGGGGATCGGTCCGGCGAACGCGGAGCCCGTGCTCGTGAACACGACGAAGCGGCCGCCGGCGCTGACGCCACCTCCGTTCGGCCGTGTGTAGCTGTTGCCCACGCCCGGCAGGGCGGAGATCGCGGTACTGATCGGCTCGTCGTGCCCGGTGGCGACGGTGCGGCCGAACGCCTGCGGGTCCTGCCCGTCGGCGCCGAGCTGGGCGTTGAGGTTCGGCGTGTCGGCGGTGAACACCGCGAACGAGCCGTCGGTCGACAGCCCGGCGATCGCGTCCGGGTGGCTGGTCTCGCCGCCGACCCCGTCGCCCAGCGCACCGCTCACACCCTCGAGCCGGTCCAGCGCGATGGTCGAGGACGACGCGAGCAGGACGTGACTCACGGAGGCGGGTTCGCCGGCCGTGCCCGGCACGAGGTTCTTGGCCTGCGACTGGTACGCGGTGGCGTTGCCGTCCGGGCTGATCACCGGGTAGGTCGAGGCGCCGTTGCCGATCACGCCGCTGCCGGTGACCGAGACGTACCGCGTGACCGGCGAGCCGCTGCCGTCCCACAGCGCGACGTCCGCCGTGCCGTTGTCGTCCGCCGTGGAGGTGTTGAGGTTGCTCGCCTGCGTCTGGAAGGAGATGCGGGTGCCGTCGTCGCTGATCGACGGGTAGCGGCTGGCGCCGTTGCCGACCTGCGCGATGCCCTGGCTCACCAGCAGCGTCTGCCCGTCGCCGATCCGGCGGCGGTAGACGTGGTCGACCGTGGTGGTGCCGACGAGGTTGGTGGCGGCCGATTCGAAGGCGACGAACTCGCCGTTGCCGGAGATCACCGGGTTGAGGCTGCTGGCGTTGCCGCCGTTGCTCGCGTCGAAGTTCGGGGCGCTGACCAGGGCCGTCGTCCCGGTCCCGGTGGCCGGGTCGATCGCGCGGACGTAGACCTGGTAGTTGCCGCCGGTGCTGGCGCCCGTGGCCAAGGCCGGGGAGTTGGACTCGAACGCCACGCGCACCTGACCGCCCGCCACCGTCACGCTCGGGGTGGCGGCGCCCGCGCTGCTGGCGGCGCCGCCGGTGGTGCGGTCGACCAGGAACGTCCTGCCGGTGGCGCGCTGGCGCACGTACAGGTGCGGCACCGCGAACGCGCCCACGGTGACGCCCGGCACCACGTTGTCGGCGGTGGACGTGAACGCCACCCAGTCGCCGGCGGGGCTGAGCGAGGCCTGCAGCACCGGGACCGGCGCGCCGCCCGCGCCGTCCTTGCGCCCCACCACCGTCGTCGTGCCCGCGGAGCGATCGCGCAGGTAGGCGTACCGCTGCTCGAACTGGAGCCCCAGGCCCGCGGGGCCGGCCTCGGCGTCGCCCACGAACAGGGCGAGCGTGCCGTCGTTGGACAGCGTCCGCCCGTAGCCGAGCACGCCGTGGCCGGGCGCCGCGAGGACCGCGGAACCGCCGTCCGGGGCGGAGACGATGGAGGTCGAGTCCAGCGGGACGGCGACGGCGGACGGGGCGACGACGAGGGCGAGCGCGCTCGCCGCGACGGCCGCGCTCAGGAAGCGAGTCGGATGCATGCACCCAGGCTCGCAGCGCCGCCGCGCGACCGCATAGGGGTGGCGACCCTGAACTTAGTCCCCGGGCCCCTCCATCCGCGTGACCAGCTCCTCGGCGATGGCCAGCGACGACGTGGCGGCCGGCGACGGGGCGTTGCGCACCCAGGTGGTGGCCCGCGCCCGGTCGATCCGGAAGTCGTCGACCAGCGAGCCGTCCGGGTCGACGGCCTGGGCGCGGACGCCGGCGGGCGCGCGCACCACGTCCTCCGGGCGCAGTTCCGGCACGTAGCGCCGGGCGGCCTCCACGAACCGCCGGCGGCTGGTCGAGCGCGCCAGCTCCCCCAGGCCGGTGCGCCAGTGCGCCGCGAACAGGCGCCACGTCCCCGGCGCGCCGAGCACGTCGGCCAGCTCGCGGGGCCGCACCGTGCCCCACGTGTAGCCCTCCCGGGCCAGGGCGAGCACGGCGTTGGGACCGACCAGCACCTCGCCGTCGATCCGCTTGGTCAGATGGACGCCCAGGAACGGCAGCGCCGGGTCGGGCACCGGGTAGACGAGGCCGCGCACCAGCCCGCGGCGCTCGGGTCGCAGCCGCCAGTACTCCCCGCGGAACGGCACGACGCGCGGCGCCGGGGCCTGGCCGGAGTCGCGGGCCAGCCGGTCGGCCTGCAGGCCCGCGCAGACCAGCACGTGATCGGCGGCCAGCCGCTCGCCGGCCGTGGTCGTCACCGTGGCCCCGTCCGCGGTCTCGTCGACCCGTGCCACCGCGACGCCCAGGCGCACCGTCCCGCCGCGGCCCCGGACCTCCTCGGCCAGCGCCCGGGCGACGGCGCCGTAGTCGACGATCGCCGTGGTCGGCGAGTGCATCGCCGCGAGGCCCCGCACGTGCGGCTCGACCTCGCGCAGCCCGTCGGGACCGAGCATCTCGATCGGCACGCCGTTGGCGCGCGCCCGCTCCTCCAACGCGGTGAGCCGCTCGACCTCGACCGGGTCGGTGGCGACGACGAGCTTGCCGCAGCGCTCGTAGGGGATCGCGTGCTCGGCCGCGAACGCCTCGAGCAGCCCCGTCCCACGCCGGCACAGCGTCGCCTTCAGCGAGCCGGGCGCGTAGTACAGGCCGGCGTGGACCACGCCGCTGTTGCGCCCCGTCTGGTGGGCGGCGACGTGGTCCTCCTTGTCCACCACGACGAGCTCGACCTCCGGGTGGCGCACGAGGTGCTCGCGCGCGGCGGCCAGGCCGAGGATCCCCGCGCCCACGACCACCACGCGCCGTGGCGCGTGCGGCCCGGGACGGCGTGCGGCCACTGTCCCCTCGGCGTTCATCCGCCGGCCGCGGCCCGCAGCCGCGCGTCCAGTCCCTCGCGCACCGCCGGCCAGTCGAGGTCGGTGACGGAGAAGATGACGCTGTCCCGCACGTGGCCGGTCCAGGTGACGCGGTCGCGGCGCAGGATCCCCTCCTCCACCGCGCCGAGCTTGGCGATGGCCGCCCGGCTGCGCGCGTTGCGGGCGTCGGTCAGCAGCTCGACCCGCCGGGCGCCGGCCGCGAACGCGTGGGCGAGCATCAGCCGCTTGGCCTCGGGGTTGACCGCGCCCGAGCGCACGTCGGGATGCAGGAACGTCGCCCCGATCTCCACCACGCCGCGCTCGGGACGCAGGTTGAGGAAGCTCGACGTGCCGACCACGCGGTCGTCGCCCAGCCGGCGGATCGCGTAGGCGATCCACGTGCCCGCCGCCATGTCCGCGCAGAAGCCCGACCACCAGCCCTCGAAGTGCGGGCCCTGGCCGCTCTGGGCGAACAGGTCCCACGCCGGGCCGTCGACGTCCAGCGCAGCGCGCACCTCGTCCTTCAGCTCCGGCGCGTACGGCTCCAGACGCACCACGGCACCGACCAACGGCTCGGCGCGCAGGTCCACGGGCGTCACCACCGCTCCGGAGGGCCGGCCAGCCGCTCGATGCCGTCGCGCACCCCCGTCAGGACCCCTTCGCGCACGCGCAGCTTCGTCGCGGCGTGGGCGGCGGCGTCGATCCCGGCCAGCGTCGTGGCCGCCTCGCGGGCGGCGGCGGCCAGCGCGTCCGGGGGGACGAGCGCGTCCAGGAACCCGGCCGCCACGGCCTCCTCCGGCCCGAGGAGCGCCCCGGTGACGGCGCAGCGGTCGAAGGCCGGGCGGGTCAGGCGATGGCGGGCGATCGCGATGCCGAACCACGGCATGGTCAGGCCGATCGCCACCTCGTTGAGCCCGATGCGGTGGTCCCCGGTGGTGCCGATCCGGTGGTCGGCGCAGAGCAGGAGGAAGCCGGCCATCGCCAGGGCGCTGCTGTTGCACGCAGCGACTACCGGCCGTGGGAAGGAGAGGATCCGCTCGGCCAGCCGTGCGCCGTCCGTGAGCATCTGCCGCCAGTCCTCCGAGCGCAGGTCGAACCCGGCGGAGAACGCGCGGTCGCGGCCCGTCAGCACGACCACCGCGCCGTCGGCCTCGGCCCGGTCGAAGTCGGCCAGCAGGGCGGTGAGCAGCTCCGAGGACAGCGCGTTGACCTTGCCGTCGTCCATGGTGATGGTGGCGATGCCGTCGTCCAGCGCGTACGTCGTCCGGGTCGTCATGGCCGGCAGCCTAAGCGCCGAGCCCGTTTCCGGCCAGTGCCGCACGCCACGAGTGACCGCTCGCTCCCGTATGGCGGTACTCAGCAGGCACTCGTGCCATCCCGTTCCGATCGGGCGTCGCTCGTCCCGACATGCTCGGTGTCCACTCCCACCAGCCCGGCGCTGGCCAGCTCCGCCTCCTCGCGGACGAGGGCGTCCCGTTCGGCGTCCCCCAGCGGGTCGGACGGCGCCACCGCTGCGCCCCGGCCGAGGATCCACGACACGACCGCGGAGGTCGCGCACACGCCCGCCCCGATCCACAGCGCGGTCGTGTACCCGCCGACCGACGGTAGTGCCGCCCCGTCGACCGTGTGCGCGGCGAGGATCGACGCCGCCAGCGCACTGCCGATCGAGAAGCCGACGGAGCGGATCACCTGGTAGAGCCCCATCGCGCTCCCGGTCTCCGAGCCAGGCACCGACCGGGCGATCAGGCCGGGGATCGCGGCGAACGTGTACCCGAAGCCGACGCCGACGACGCCCATCGTCACGAATGCCTCCCACAGCGCCCCGTGCTCGAGCGCGAAGAACGCACCGGCCGCCGCGATCGTGAACGTGCCGCCGACGAGGATCGCCGACGGACCGAAGCGGCGGGTCAGGGCGCCGACGGTGCGGCTGGTGGCCAGGCTGGTGACCGAGAACGGGACCAGGCACAGCCCGGCGACGAGGGTCGAGGCCCCGAAGCCGTAGCCGGCCGACTCCGGCGCCTGCACGAACTCGGTGACCAGCGTGAGGAACATGTACATCGCGATCCCGAGGATGATCGCCGCGAGGTTGGCGATCAGCACCGGCCGGTGGCGCAGCTGGCGCAGGTCGACGAGCGGCGCGGTGCGGTGCAGCTGCGAGCGGGCCCACAGGCCGAGCACGAGCGCCGCGGCGGCGAACAGCCCGACCACGGTCGCCGACGTCCACCCCCATGCCGCCCCCTGTCCGATGGCGAGCAGGAGCGCGACGAGCCCGCTCGCGATCCCGACCGCACCACCGACGTCCAGCGGCACGCCCTCTGAGTCGCGGCTGGACGGGACGACCAGCGCGGCGGCGATGAGCGCCAGGCCGCTCATGATCCCGCCGAACAGGAAGGCCGCGTGGACGTCGACGGCCTCGGCGATCAGCCCGCTCAACGGATAGCCGGCGCCGACGCCCGCCGCGCCCGCGACGGAGAGGATCCCGATCACCGACGCCGCGCGTTCGGTGGGCAGGTGGTCGCGCGCGGCCGCCATGGTCAGCGGGGCGAGGCCGAGGCCGACGCCCTGCATCGCCCGGCCGGCGACGAGCAGCGGCAGCGAGTCCGCGACCCCGGCCAGCACGCTCCCCAGCACGACGATCGCCAGGCCGCCGACGATCGTCTCCCGCCGGTGGCGGCCGTCGCCGAGGCGACCCATGATCGGTGCGGCCACCGCCCCCGCGAGCAGTGCGGCGGTGAGCGACCACTGCGCGCTGTCGAGCGAGACGCCCAGCGATTCGGCCACGGACGGGAGCAGCGGCGCGCCCAGGCTGCTGACGATGGAGACGACCATCGTCACCCCGATGAGCACCGGCACCAGGGTGCGTCCTGGCCGGGACGCGGATGTGGCTGGGCCAGGCACCTCCCGACACCCTACCCGGAGTTGTCATCAAATGATGACAACTCCCGCTCCGGGTGGCCGGGCCCAACGCCGGCGGCCCGCCCTAGGCGTGCGGCGCGTACCGGTGGTGGAGCATCAGGTCGTTGCCGTCGGGGTCCTTGAAGAGCGCCATGTGGCAGACCGTGGTGTCGATCACGTCGCCGAGGAACTGGACGCCCTTGGCCTCCAGCTCGGCGCGAGCCTCGGCCACGTCCTCCACGTGCAGGGCGAGATGGGCCAGGTTCTGGGGCTTGAACTCGAAGCCCTGGGTGGCTGGCTCCCAGATGCCGAAGCAGGTCTCCCCCACCCAGAACTCGTGCTGGCTGTGCTCGTCGGGCCGCAGCCCGAGGGTCTCCACGTAGAACGCCCGGCTGCGCGCGGGGTCGGTCGACGGGACGGCGACGAAATCGAGTCCGGTGATCATGCCCTGATCCTACCTCCGCACACGCGGGCGTCCCGCGAATCGCCCGCCCCACGCGGGCCGCAGGGGCGCCGACGTGCGGGTCCGGAACGCCCCGACCCACACGCCGGCGCCGTAGGCGACGTCGTCGGCGACGCTCAGCGCGGTCCAGCGGACGGGGTCGAGCGCCGGCCGCCGGGCGACCCACTCCGCCAGGGGCGAGGCGAGCACGAGGACGAGCGCCGCCGGCCGGGTCCGGCGCCCGGCCACGCCGGCCGCCAGGACGCCGGGCGCGAGCATCGTCGCCGTCCGTCCGCCCGCCACCAGCGTCTGGGTGACCCCGCGGGCCGGCCAGGCCGCCGCCTCGCGCGCCCCCGCCCCGGCGGGCCGCAGCCGCCGCGTGAGCGCCACGCCCTGCGCGGCCGCCACCGCCGCCGCGAGCCCCGGCCGCCGGGCCAGCGCCAGCCCCACCACGGCGACCGACCAGGGATGGACGACGAACGGGGCGAGCCGCCCCGGATGGCGGGCCGCCAGCGGCGCGGTCGAGGTGCCGTAGTGGAAGCGGCGCGCGAGCAACGCGGAAAGACGCGCGGGCTCGGCGTGGTCCACGACGGCCGCCGGGTCGTACCGCACGCGCCAGCCGGCGTCGTGCAGGCGCCACACGAGATCGACGTCCTCGCCGTAGCGCAGCGCCGGGTCGAACCCGTCGCCGAACGCCTCCCGGCGGACCAGCAGTGCGGCGGTCGGCACGTAGGACACCCGGCCGCCGGGCGCCACGCGCGCCGGCCGCGGACCGAGGTCCAGCGGCGACCGGGCGGCCGCGAACCGGCCGACCGCGCCGGCCCGGGCCGGCGGGCGGGCGCCCTCGTCGCTCGGTTGGCACATTCGTTCCCCGATCGGGAACGGATGTGCCAACGCAGCGGGAGGGCCGTCGCCCGCGGGCGACCCGGCATCCCCACCCCCGGTGACACGCGGGGCCACCGCGCCGACGACGGGATCGGCGAAGTGGCCGAGGAGCGCGCCGAGCCACCCCGGGCGGGGCACGCAGTCACTGTCCAGGAAGGCCACCAGCGGGGTGTCGACGTGAGACAGCGCCGTGTTGCGAGCCGCCGCCGGCCCTCCGCAGGCCGCGCGCCGCACGAGCCGCGCACCGTGGCGGGCGCACACCGCCGCCACCGCCCCCGGGTCACGCGAACCGTCGTCGACCACCAGCAGCGCACGGCCCGGCACGCCCGCCGCGGCCAAGCAGCGGTCCAGCTCCTCCGACCGGTCGCGGACCGGCACCACGACGGTCACGCCCGTCACCGCCACGCGCCCCGGCCGGGGATGGGCCAGGCCGCCGTCGACCAGCGTGCGGGCCAGGCCCCGCTCGCCCGCGGACGCCCCGGCGCCCGTCGTCCGCAACCGGTCCAGCACCGCCGCGCCCGCGGCCGACAGCCGCAGGGCCCGCGGCGGATCCCCGCCCACGAGTACGCGACCGGCGGGCGGGCGACGACCGCGCCGCACCCGTACGCCCGCGTCCAGCCCGAGCGGCAGGCCGCTCGGGAACGGCTCGGCGGTCACAACGCGAGGCCGCCGTCGACCGGGAGGGCCGCGCCGGTCACCGCGCCGCCGTCCGGGCCCGCCAGCCACACCAGTGCCGCGGCCACCTCGTCGGGATCGAGCAGGCGCTCCAGCGGCTGCTGGGCCGAGAACGACTCCGCGCCCTCGAGGTCGTAGAGCCGGGCGCTCTCGTCGAGGATCGCGGTGGCCGTCGACCCCGGGGCCACGGCGTTGGCGGTCACGCCCGTGCCGCGCAGCTCGGCGGCCAGCCCGCGCACCAGCCCGTGCACGCCGGCCTTCGCGGCGCAGTAGGCGGCGAGCATCGGCAGTCCGCGCGTCGCCGCGGCGGACGACACGGCGAGGAAGCGGCCCGCACGAGGGGGCTCGCGGCGCAGCAGCGCGGGGATGCCGGCGCGGGCGGCGACCAGCACCCCGTCGAGGTTGACCTCCAGCACCGCGCGCTCCTGCTCCCGCGGGACCTCCCACTGCGGGGCGCCGCCGGCCACCACGCCGGCCACCGCGATCACCGCGTCGAGCCCGCCGAAGCGCTCCTCGGCCAGGGCCACGGCCGCCCCCATCGCCTCCGCATCCGTGACGTCGGCCCGCACGGCGACCGCGTTCGCCGCGCCCGCGACCACCGCGTCGAGCTCGGCGGCGGTGCCCATCGCGTAGGGCAGCCGGGGGTCGGGCGCGGCCCGGTCGACGGCCACGATCGCCCAGCCCGCCGCGTCCAGCCGCGCCACCGTCGCCGCACCGATGCCGCGCGCCGCGCCCGTCACGAGCGCGACCCGCGTCACAGCCATGCGCTGCCCTCGTCCGCCCAGCCCCGCACAGCGGCGGCGAGCGCGTCGACGGCGGCCCGCAGCAGCGTCTCGCCCTCGGCGGCGGTCGCCCGGGTGGGGTCGCCGAGCACGCCGTTGGGACTGACGACGGCCACACCGCCGGCCTGCAGATCCCCCATCAGCTCGCCGAGCGGCAGCGTGTTGCCGGCGGCCCGGGCGGCCACGCGGACGCGCTCGGGGTCCAGCGCCAGCATCACCGCGGTCTCGACGTGGCCGGCGTGCGCGTCGCCCCGCCAGGTCATCCCGGGCGTCCAGGCGCGCGCGTCCCGCGACTCCGCGCGCAGGCGCCGCACCGCGCGGGCCACCGGCCGGGCATTGCCGCCGTGGGCGGACACGAAGAGGATGCGCGGGAACGTCTCGGCGGCCGAGCGCCCCAGCTCCACGAGCAGCAGCTCGACCGCGTTCTGGCCGATCGACAGCGTGCCGGGGAAGGCCTGGTGCTCGCCGCTGGCCCCGTAGGCGACGGGCGGCGCGACCACGACGCCCGGCACCGTGCCGGCCAGGCGCTGCGCGAGCGCCACGGCGATGTCCGTGTCGGTCGACAGCGGCAGGTGCGGGCCGTGCTGCTCGGTCGCCCCGACGGGGACGGCCAGCACCGGCCCGGCGGCCTCGACCTCCGGCCACGCGCGGTCGCCCAGCGCGGTCACACCGCCGCCCCGTCCGGTGCCCGACCGAGCGTGCGCTCGAAGCCGGGGAGGATCACCAGGTCCTCGGGGCTCAGGTCGTGCACGGAGGCGTGGCCGAGGGCGAGCAGCGCCGAGTCGATCCCGCCGCGCAGCACGTCGAGCACGTTCTCCACGCCGGCCTGTCCCTCGGCGGCCAGGCCCCACAGGTAGGCGCGGCCGATCATCACCGCGCGGGCCCCGAGGGCCACCGCCTTGACGACGTCGCTGCCCCGGCGGATGCCGCCGTCCAGCAGCACCTCGACCTCGTCACCGACGGCCGCCGCGATCCCGGGCAGGGCGCGGATCGACGCGGGCGTGCCGTCGAGGTTGTTACCGCCGTGGTTGGACACCGAGATCGCCGAGACGCCAGCGTCGACGGCACGGCGCGCGTCGTCCAGCCGCATGACGCCCTTGAGCATGAACGGGCCGTCCCACTGCTCGCGCAGCCAGGCCACGTCCTCCCACGACGGCGGCGGGGTCCCCATCCACTCGCCGTAGGCGCCGAAGAACGTCGGGCCGGTCTGGCCCTTGGGCCCCATGTTCGGCGCGGTGAGGTCGGGCAGGCGGCCGCTGCGCGCGAAGTCCCGCAGCCAGCGGGGATGGCGGATCCCCTCGGGCGCGAACTTCAGCATCGCCCGCCAGTCGAGCTGCTCGGGGATGGCCGGGCTGCCCCAGTCACGCCCGTGCGAGAACGACCAGTCGAGCGTGGCGATGAGGCCGACGGCCCCGGCCTCCCGGGCCCGCTGGACCCGCGCGAGGATGTCCTCGCGGCTGCCGCACCAGTACACCTGGAAGAACGTCTGCGGGTTGGCCGCGACGACCTCCTCGACCGGCTTGCTCGCGAACGAGCTGAGGCCCATCGCGGTGCCCCGAGCGGCGGCGGCCCGGGCGACCGCGACCTCGCCGTCGGGGTGCACGGCCTGTACGCCGGTCGGGGAGATCAGCACGGGCAGCGAGACGTCCTGGCCCATCACGTTCGTGGCCAGCGAGCGGTCACCCTGCTGGCCGGCGGTGTGGGGCGCGAACCCCAGCTCGTCGAACGCCGCCAGGTTGTCCCGGTAGGTGACGCCCTTCTCAGAGCCCGCGAGCAGCGCCCCGTACACCGAGCCCGGCAGGCGCCTCTTCGCGCGGCGCTGGGCCTCGGCGACCGTCTCGAACCATTGCGTCATACGGGGGTCCTCTCCAGGCCGGCCAGCGGGCTCTCGTCGCACGCGCGATCGGGGACCGACTGGACGACGGGCAGCGTGATCGTGCTCGGGCGGCGCTCCAGGAGCCGCCGCGGCTTCTTCTTGGAATGGTCCAGCGACGGCTTCGGCGGAACGGTGTCGCCCCGGGCGGCCAGCAGCTGCTCGCCGTGACCGAGGACGCACTCGGGGTCGGGCCCGTCGAGCGGCAGCCCGGTGAAGAACTTCGCCGCCATGCAGCCGCCGCGGCACGAGTCGAAGTGCGCACAGCTGTTGCACGCGCCGCCCGTCTGGGGCGAGCGGAGCTCCAGGAACAGGTCGGACTCCCGCCAGACGGTGGTGAACCCCCCGGGCGAGCGCACGTTCCCGGCCAGGAACGAGTCGTGGATGGCGAATGGGCAGGCGTACACGTCACCGACCGGGTCGATCAGGCAGACGACGCGGCCCGCGCCGCACAGGTTGAGCCCGGGCAGCGACTCCCCGAACGCGGCGAGGTGGAAGAACGAGTCGCCGGTGAGGACGTCCTCGCCGTGGGCCAGCAGCCAATGGTAAAGCGCACGCTGCTGCTCCGGGAGCGGGTGCAGCTCGTCCCACACGTCGGCGCCGCGGCCGGACGGGCGCAGCCGGGTCAGCCGCAGCTGGGCCCCGTATTCGTCGGCGATCGCCTTGAAGTCGTCGAGCTGGCCGATGTTCTGCCGGGTGCAGACGACCGACAGCTTGAAGCCGGCGAACCCCGCGTCCTTCAGGTGGCCCATCGCCGCGATCGCGGTGGCGAAGGAGCCGGCGCCGCGCACGTGGTCGTTGACCTCGGCGGTCGCGCCGTCGAGGGAGATCTGCACGTCCACGTAGTCGCTGGCCGCGATGCGCCGGGCCACGTCGGCGTCGATCCGGCTGCCGTTGGTGGAGAACTTCACGCCGACCTGATGCGCGGTCGCGTAGTCGACCAGCTCCCAGAAGTCCTTGCGCACCGTCGGCTCGCCGCCGCCGATGTTCACGTAGAACACCTGCATCCGCTGGAGCTCGTCGATGACCGCCTTGCACTCGTCGGTCGACAGCTCGCGCGGGTCGCGCCGGCCCGAACTGGACAGGCAGTGCACGCAGGCCAGGTTGCAGGCGTAGGTCAGTTCCCAGGTCAGGCAGATCGGGGCGTCGAGCCCCTCCTGGAAGCGGTCGACGAGCGTACCCACCGGCTTGGGGGCGTCGATGACGGTCATGCCGGCTCCCTCGGGACGATCATGTCGGACGCCACCAGGGTGGCCAGCGCCCGCTGGTAGGACGGCAGCTGCGCGGCCGGGACCCCGGCGGCGGCACACGCTTCACGGGCCGTCGCGTGGTCGGCCAGGGAGTCGACCAGCGCGTGCAGCGCCGGGCTCTTCAGGAACGACAGGCGGCGCGTGCCGAAGTGGTAGGCGAGTGCGCCGAACGACTCGGGGCGCAGGGCGACCTGCGGGTGCAGGCTCCAGGCGCCGTCGAGGTCGAACGGGGGCTCGCCGGCGACGGGCGCGCCAGCGGACGGCGCCGGAGTGGCCGGAGCGGGTGGGGCGGTGACGGGCATCGCGCGCCGCCTAGTAGACGCCGCACATGCCGTCGATGGAGACGTCCTCGACGAGGAGCTCCTCCTGGACGAGCACCGGGAACTCCGCGGCGGGGTCGGGGTGGGCGGGCACGGGCGCGGGCTCCGTCGCGGCGTCCTGCGGCGTCGGGACATCGGTGACTTCCTCGAGCATGCGAACCTCTCCTCATGAACGGTTGGATGCGAAGCGCGATCATTACAGCACTCAGTGCCAAATGGAAGGGCACCGTCGCGCCATGACGCCCGGGGACGAACCACGGCCCGCTCCCCCGCGGGGCCGGCCGCCGAGCACGACGCACGCCGAGGTGGAGCGGACGGCGCTGGACCTGTTCGCCCGCGACGGGTTCGAGCACACGACGATGGACGACATCGCCGAGGCGCTCGGCGTCGGCCGCCGCACGCTGTTCCGCTACTTCCCGTCGAAGAACGACATCGTGTGGGGCGACTTCGACCTCGTGCTCGACCGGCTGCGCGGCCTGCTCGACGCCACGCCGCCCGACGTCCCCACCATGCGCGCGCTGGCCGACGCGATCGTGGAGTCCAACCGTTACGCGCCCGAGCAGCTGCCCGAGCTGCGCATCCGCATGACGCTCATCACCACGGTCCCCGCGCTGCAGGCCCACTCGATCCTGCGTTACGAGGCGTGGCGCCAGGTCGTGGCGGAGTTCGTGGCCGCGCGACGCGGCGAGGCGCCCGGCGACCTCGTCCCCCAGACCATCGGCCACGCCATGCTCGGCACCTCGATGGCCGCCTTCGTCCACTGGGTCGTCAACCCGGGCGACGACCTCGACGCCAACCTCGCTCAGGCCTACGGGATCCTGCGCGAGAGCGTCGCCCTGGATCGCTAGGCGGCCCCTCCGCGTCGAGACGTACATCGCGCCCGCCGCGCGGTCGTGATGTACGCCTCGACGCGGATGACAGACTTGATGCGTGGCCCTCGACACCCCCGAGCCCGGTCCCGACCCCGCACCGACGGCGCCGCTCGGCGAGCTGCGCTTCCACCGGCTGCTGGTGGCGATCGACGGCTCCGGCAGCGCCGAGCTGGCCCTGTCGGCGGCGGTGACCGCCGCACGGCGCGACCACGCCACCCTGACGCTGCTCGTCGTCGTCCCGAACGTGACCGCGGAGTCCGGGCGCTGGATCACCGGCGGCGCCCCCGACCCGCGCACGCTCCAGGAGGACGCCGACGCCTTCGCGCAGAAGACGCTGCGCCACGCGATCGCCCGGCTGCCGGACGACCTGTCGGTGACCTCCGTGGTGCGCCGCGGCAAGCCGGGACCGGAGATCGTCGCCCAGTCCGCCGCGGACACGTACGACGCCATCCTCCTCGGCGCCCGCGGCTTGGGCCGGGTCGGACTGTTGACGGGCAGCGTCAGCAGCTACGTCCTGCACCACGCGACGATCCCCGTCTTCGTCGCCCACGCGCCGCCGGAGTAGGTCGCCGCGCCCGGGCTCCGTCGGGCCTCACGCCCAGGACGTTCTCCACATTCCTCCCGAGGGGTGGGAGGAATGTGGAGCACGTCGCGGCACGAGCACGCTAGTCGCGCGGCCTGCGGCCCCACATGAGGGTCATCGCCGCGCCGAGCAGGCGGCTGTCGCGCACCGCGTTGGGGAACATCATCGGCTCGTGCGCCGGCGCGAAGCGCGTGGTGAGGATCGTCTGGGTCTGGCAGTACTTGCGGATGCCGCCCACCCCGTGGCGCGACCCCACGCCCGACTCGTTGGCCCCGCCGAACGGCGCCTCCTGCGCGATGTAGCTCATGATCGCGTCGTTGATCCACGTCACGCCGGCCCGGAGCTGGCGGGCCACCCGCTCGCCCCGGTCGACGTCCCGCGTGAACACGCTGGAGGCCAGGCCGTACGGCCCCTCGTTGGCCAGGCGAATGGCCTCGGCCTCGTCGCGCACGCGCATGATCGGCAGCGTCGGGCCGAACGTCTCCTCCCGCATGCAGGCCATCGAGTGGTCCACGTCGACCAGCACCGTCGGCGCGTAGAAGCGGCCCGGCCCCGGTCCCCGCTGCCCGCCCACCACGGCCCGCGCGCCCCGGTCCACCGCGTCGCGCACGTGGGCGTCGATCGTCTCCAGCTGCGGCGGGAACGTGATCGCCCCCACGTCGACCGAGCCGGCACCGCGGGGGACGCCCTGGCGCAGCGCGCCGACCTTCTCGGTGACCCGCGCCACGAAGTCGTCGTACACCGCGTCCTCCACGTAGACACGCTCGACCGACATGCAGATCTGGCCGCTGTTGCGCATCCCCCACTCCACCGCCACGTTGGCCGCGCGCTCGACGTCGGCGTCGGCCAGCACGATCATCGGGTCCTTGCCGCCCAGCTCCAGCGAGCAGGGGATCAGCCGCTCGCCGCAGCGCCCGCCGATCTTCCGGCCCGTCTTCGTGGACCCGGTGAACATGATCATGTCCGCCTCCTCCACCAGCGCGGCTCCGGTGGAGCCGTCGCCCGTGGCGAGCAGGAACACGTCGGGCGGGAAGCCCACCTCACGCGCCGCCTCCACGAACAGCTTCGTGGACAGCGGCGTGATCTCGCTCGGCTTGATCACCACGGTGTTGCCGGCCATCAGCGCCGGCAGCGCGTCCCCGGGGCCGAGCGTCAGCGGGTAGTTCCACGGCGCGATGATCCCGACGACGCCCAGCGGCCGGTGTCGCACCACGACCTTCTTGCCCAGCAGCAGCGGCGAATGCGTCCTCACGCGCTCCTCAGCGAGGTACTTCGGCGCGCGCTTGGCCCAGAAGCCGAGCGAGTCGGCGAGGTAGAACAGCTCGGCGAGCAGCGCGTCCTCGCGGGTCTTGCCGTTCTCGGCGACGACCACGTCGACCATGCGCGCGCGGTTCATGACCAGCCAGTGCCGCAGGCGGTACATCAGCCGGCCGCGGCCGGCGAAGCCCAGCGCCTCCCACGCCGGCTGGGCGGCCCGGGCCCGCGCGACGAGCGCCGCGACCTCGTCCCCGTCCAGGCACGGGACGACGCCGATCTCCTCGCCGGTCGCCGGGTTCTCGACCGCGATCGTGCGCGCGGCCGCCGTCACGTCCTCGATGGCGCTCATCCTCCGATCCTCGCGGATCGGGCCGCCGGGGGCTAGGCCTTGCGGGCGTCGGCGCCGCTCAGGGCGGCCCAGGCGCCCAGCCCGAGGTAGAGCACGCCGGTGAGCTGCCCCTGGCGCCGGGCGGCGCGCGGCCGGCGGCGCATCCAGTTCCCGACCCGACCGGAGCCCGCCGCGTACACCAGGTCCGAGGCCAGGCCGATGAGCACGAAGAGGATCCCCAGCACGACGAGCTGCAGGGCGGCCGGCCCGTGCCCGGCGTGCACGAACTGCGGCAGCAGCGCGAGGAAGAACAGCGCGACCTTCGGGTTGGACAGCTCGACGAACAGCCCCTGACGGTAGGAGGGCCACAGGCGCGTGGGCCCCGCCGCAGCCGCGTCGGCCCCGGCAGCCGGCGCGATCGTGGCCGGGGCCCGCAGCGCCCGGATCCCCATGAACACCAGATAGGCGGCGCCGAGGTAGTGGATGCCCGCGAGCACGGTCGCCGAGGACGCGAGCAGCGCGGACAGCCCGACCGCCGTGGCGAGCACGTAGACGATCGCGCCGGTCGCGCACCCCACCGCACCCGCCATCGCGGGCCGCGGTCCGTGCCCGATTCCGCGCGTCAGCACGTACAGGTTGCTGGGCCCCGGCGCGGCGACGAACACGAGGGCGACCGAGGCGAAGACGAGCAGGGTGGCGACGTCGGGCATGCGGCGATCCTAGAGGCCGCGCGCACCCTGCGGATCAGCGGTCGGGCCGGTGCGGCAGCCGCACGCCGACCGCGGCCCACGCGGTGGCGGCCGCCTCCGAGGCGGTGTGGACCCCGAGCTTGGCGTAGGCGTTCTGCAGGTGCTTCTCCACGGTGCGCGGGGAGACGTCCAGCACCTGGGCGATGTCGGCGCCACGCCTGCCCAGGGCCAGCCAGCGCAGGGCCTCGGCCTCGCGGCGCGTCAGGCCCAGTCCCTGCAGCGCCGGGACGCTCAGCCCGCTCGCCCCGGGCTCGACGATCAGCAGCTCGCTCGTGCTCTCGGGCCCGCGCAGCACGCGCAGCGACAGGGTCCGCGTCCCGTCGTCGACGATCAGCGGCTCGGTGGCCGGCGTCGCGGCGGCCCGGCGCTCGGCCAGGGCGGCGACCACGTCCGGCGCGAGGTGGCCGCCGGGACCGCCGAGCCGGCCGGTGAGCAGGCGCCGAGCCGTCGGCGTGGCCATGTCGACGCGTCCACGCGCGTCGACGACCAGCACGGGCGCGCCGAGCGCCTCCAGGCCGGACTCCAGGGCGGAGATCGTCGCCTCGCGGGCGGCCGCCAGCTCGGCGTTGCGATAGGCCTGGATCAGGTGCGGGCGGGCCGCGGCGAGCAGGGCCACGTCGGGGTCGGCGAAGTCGCGGCCGCTCCGGCTCAGCGCGATCCCGATGAGGACGGGCTCGCGCGTCGGGAGGGTGAACGCGACCTGGTGTTCGACGCCGACGTGCACGTAGAACTCGCGGTAGAGGGGCAGCGCGTGGAACGCCCCCTGGTCCATGAAGTCGGAGATCCGGCGCGGCCGCCCGTCGTGCGTGCGGAGGTTGTGGGCGAGGATCGGGTTCTGGGGCAGCAGTTCGGCGAACCGCTCGGCGAGCTCCGGCGGGACGGGCAGATGCGGCTCGCTCGTCCACCACGAGTGGGAAGGATCGCCGTCGACCTCGTTGTAGGACGCAACGTCCGCCGGCACCGCCGCGAGCAGGGCGCCGAGCACGCCCTCGCGGTACTCGTCCAGGTCCTGGAAGCCGTGGACCGCTCCGACGAGGGTGGTCAGGCGGCTGGCGAGTGATCGAGCGGCCACGCGGGAAGCCTATCCGCGCCGGGAGGCCCCGCCGCGCGGGTCGCGGGGCGGGCTACCGCAGGGTGATCGTCTTCGTCGTCGTCCGGCCGGCGAAGGTGGTGCGCAGCGTGAGCTTCTTCCCCTTGAGCTTCCCCAGCTTGCGCCGGTAGGCCCGCTTCGCCGCGAGCTTGACGCTCACCTTCCCCGCCCGCTTGGCCTTCGCCGCCCCGGTGGCGACGACCACGGACCTCGCCCTCCCCTTCAGGCCCAGGACCTTCGAGGACGCCAGCAACGACAAGCTGACCGTCCCGGCCCGGGGCACCTTCACGGACACGGCGACACCGGCCGCCAGGCTCGACGCCTTCGTCTTGGACGGTATCGACACGACCGGGGCCGGATCCCCCGCGTTCCCACCGGGAACGCTCGGCGTCGGTGGCTTCCCCGGGGTCACCGGCGTGGGCGGCGGAACGGGGCTCGGCGGGTTCCGCGCCGCCGCCAGCGCCGCCACGTCGAGCGGGCCGAGCGACGGCTTGCGCCCGGTCGCGGAGATCGTGGTCGGCGTCGTCGGGGCGCAGTCCGTGACCAGCGCGGCGAAGTCGGTGACCGGTGCCACCTTCACCCCGCCCTGGTCGACGTAGGCGACCAACCGACCGTCCTGCGACAGGCTCGGCTCGTGCGCCTTCCCGTCCGTGGGGAGGAAGCAGTCGTGGTCGGCGGGGCTGATCGTGCCCCCGAGCCCGCTGAGCGGGAACATCGCGATCCGTTCCTGGAGATCGTCGCCGCTGCCGGGGTTGGGCTCGTACAGCTCCATCGCCGCGACGGAGCCGGAGGCCGCCACGTCGGTGCGGCGCACCTGGAACGGGTTCGGGACGCCGAGCCAAGGCGTGAAGTCGAAGCTGTACGGCGGCTGGCCCGTCGGGTCCTGGACCCACACCTGCTGGGACTGGTACGCCCCGACGACGCGAGAGCCGGCGAGCGTCGGCCAGGCCTGGTCGTCCACCGCGAACGGGACGCCGCCCGCGCGCACGGCGACCGACTGGACGACGGTGCCCACGTCGAGCACGAACGTGGCCGGGAACGTCGAGGAGTCGTAGCGCGATTGGGAGAAGCCGTAGACCATCGATCGCCCGTCCGGCGTGATGTCCAACCCGACCGGCAGCACGGAGATGCTGTACCCGGTCCGGGACTGCAGCGGCCCCTGGTCGGAGAGCGTCCCGTCCGGCTGCCACACCGCGAACGTCGCGAAACTGCCGTTCCGGCCCGGCTCGTTGCGTACCCCGACGACCTGCCCACCGTCGCCCTGGGCCACCGCGAGCCAGTCGCCCTCCCCCGCGCTGAGCCGCACCCGGGTCTGACCGTCGACGGTCGCCACCCACACCTCGTTGCCGTCGAGGTAGGCGACGCTGGTGGCCGCCGCCGGGGAGACGGAGGCGAGGAGGACGACGCCGAGCACGACGAGCACGAGAGGGATGCGCATGCCCAGACGGAAGCAGCGACGCGCGCTCACCGCATCAGGGAAACCACGGATGGCGCGACACGAAGCGCGGCCGTGCGCCAGTCTCCCGACCCACCGCTGTCCGCCGCCGTTCCGAGAAGAGGCCGCCGTGCTCCGTCGCTCCACCGTTCCGCTCCTCGCCGGGCTCCTGCTCCTGGGTCTCGCTCCCGGTGCGAGCGCCGCCCAGAAGAAGAAGGCCAAGACCCCCGCGCCGCTGAAGGCGACCGCCGTGTTCCCCGGCGGCTCCACCCAGACGTGGACCACGCCGCTGGGCGAGCTCCTGGACTCCGGCGACCAGTTCAGGGTCATCTCCCGCCCGGACGCCGCCACGCTGACCTACGACGAGTACGTCACCCCGTACGACGACCGTCCGAGCCGGCGCAAGGGCGCCAAGGCACCCAAGCCCGTCCGCTGCGCCCGGATCGCCCTGCACGCCGCGCTGGTTCCGTCCGACGGCACCGGCGATCCGCTCTCGATCGTCCGCACGCTGCTCCCCACCGCGGTGATCGAGCAGTCCTACGGCTTCCGGACCGACGGCGCCAAGCTCCATGGCGACAACACCGACGGCCGCCTCGCCTTCCGGGTCGACGGCAACGTCGAGAAAGAGCTCTTCACCGACTCGGTGACGGTGGCCGACTGGTCGGCCGGCACGCTCCACGGCTGGAAGCAGCTCACCGTCCACGTGGCGCAGGCCCCGCGCCGCAACGCCAGGGCCTGCACGGAGTACGGCAGCAGCAGCGCGCTCCTCGGCGTGCTCCTCGTCGGCCCCGAGGACCTCGAATAGCTCAGGCCGGGGGCCGGGCCTCGACCGCGTCGAGCTTGTCGCGCAGGGCGTTCGTGGCGACGTGCAGCTCGCCGACGAGCTGGCCCAGACTGCGCGGCGGCGGTGGGGCGTCGATCTCCTCGCCCCGGTACGCCGCGTTGAACTGGGTGACGAACCCGCGCGGGCCGGCTTCGGCGTGCTCGCGGACGGCCTGCATCGCCGCCTTGAGACGCTCCCACTCCACGCGCGCCTCCTCCTGCCCCTCCGGCCCGAGCGCCCGCCAGCGGGCGTCCAGGTCGCGGGCCGTCTTGACGCGTGCGTTCGCGGCGCGCGCGGCCTGGGCGAGCTGGAGGTAGCCCGCCATCAGCCGGCGGGGCCGGTGGCCCCGGTCGCGCCCGTGGCGCCCGTGAACCCGAACGGACCCGTGGCGCCGGTCACGCCCGTGGCCCCGGTCGAGCCGGTCACACCCGTGCTGCCCGTGCCACCGGTGCTGCCCGTCGCGCCCGTGAACCCGAACGGACCCGTCGCACCGGTCACGCCCGTGGCCCCGGTCGAACCGGTCACACCCGTGCTGCCCGTGGCCCCGGTCGCGCCCGTGTCGCCGACGCTTCCGGTCGCACCGGTGGCGCCCGTCGCTCCGGTCGCGCCC
>Ga0247758_1001049_pt1 | contig 22750 bp, 19 predicted proteins | sample UWRJL156409C4_FD_180950 | JGI IMG/M metagenome (GOLD analysis project Ga0247758, IMG submission 180950) | Plant litter microbial communities from Arlington Agricultural Research Station in Wisconsin, United States - UWRJ-L156-409C-4 | ecosystem: Environmental > Terrestrial > Plant litter >... | reverse complement strand
GGGGATGCGGATGGGCATTTTGGCGGTTGGAAGTTGTGGAGCGGCGGGTGTGGGGGTCGAGAGGGGAATGGATGAGGGGAGAAGAGAGGGGAGGCGCAAGATCAGGTGTCTTGGAGGAAAAGAGAGAGATGCAACGAGGGCTTGAAAGAGGTAAAACCCTATAGGTATGGTTGTTTTTTTCCCGAGTTTGGGTTCTGCGGCGCCTGCAATGAAGCTTGAATTGTGCCAAGTTTTGCGAGAGGGAATTTTGCAAGTGCCATGGCGGGTGAGACCCACCGATGAAGCTTGTATGACCCCTCTATCGCGACTGCCGCGATAAGCTTACCAACCGGAATTCGTTGTTCTGCGTGCAGAATAGGTCGGTTCCGATGGTTTGTCGCACGGATTGGTCAATTTTTGGACTTCGGGATACTAATGTGGAGACTGCAGAAGGGAACAGGAAAGGGGTTTGTTGCTCATGGCTTGTTTGCGCCAACCAACATCCGCACTTCAACGTCACCCACAATGGAATACATCGCAGTCTGCGCTGGCCATGTTTCAAATTATCACAGAGCATCGCTTCAAAAATGATACGAGAGAAACATTCAAATTCATGAGGTCTTGATCCAGAGCAATATTGAGCGGGATCGTTAATTCATGAGCAATCAATGACATCAACTCACTGAGACACCATTACCGAACACTCATTTTTGCCAGACAAGCCCCCGAAAATGTACTTGCATCAATACCGACTCCACCCACCCTCACTAACATCACTGCATTAACGTCATTCGAACCACACAGAAAACAACACATCGGCAACATACATGATCCACCAGCGCTCTAGCAATGGCAGCCAAACTGACTCGCGCACTGGTTGGCGACGGTGAGTGAGCTGCAATTAATAAAACTCGGGCACACGATGCCAATACCGCTGCCAGGATAGCACCGGCAGAGAGACGAGCACTGGGCCCTTGATAGTGGCGAGTTGTTTCCTGGGCCGCCGCATTGGATCGGCGACTGGCTGGAGGCCGAGCATATGGCCGGGTTGCTGCTTTGTGTAGTTGCGAGGACGATGAAAGTCATCAGAATGGCGAGGTGGGTTGCGAAGAAGCGCATCTTGGCTGGATGCAAGTGGTGCAAGAGATCGATGTGCACCTGAGTTGTGTCAATGAATGATGCTGCATCGAGTGAAGAAATTGATGGAAATTGGCAAGCATAAATAGTACTTGAGTCTTGTTGCGAGGCAGGATCTCTGCGTCACGAAAGAATGCCATGTTTACTAAACTGTTGATTGTTTACTCAACAGTGTGCAAAGGGACCGCCCTGTTCTGTGTCGTGGTTGCAGCCCCTGAGTATGGGGCTGACTCAGTTGTCACAACTGTGCCGCACTCACCTGGCACTCCTGGCCAATCAACAGTTGTCATGGCTGAAGAGGTAACGTTATGATGCACATTGCATTCGGTTGCGGGCATTGCGTTGGCATTGACAACGCCAGAAAGGTCCTAGATGTCGGTTTCAATGCCAAGTAGGGCTTGGGGACTCTTGCTGTTGTGTCATTGCAGTCCTTTCACGTTCATATATCAACGCATCAGGCCTGGAACTGACACCAACTATTTGCTTGGCAGCATACGCGAACGCGTTCGCTGACTTAAGACCAAGATCGCGGCGAACAGGACATCGTGCGTGCAACTACAAGCCAATCAACCCCACTGATCCGGAAGGCCCTGTCCGGTAGAACCCCTTTCCATCAGCACGACTTACTGCCTGACTGATCGAAATCACAAAGGAGACATTGTACTGATGTTTTGGATTCATATTCGGCAAGGACAACAAACTTGTGGTTAGGTTTCGGGTCATAACCCCTTAAGAGTGTGTCCCCCTCGCAGCGAACTGTCCAGAAGTTCTGCTCGGGTATGGAGCCGTGGTGGCTTGTTACCAGCGCTTGGTAGTACTTGTTAAAACCGGGGATGCTGGCGCCTGTCTCCTCTATATCGTCGATTTTGATGTATATGGCTGCTGCACAGTTTTCGGTGGTTGTGGGGATAAACGGGGTGGCTGTAGAAGGGACAGCGGTGGGCGTAGAAGGACTAGTGTTGTTGCGCTGGTCACGGTATGGGTCGCTCTAAACGTCCCAAGCTAAGTTAGCATTGCATATCTCGCCTTCGCTTCCTCTAAAAAGGGGCATGAAACTGCGCAAACATACCGGGTCTTTGGGGTCGAAGAAAAACGGGGGCACTCCGCCGTCCTGCTGCCAATTGCAGAGCCAGTCCTCATCGCAGGGCATGTCACATCGGCCGGTCCCGTTGAGATTGACAGGTGAAGCGGGCGTGAGAGGTATGTACTGAGGGCCAGGGCTACCCGGCTGCTAAGTGATGCTCGATCCGCTGTTCCCACCTAAACCGCCGGCGCCTCCCCCACTAGGGTTTCCAGGTGGGCCGCCGTTATTGGGCGGCTTGGGCCTTCCTTTCGGATAGGCTTTTGACCAAAACCTGTCGTCCTGCAGATCCCAGAACGCTGCCTCCTCAATATCAGGCCAAAAGTCAGACTGCCAAGCGCTCATCTTCGCTCTATCTTTTTGCGAGAGGCAGGACAAGTCCTCTGCCGCCGGCTCACTAATCTTGGCATTTGGGTTGGGAGGCACCTGAGCGTTCCATATCATGGGCCATGAATCGGTGGTTGCAGGCGCAATTTTGCGCTGAAGTTTCTCGATGACGACGGCCTATGTCCAACGTGCCAAACACGAATTAGCGGACGGTGCTAGGATTTGGGGGGGTGCTTACTTACCACCCAGAACGGCTCCTCCAGCATCTTGGCAAGCCGAGTGTTAGGATCTGCTATCCCACGAAAGTATGCGGCGAGGCCTGCAACCAATGGGGCCGCGAAAGAGGTGCCCGAATATAGCATGGGGCGCTTTGTGGAACCGTCTTTGTAATACTCTGGCTCTCTTGTCACGTCGTCTACTATTTGAACTCAGAGCTGGCCCCTGTTTTTGGCTGCATATGGCGACGAGATTCCCCATCCCACGCCTGGCGCCATGACTCTGTATTGCGGGGCTAACTGGCTGGCAGGCCAGAAGATCCCCCCATGACGAACGGCGCCCACAAGAATCATGCTCTTGGCCAAATTTCGGAGTGCACCCTGGTCCCGCATCTCGCCCAGGCCATGCTCTCCCTTTAGTACAATGTCTTTATCAGCGAGCCACTTGGGCCACTTCAGCAAAGGCGACACTTTCCACCCGTTGTTTCCAGCCGATGAGATAATCACAACGCCCAGGCGGTAGAGCTGAACATAGACATTGTTCATCATGAACTCCAACGCTTCCCACTCCGCTTCAGGTGTCAATATGAGATCCTCGGACCGGGTGATGCCGAACGACGAGCTGAAAGACGAGGACTCCCCACATCCAAGCGTGTGCATGCCGCCATGTCACTGGAAGGTTCCCGTCATCCTTCAAGTTCAAGTCGGCAACGCCGCAATGTTTAGCGTCAACAAAGAGTCGCGACAAATCGCATCACAATTCACCATCACGCGAGCGTTCAGTCCCATTACCGATATCCTGTACATTCCGAAGTCAGAGAACGCCTCGCATTCACAGGCTGAAAGGTCCTTGGGGGTGGGAGGCGAACATCCACCACCTCGCAATACATCTTCCACAGCATCAGATACGTTAGGTCGGAACTTCGCTGCAAAACTTCAAGTCACTGAAGAGCCTCTCCGTCGTTTATCAAACCTCCCCCGATGACAAGCTAGACCATGCGGATACAAGTGGCTAGACCATGCGGATACAAGTGCGCCATCACTTTGGAAGGGGGCAAGGCTAAAGCTCCTAGAAGCTATCGACGAGCACGGCACCACCGTCGATCGGCGGTACATGCAAAAAATTCGAGATATATATCGGGGGAAGCCGAAGGGGGGATGGCCTGAAGTGAAGCTTCCAGACAACCGAGACTCGGGCGACGACGAGCCGCCTGGGTGTTACATGGGGATAGACTACGAGCCAAACGTTATTTTCAGGCAGACTACGCAGCAGTTTCAGACGCGCAAGGGCAAGAGTGTCCAAAATCAGTTGGCAAATTTGGAATTCGAGTTGAACAATGAAGTTCTTTCGGATCAATACACCTACAGCAGTTGGGACACTGTCCAAGGAGGGCTGAAACTTCGGTATGAGGCCAGATGTTTTTGTTGGTAGAACATAGGTACATAATCCGTTGCAGTAGTAGCCTGCTTCGGCCAACATAACCTATTCCGATGTCAACTTTCGTTCTAATGTGAGCAGTGCAAGGAAAACGGGACAAAAAGGGGCGGGTTCCGAACGACCCACCCCTGTCGGTCTATTGCTTGGCGCTTCCACTTGGCTCCCTCCTGTTGACGTCCTCACCGTCCTCACGCGAGCCTTTCCTGATTCGGCTTGCCGTACCCCGGCACGACCACCTCGAGCCCAAGCACAACCTTGCAGATTGAAATGTTATTTATCATCTTTGGTGCCTTCTGTATCTTCCACTCGAGTCCTCGAAATCGTACTGTTCCACCACTCACATCGTTCTCATCCACAACAGTGCCCCTGGCCCGCTGCCAAGCCACCAAAGCACACCACGAAGCATCTCGAACATGACGTTCACACAGTTCCACGCGTCAGAACTAGAGCCTGACTTCCTCGACGTCAGCCACCTCAACTATGACCGCTACCTCCGTGGCCGACCTTCCACAGCCGCCGCCAACCCCCGCGGCAAGCACCACCGCCGCCCACTCCCATGGAAGCGCGCCAAGCTCTGCAATGCATCCGGCTGGGAAGAAGACGCCTCTCTCTACCGCAAATGGCTCTGGGAGACTGAGAAGAAACTTCAATCAACACCACCGAAAGATGACCAACTTCAGCTCGGGGAAGACGAACCAGAGCGACCCCCCAAACACCACAGAAAACAACCTCAAACCAAACAAACCAGCCAACCAAAACACCAAGCACACCAAACCACAAAACAACGAAAAAAGCTCCTTGAGCAGATGCAAAAACGCCCCACCAACCCACACTTCCTCAACCTGGTCGACGCCCACGCAAAACGGCACCGCACAATCTACTACAAATGCGGTTGCTGCTACGACCTCAGCCACATCGACTCCATTCGCTGGTGGCGGCGTCATTGGTCGGGGATCCGTGATGACGGCGTCGAGGATGGTATTGATGTGTGGGTTCCGCTGCCGGGGGAGTTTGGGAGTGATCGGGCGAGGGGTTGGTTGCTGGAGGAGGGAGGTGAAGAGTGGTATGGGGATGTGGTGGTGAGGGGTGGGGATGAGGAAGGGGTGCTGCAGGGAGATCAGGGGTTGGACGATGTTGAAGTTAGAGGGGAGGGGTATGTTGTTAGGTATACCCAAGGTAGGAGGAAGATGAGGGCAGAGGGGGCAAGTTTGGTTGGGCTTGAGGTGGATGCCGCGAGGGAGGGGTTTGACACGACGAGGTGGGAGTGGGAGTTTGTAGGACGGCGGGATGATGATGAGTTGGAGAGTGTTGATCATCGCAGCGAGTGGCTTGCGGTGAGCGAGGGAGTTGGGAGCTGGGAGGGGTCTGATGAGGATGACTGGGAAGCCTGTAGGAATTGACTTGAGCGACCGCTTGGTCCAAAAATACCCATATCTGTAATTTCTAACCGCCTTTATTGTTGAGGCCGCTACCTCGGCGCCCGAGCTCTCCGCGTGCGTTTTTCCGCCTTCAAGTTTCGCCCCTTGCGAAGGACGGCATCGTGGCATCGGCTGGTGCTGAAAGTCTTGCTCCAGGCATTTGCGTGCAAAAGACGGAATTACCGAGAGCTCTTTTCCGGGCGAGCGCTTCGCTGGGAGATGCCGGCGCGGTTTGAGATTTCGGCTGAGTTTCTTGTGGAGAAGTCAGAAATGGCAGTCGCCGCCGGGGCTGGGTAGAATGGCCCGGACCGCCAAGGCTTCGGACGGAATTTCGTCCCGGACTGGACTCTGCCAACCAAAGCACCCATGTTGGTATGTATGGCGGGGTTACCACCCGCGCGTCCCTTGCACCCAGCAATCAAGCTGATGACTTGAAGTGGTTATTGAACGAGCGATTGGAAGATATTATTGCACATTTTGAAGATCTAGATTCCCAAGACAGATGGACGGGCAGGGATCCCCCTCTTCGGTGGCCCTAGCGCTGTGCGTCATAGCACGTTCAGCACCGATCTCCAAACATGGAAGCGTCCTTCCTCCCTTCTCCCACACCGAACGCGAAAGATCGCCGTCGCGAGAAAGGTCCTGGCCTAACTTATCCTACTTCTGTCGTCCGGTCACCCGAAGATCGCCGGCGAGTGCGCGTCCCAGTTTCAGCGCGCCGATGTTGTTCCACATCCAGCTAGCAAAGTCGCACTCGGTCACCAAACCGAAACGAGCAGCTTAGAACGGCGCTCGCCAAGACAGCTGTCCAGCTCGCATGGTTGTTTTGACGCTGCTTCAGCTGCTTGCTCGGATTTCGCGTCCAGTCAAAGAATTCTTAGTTCTTGATCAATTCTCCGCCGGTTCACGGTGGCAGCCCGGAAAAGTCTCTCGGCTCACCCTCCCAACCAACCGTTGGCCAACCGTGAGGAAGTGTTGCCACCTTTGGTAGCACGTATCTGTTATCGCACTGATTGGCATCGCATCTCAAGTTGCAGAGCCCATAAACCTTGCAGTAACAATCCCCAGCATTCGGGCAGAAGACTTCCTCCTTGCCAAAAATGACTGTCACTTTGTTAGCTCAACGTCGTTTCACCAGAGGGAGATTCCAGAAGACGGCGTGCTTACTATGCCACGTATATTCCAGCACTCGGCCACTCAGATCATCGGTCAGCTCGGTCTCCAGCAACCATTTTCGCCATCGGATATAGTCCTCGCGCGGCCGCAGACGGATCGTATCACGCGAGACTGCAAACTGGGAGCAGCAGCTCACGGCGACCAGCGCAGGCATCTCGACTCCAGGCATCAGCTCCTGGAATGCCTGTTTGTAAACCCGCTTGGTATCCGGTGTTTTCCTCCGACCAACGTCTGGCATGACCTCTTGGTATGATCCCTCGAGGGCATCGCGCTCGGGACGGATCTCGCCCGGGCAGCCCAAGATCCAAACGCAACGAAGGTTGACGTATCCCGAAGAGCGGACATAGTCGAGCTGCAGGTTGCGGAATGTCGCCAGGCCATCATAATCAGGGTCATCGTTATGCCAAGCGAAGCGAGCGGCGTGCGCAAAGACGGTGATGGGAGCGAGCGAATCGTAGCGGTCGATGATGTGGCTAACAAGCGTAGCAGAACGGTCAGACTCGGGACATCCAACGCGGTGGAGGGCGGTGTTAAAGGTCAAGACTCACGTCAGGTACACGATGGCCTCGCGGCCCTTGTTCTTTGGAACCGTCAAGGCCGCAGAGGGGTCGTCGACGACGTAAATGCTGTGCGACCAGTCGGGAAGGTACTGCCGGACCCAGGAGGTGTTTTCGTGCTTCATGCTGGCGACAACGATATCGACAGTATGCAGCGAGTCGAGTGGCGGTAGGGTGGGACTCTCGGGGCTACCGCCCCCACCGAAGTGTGCAAGTAAGAGCCAGGCGCAAAGCACCAGTGCTATGAGCGAGAGGCCAACCGTCCTGAAGGTGCGAGGCATTATGGGCATTTTGGACACGATGGCGTTTCTAGCCGTGGGATATCGATGATAGACACTATGGGGAAGGCGGTGGTTGCTGAAGCATCTGGGTATTAACAGGGACTTTTGAGGAACTCCAGAGATGATAACAAGCTGCTACCCGCCGTCGTGTTCAACCCTGAGCTTCGCCTCCTCCTTGCGCAGCCATGGCTCTATGCCTAATCCGGTACTACCACTCAAAGTGCCCATGTCTTCTCGGTTAGGCTCAGTGGCCGGTAGCCCCAAAACTCGCCGTTCCTGTTTTTTGCCCCATCCTCGAGATCTGGAAGTGCCTCCTGGCTGAGGTGGTGGCGTTGCTGGCCGGCGGAATGGGTCAGTGGCTGCAGTACGCGCCGCGCAGATTGCCATCTTCCCGCGCCAAACACATTGTGCAGTTTGCCATCGCGCGCTAGCTCGCGTTTCTCCGCACCATTTGATTCGCTCGACGTTTCAGCAGGACTTGGGCGGCATGGGCCGCTCTCTCATTGGTCCACAGCCTGTATTTGCCATTTAATACCCCCAACAACCCCCCCCTAATCTGCCAAAGGTGTGCGCTTGCAGGTCAAGGTATAGATGGCATGTAAGCGCCTGTGGGTCTCGACGTCCATTTCTCAGACCACTGGGACAGGCCGCCGGGTGCCTTGCAGAAGATCAGGGTTGGAAAATAAATCACAAGTCATTAGTCACTCGTTAAGTCTGACTTGACTTATGTGACTTAAGTCACAGCCCTGACTTGACTAGCCTGACTTAAGTCACGGCCGTGACTTGACTAGCTCTAACCAGTGACTTGACTTAACTAACTTGTAAGTGACTTAAATGACTAGCTATTTTAAAAACTATTATTATTATTACACTTTATTAATTAATACTAATTCCTAAAAATAAAACAACATTAAAACTGTTCTATTTAAAATATTAGTAATTTTACTATTAAATAATAAGAAACTAATTAACTCTTAATTACTTAATATAATCTCTGAAATAATGATGTATTATTTTGTAATATCATAATTTTTATTTTATTGTGTAATTTAATAGTATAATTATATTATTTATAGTTTTAAATAAAGTGATTTATATAGTATTTTACTATAGCAAAGTATTATTAATATTAATTAATTAATTATAATAGATCTCCTTTTATTTAATGACTTAAGTCAGTGCTCTGACTTAACCTGACTTAACTTAATTCCAACCCTGCAGAAGATACAAAGCACTTAAGCCATTCCAGTTAGCCTGTTACGACCTGCACCTAGCATAAACACAGAGGACTAGTCAGGTTAAGACAGAGTGTATAGCAGGATGCTAAAGACTAGAGAGGCGTTTCAAAGACAGCGTATTAAGCTAGCACTCGTAAATAAGGGTATAATGTTATTGATTTCTAGCCCCCACTGCCCTGAAGGCAACTGCTTCCAGCAGTCGCCTTCCACCACTGCTTACTCTGCAGTCACGGCTTGCACTGCGAAGCCGAACCTTCTAGAAGGCTCCAGAGCCCACAGGGCCCCTGTTAAGCCTCCCACAGCCTATAATAGGCCCTAAACTCTCCTGTATATAGCCTTCTCAAGCAAGCAACTCCAATCTTTTCTTTTGTAGAGTACTACTCTCAAAGCAACTTCATTCTTTTCCAGTCGTTGTATAAGGCACTGCCTTCTGGATCCTCTTGCTCTACAAGTGTTAAGACTCACTGTAGCAACCCTTCTCACATTGGCACTGCCCTGTAATACAGGCCTTTGTTTGCTTCCTACAGCGCCTGTAGCCGGCTTTCGGAATGGAAAAAGAGAAAGGCGCTCGGCGGATTTGGGCACAACATTGATGCCTCGAGGTAAATTCGGTCCAAGGCTCCAGCCAAACTCCCTTGCCGCGTTTGCCGTCCAACCCCACGGTCAAGAGCACGACAGATCGCCCCACTTAGATTGTGTATTTCGCACACCTGGCGAGGAAGTTACCTTGGCGGCCGAATTGATCTCAGTCTTCAGATGCACCGCCCGACCCACATCACCCATCCCATCACAACCCACCAATTTGAGCGCTTCTCTGGATGCGGACCCACGGCCTGTGCTTGCAGAGACACCGCTAGTTCTATCCTCTTTTGCCCGCTTGCTTGTCGAACTTTGTCCACTTTGCCCCTTGAGTCGGCCTCCATTTTCTAACCATCATTTTCCTCTTGCGGCGCGGCCTGGATGGTCAGGATGTCTGCCAAGCGGTCTGGGCCGTAGGTCGAAAGGAGATTCATCACGCTCTGTGCCCTGAGCTTCAAGACTGGGTTCCTGGGGGATGGTGCGCGAGGCGAGGGGCAAGTCCTTCCCTTCTAATAGGGCAAGGACCGCGCGTCTCTCTTCATCGAGCATCGCCTCCATGCTCATTGGAGCTTTATGTGTATTGCCGGTACCGTCATTATCATCCCATCCGGGATCCCACCCGGTCTCCGGTTTAAACCGTTGTGGGAGGACAGGAAATTGTACCGACTGGTGACGCGGCTTCGAATTGCGCTCCTCGCCATCAGTCATCTGCTCGGATATCTCGTCGCTAGGAGGTAGCTGATGGTCATCACTCTCGGACCCGTCATCCAAATCGGACGCTTCGTCTGAATCCGGGGAATTCTGAGGCAGGGCAAAGAGCGATAATTGCTCTTGATGCCGACCAACATATCGCTGGTACTGTTTCTCCAACCTCAGGACAAGCTCCTTGTCGTCGCATAGAGGGCGACGTAGCCCACCGCCGTTGATCATTGCCTGTAGTTGAGCTGAAATCTTGACGGCTGTGTCCACGTCTGCTTCCAGAGCGAAACCAGGGTGCTTCTTGGAAATGTAAGTTCGGCACTCCAAGGGGAGGTTAAATATGACGTTAGTTCGCACCCTAGGAGACAGACGTTCGAGTATAGTCCATCCAGTGGTGTCGCCGTGAGAACTGCTTGCCGGGTGTGATACAGTATTTTTCGAGACAAATGTATGGTTGAGGTCCGGATAAATGTACTTTCTGGTTGCGAAGATTAGTGTGGGTCATTGGGTGCAGAGCTGGCTTAGCAACTTACCTCCACGTGAGCCTGTCTTCGGCTACGATAATTATGCAGCAAACTTGCATTAAAATGGACCATCGTGAGCCTCCTTAGGCAGTTGTGGAACCTTCAAAGCGTCTGAGTCGGATGGCGAGGTTGCGTATGAGGTCTGGGATACGCCCGTGTCGGAGCGGTCGTCTTCGAGGACTGCAGGGACGGCGTCCACGTCGCTAGACGCACTCGCCTTCTTATCCTTGAGATCGCTCGGGACGGATGATCCCTTTTTATCGCCGTGGCTGCTGGCTCTGTCGTCATCGGCGGAGCGCAGCTTGTTGAATCTTTCGTGAGGAGCAGGCGAAGGAGACAACCTACAGCGTCAGTCACTCCCTCGGTGACTATTATCTGGCCCATTTCTGTCTTTGGGCCGTCCCTTTCCGGGTCGTCATCGACTGGCTCCTCGTCATCGAGCTGATCCCATGGAATGACGTCCCCAGTGGCGATTGCAGCGACACATGAGAAAATTTGAGTTCTAAAGTTTACATCATCCGAAGTAAAAAGGGCGGTGAGTGACTCAATCTGGAAGAAGCCCCACTGGTGCTGATAAGTCGCTTGCCAAAAACTTCCACTTAATACCTTCGCTCCTCCCACATTCTTTTCTTCAATCAACCTCCCTTCTCCACCTCGAATACCTTCTTCAATTTACAATCACCTTCTACCAGCCGTATTTGACTCTCAATTTGGGCAGAATGGCATCCAAACCATGTCTCACCCCAAGCATTTCCGGGTCTGGCCAAGAGCGCCGGAAACGCGCGCGGCTTGGGTGGTCGGAAGCCACATCGTCCGACTCCAGTGATGCCGGACAATTCTCTATTTTCAGCGTCCCGCTTCGCGTCGCGGCCCCCCCTCCCCATCCATTCCCTGTTGTCAGCGAATGGGACAGCCAATGTACCGAAATCGACAAAGATATCGGGAAGACGACTCTTGTGAACGGAACCCTCAAGATTCTTTCGACAGAGAAGGTTGGCCACGTTATCTCCGTCGAGCTGGTATCAAGAGCGCCACAGAGAAGCAACATCCTCCCCCAGGGCCAGCCAACCATCCTCATCGTGGCACGTTGGGTCGACGGCTGCTCGGTTATCTGGGGCCGGGTGGTGCCGAAGATTAAGAAGTTCATTGACTCGAAGCGCCTCTCCAGCAAAAATCCCGATGTCGATATTGCTGTTGAGATGATCGGCGAGGAGCACGCAAAGGAAAAGTTCATGGCCCCTGTTACCCCCAGTCTCCTTGACCGTGGGTTACGCACGGACTGGGCACGTATCAAGGACGGAGTTGCCCAAATTTTAGGAGCGTTTTCCCAAACAAAGGGACACGTTACATCCATCCACCTATTCAGGCTAGGGTTCTCGCCAGACAACGACGATAACCCAAACACCGTGTACATATCAGTCGATTACCTTTGCCAAGAAACAAAGTGGCGACCAGTGCTTGAAGAGATTCGAAAATATCTTCAGCATCCCCGCTACGTATACGCCAACCTTTGTGCTCACATGGAACACGGTGTTATCGATCAGTGGGCCGCCTTCCCTCTGGTACCCATGACGCGGGAGGATTGGGAGAAGCATCAAAAGGCGTGGAACCTAATTCCCAAAAAGATCCCGTATACACAAAGAGTCGACCTGGGATCTGACATCAGTGTCAGCAAGTACATCAAGAATAACGACGACGAGACAGTTTCTCCCCTGGTCGGTACTCTAGGCTGCTGGCTGGAAATCAAGACCAAATCGGACCCCGAGTGGGCCAAGGTCGCGCTGACGAATTACCATGTCATTCGCCCATGGTACGATGGGTTCTACGTCGATGAGAGTGATGTTGGGCCACCCACGGCTGGATCTAAGCTCGAGCGAATGGACAAGTCAGGCATCTTGCCCACGGAGAACAATCGGCCAATCCTTGAGCATCCTAGCCGTGCGAAGCATAATCACGGAGTCGTACGGTTGAAACAGACGGTCGCACGGTTCGGGGCCACTGTTCCCTACGGCAAAGATGCCAGAGACAAATTAAAGGGCATCGTTTCATTCTTTGATAACGATGAGCAGAGGCTGGGAAAGGTGCTTTGTGCCTCAGGTTACAAGCGACGCACCGCAAACAATGGCCGACTGGATTGGGCACTCATCAGGCCCGTCGCTAATCGGGTAGGAGGTAACACACTGCCTTCGCTGTATGAATGGGGCGACAAGTACGAGTCCGTTACGTTCTTTCCCGATGCTGAGACCGACGGGCAGCCGCTTAAGCAACCCACAAACCATGGACTGAGAGGTCTGGAGCACGGGGTTGACCACATCTACAAGGTTGGGACAACCACGGGCGTCTCAGTAGGAATATACTCGGAAACGAAGGGGGATATCAAACTCTCCGAGGACGAGGAGCCTGAGGTGGTCGAGCAGGGCAAGTTTAAGGTGAAAATCACCCAGGACCAACATGTAGCCGAGCCAAGCTTGTCCGAAGAGTTCGCTTACATTCAAGGCGGACAACTCGGCGAGGGGGCTAAGCTCATTGACCAATTGTTTTCGGCGCCGGGTGATTCTGGATCAGTCGCGTGGGACAAAAAGGGGCGCGCTCTGGGGCTTGTGTTTAGAGGACAGAAGCCCACAGGGGTTCTCAAGACAAAGCTCAGCTATGTCACCCCAATCCATGATGTCTTTGAAGATATCAAGGCTTTTTCGGAAGGTGGAATAACGGATATTCGCATCGCAGTGTAGGTGGATGGGAACCTAATGACATGGGGTGCAGGTGTGTGGACGACTTTTAGGGGTTTAAGGGCCATTGTCTTTCTCTTCGCATTAGCATGTATTTATAGGTACATAGCGAGATTTTTCTCACTCACTCATGGAATACCGCTTCCTCTTTGACACCCTCACAAATCCCCCCAAACCTCCTCCTTCTTTTTCTCCTTGCCATCCTCAACCCCCACAACAAACTAATCCTTCACCACCGCCGTTCCATTCACCACCATCTTGGACAGGGGATGGATACCTAGAATGTCTGCTAGGAGGCCTATTCGGGAGTTGTAGCGCTGCTTGAGATGGATCTCGAGAATACTTGAGAGATATTCGGTCAATGTCGGCAAGTGTCGTACGGAGTCCAATTGCGAGGCGGCGATGTTGTGAAAGGGGAGATCTGTTGTCGTTTTGACAACTGCTGACACCGTACAGATATGACAGCTATTTTTCCCCAACTTTTGTTGATCTCACACTGCATTGACCGCAAGGGCACCGGGCTCCCACCTCGGTGTGGGAGTCTGTCGATTGGATGTGACGACTGCGTTCTGGTTTCACAAGACGGCCAACGGGGTTCATCGATTGTGCGACATGCGTTTTAAGACAGGGATGCTACATCAGAGAAAAGAGCAAAGAGAAAAGAGCAAAGTCGTCCTTCCCACAAGCCCTCAAGGAAAATTTTCTGTCTTCTGTCATATCCAAACAAGATGGTCCTGATCACCGAGCTCCCAGCGGAAATTCTCCATCATATCCTTGTCGCCTTTTGTGAGGGGGGTGGTACTTTCTGGGGTCGAAAGGGCGAGGTCAAGCGAGCGCTGCGGCTGAAGCTTGTCTGCAGTGAGTGCATGTCACATGGATTTCTCGTATGCACTACTAGTAGAGTCTTCCCAGGGCGATTCCGACAAGCACTGCAGCAAGCGGTCTTCGAATCTCGCATCCTCGGAAATTGGGGGCAATGCTACCGCAGACTGTATCCTTGGCCATTGGAGCGCCATCGGTACGGGGCCGACGAATTCTGGCACGCGTAACTGGTGTACCGCATTCGCAGCGACAAAGCCTCGGAAGGCGGACGCTTCGTTGACGCGAGACGCATTGTTGAGGCTTTCTGTGCCGAGACGGGCACGAATGAGGGCACCTGCCTCGAGGCAGTCGGTTGGCTAGTACATGGCGGAGGAGGGGGGGCAACTGGCACATGAGATAGAGGCCTGAGCGGCAGTGGGGTGAAGAAGGAACCGGGTTGAAGCTGGAACCCAACCTCTTGAGTCTTGCGGCATACTTCAACCACTTCCCTGCGGCCCAACGGCTCCTCTCGCAGGGATACTGTCCGGCTGAGAACGACGGCCTGCTCCTGACACCGATGGAGTGCGCGGCAATGGCGGGCAATACATCTTCATCGAATGCCTCTCAATAGTGTCCCCCTCCCCCTCGGAGTGGAACAGCATGGTGGTAGTCGTCACAAAGAATTCCCACACCCGACGCACAGTAGGATACGCTAAGGTGAGCACGCGGAACTCGGACTGCGCCATGTGTTCCTACGACGCGGCGGCTCGGATTTCCATCAGCGGCGCCCAGGAAGCTGTGTGCTCGGCTTTGAGCTGGGCAGCGGCATCCTTGAGCTTCGCCTGTAGGCGGGCGAGTAGGTCGTCGGTGGCGGGGTTGGGGACAGAGCGCTCCACAGGGGATTCGGGGGTGATCGTCCAGACTGTTTGGCAGCCTCCGCCCGAGGAGCCACCCTACCATTCTGGCGTCCATGAATCCATTGTTGTTGCTGTCGATCATATTCCTCGCGTCTGAGGTGGGTGAATACCTACTGTGGTAAATAGCCTTCAATACTCGAAGCTCTGATACCCGGAGGGCTAAGACAGTGGCCCCGATGGTGGTCCATAGTAGCTGTAAATTCTCGGCGTGTGGCACAGCCACCCCCAGACCGCAAAGTCGAACAACCTGCAACACACCATTGTTTCGAGACATTAACTCCTTGCAAATTCAGGCAAAAATACGCGCGACATCCTAACAACCAGGTTCCCCATACTACTCCTTGATCGCATCTCTCCCGAGCCCCCATACCATCTCTCCCAGTACCTCACATGATTGCAAAGAGCAACCACCGGACAGATCACACGATTATTACAGCCACACAGTTCCAACCATTCCAAACTGCCGAACCAAGTGTAATACATTACTAGTCGTCCCCTTCCCCTCTTAAAACCACTACTCCCTGTACCCTGAGCCTCTTCGTGTGCGTTGTTCGACCCTGTAGCGAGGAGAAGTCCTCTCCCTCGCTGATACTGACCGCCGAAGCTGACCTTCCCGGCTCGATGGCCCTGACTCTGGGACGGCGAGGTACGTTGTATCTCTGCGAGGAACAGAGGTGGCTCTGCCGCCTGCCCTCCTGCCGCTGTTTCGTTGCTCTTCCTCCACGACTATGACAGGAGGTTGTCGACGGTGGCTCGATGGATGTGAATGAGAAAACCTGAATTCGCTTGGCTGAGTTGGAACATGTATCGCTTCGTCTCCCTGCGCCTCGTTGGTCATTGACACGCTGTCATTTGTCGAATTGTGCTGGCGACTCCGGCTGTGATGTTCCTGGTCGGATTCGGACTCTCCCTCACTCACTTCCTCCACATCCCGAATCTCCCGCAGAGAGCCCACGGGTATATCGCTGCGGCCGTGCTGCGAATCGCTTTGTCTTAGCATCTCCAGGATAGCCTTGACTGGATGGATCGCATTGCGTATAAGGGTGATAAGCTCCAAGGGAGCACCCGCATTGAGTGCCGCTACCGTTAGCTCAACTGCCCTGCGCCCCTTCCAGTTGTACGGCATGTGCGCGACCGTGCCGAACTTCCGCAGGACAGCCAGTCCCACCTCCGAGTAGTTTACCAGGTCCCAGCACGACTCCCGTTGCCGAACCAGGCTTCCATCCGAATCATTGCGACGTCGTCTGTGGCTGTCAGGATCAGGCCCGCATGTCAAGAGAGCTCTACGGCGACGATTAGAGCGTGTCCGGCCCCGGACATCGTATGCCGACAGCAAGATCCGTATATCCGCACCATCCGGGCCGATACTGTCGGCGAGGTCGAGGATCTCTCTCCAGTTCTGCGATAGCCATGCGCTATGTTCGAGAAGCATCTCGGTCAGGGCGTAATTGGCGTGCGATACGGCCTGGTAGAGTGCATTGACGTGGACGGGGTCTGAGGCGAGGACGTCTGCGCCATGGTGCAAGAGTGTCTTTGTGATAGCAATTCGTCCATAAATCGCCGCGGCGACCAGGGGGGTACCGTAGTCGCCACCGGGCGCGTCGAGTTTGGCGTTCTGTGAGATCAGTAGCCTGACCATATCGTCTCTCCCGGCGATGATGGCGGCTTGTAGTGGGAGGCCATACACGCGACAGGGTGAGTCTGGGCTGAAGTGGTTATTGTCAAGAAGACCCGCGAGGGCCTGGATGTCGCCTGATACGATGGCACTGCAAAGGTAGTCTCCGACGAGTGCCAGGGACATGTTCATTTTCAGGGCCAATTGCTGTTCTTCCCGTGTCCAGTTCGGGCGCGACGTGAGCAGGTTCTGCATACAAGTGCTCCGCACAAAGCGATCTTCGTTCCAGACGTCGACAAGGTCCTTTGTTCCTCGAGACCAGATGTACGTATCGGCATCAACCGTCCTGATCGTCCCGTCATCTAGTTCAACATCAACCTTGACTCTCCTTCGCTGGAGAAGAGGCGAAGCATGAGAGTCAGTGGACGAGTCCGAGTCAGAATCCGCGTTCTCATCATCGTCATCTTTCGGAGGTGTCATTCGCCAAAGTGTGTGCTCATCAGATAGGAATAGAAGGTCGCAGTACCGCAGAGCATCTGATCTTAGTCCTAGGACTAAAAACCCTGTGATGCTTCCTGGCGGCTCCAAGGCTTTTGCCCCGTGGCGGGAATGCCCGAGCTTGCCGCTTTGTTCCAGGATCCGCCTTGTTAACCGCACCTCCTGCGCAACAGCGCAATTGAGACCTCGTGGCCGCCAGCGATCGTAGCCCCTAAGCTTAGCTGGGGTCATATTGTCGCACGCGCTTTTGATGGATAAATCGGCCCGCCCCCAATCGCCCGTAGATGGAAATAAGCGGCGACGTAGCTTAGGCGCATAGACTCCGTTAACAGAATTGGCGGCGATACTGTGAAGTATGCTGGGGAACATAAGCCGGCCGTAGACGAAGAGATTGACAGCAAGGGGATTGTAACGATGAAGGTCTTCAAACTCGGTGTTGGAGAGGTGGTTTGTTCCTGCCAAGATGTATGAAGGGACCAAGGTCGCGGTCGGGAGAGGAATGCTATCCTTCTTCAGGAATGGAGGAGATGTCACGGTCGACGGGTTTATGTACGCGCCCTGCTCTGTGTCGACAGAAGTGGAGAGATAGTGCCCATCTTCGGGAAGCGAGTATCGAACCTTTTTCTGGGCAGTAGACTCGGAAGTCTCGCCCGGGAGCAAGTGATGATTTGCCGGGGAAGCGAGATGTTGTGGCTCTTCCTGCCTTTCAGGCCGGCCAAGATCGGACGCGGTGACAGGAGTGAGTTGTGCGGTGACCTCCTTAATATCCTTTTCGTCTTGCAAATCTTCTTGTGATGAGCAACTGGGGCAAATGTACACCTCTTCTTTGCTGTCCTCGATGATCCTCCCACGAAGCTGCATCGGGGTTGGCCGGTCGTTCATTTTTTCCTGCAGCATCCATTTGATCCATTCCAATATTTTAGGGTCCTCTTGTTGTAACAAGCTCCCTATCTCTCGAACCCAAAGCGTCGTTGCCTCACTGTTCAGCGCGAAGAAGTCATTCCGGCGTGCTCCGTGGGTCCGGTAGAAGTTGCTAAGATCGTTTGGGGAGCGGTCGCCCAGAGTGGACGCCATCTCGAGAAAAACGCAGCCTAGGGACCAAACATCGCTAGATGTGTTTCTTGCCTTCATGTTCGAGTTGTCAGAGATGCATACATCACGTTGATGAACACCCGTACTCAGGGATGCTTACCTGATGTCCATGGACAAGCTCAGGAGGACAATACCTCTTTGTGTACCCCTCGTGGTTCCCGAGTGTGGTGCTCTGCATGTTCTCATCCCAAGACTTTGCGATACCGAAGTCGGTAAGGTACACTCCAAAGTCCTTGACGAGAATGTTTCTTGGCTTGATGTCGTTGTGACGAACGTCCTTATCGTGCAAATAGGATAGGGCAGTCGCGAGGCAGCCAAAGAATGGTCTCAGCCGTCGCTTGCGGAGGACGGCATCGAGCTTAGGATCCGCTAGGAATTCCTCCAAGTTCAGGTCGGCCACGGGGGTCATGATCAGCCCGACATTGCTGCTGTCCGTGTACGAGCCCACCAATTTCACAATGTGGTTGTGGCATAGCCGCTTTAGGGCTTGAATTTCTCTCTCGAACTCCTCTAGGATCTTGGCATCCGCTGGTGCTGAAAGTCCTCGCTTTAGACGTTTTCGTGCGAAAGGACGTGCAGTGCGACGACTGATGACCACATCGACGATACCTTTCTTGCCCGTTCCGAGAGAGGCGTGGGGAAGAAAGTACTCGTCGCCAGACTTGCTGAGGTGCAGATGCTTGCCCCCCTCCTCCAGCGCAGAGATGTCCGACTCCTGACAGGCGACAAGTTTCTGCAGCTGCAAGAACCGAGATCTGAGATCCAGCCCCCGAACTGCATCAGGAAGGTTCCCCTGTGTGTACGGGAGCGCTGAGTCGTACCGACGCTGCGTGACGAACTCCTGGAGCAGTTCAGGGTGGCCGAGCATCTTTAGCACAGCGAATGTTCTAGGCCGGAGACTCCATTCACCCTTTCCATGGTATGTCAGGTACTCAGCGATGAGAGGGAACACGGAATCTTCGAGAGGTCTTTGTCGCACGAGCGCTTCGCTGGGGGACGGCAGGTGTGGTTTGAGACTTCGGTCGAGTTCTTCTTCAGAGGTGAACCTGGAAATATCAGTTGCCCGGGCAGCATCGGACCGCCGAGCATAGTGCTTCACGGCTTCGGGCGGGATTTCGTCATCATCGTCTCCGCAGCACGTTTGATAGAATGCTGCCTCGCTCTGGTCCGGCATGATGTTAAGAGACGAACAGACACGGACTTGGAATCTGGATGCAAGGTACTCGTAGCTTTGAAAACTATGATGTCGGGAACGGCGATTACATTGTGCGGGGCCAGATGCTAGTGACTGCGGCAGCTGAATTTTATCAACTGCACAGGCAAGTCAAGCGATGCGTGCCTTCCTCAGCTGTGCCCGACTGATAGCTGCACCTCGCCGCCTAAAATCGAAATCTATTCGCTGCCCGATCGGAGCTGCTCCATTTAGGTATCCACCTCGCCGTCGCATGTTTTGTGCGCCGATGGCGCTCCATGAACTGAGGCTGAGCTGACGATATTGTCAGGCCATTTCAGCCAGATTCCCAGAGTGCCTATCACTGCTTAGCTAGAGCACCCGCATCTGTGCGTCTGCCTGGTCAATATTTCCCGAGTCACTCATGTTGGCGCCATCAGGCCATTGCTAGAGGCAGAAAGGGTCACTTGCTTGAGATGCGACCGCATTGGTGCTCGGGCTTGCTGGATTGGATGTGGTTCAGTCTACGGCCAGGATTTATCTGCTCCCAGGGTGAACCACCTGACCCATCCCCAAGACTTTCAAGTTCCAATCGTCCCAACTTGCCACTTGCACTGCAAATATTTCGCCCCAAAATGGATCCAGTTGGGATGTCCCTCGGGGCCGCGTCGCTTGCCTTCCAGCTCTTTGCGGGCTGTATGCAGGGTAAGACAGCCCCATGCTCTCCCTCTCAGGGCGAAACTGTCTCACGCGGAGTGCACAGCGTACAAACTGCTTTCGGAAGCCCGGGGAATGGAAAAGACTTACCGGTTTTTGCTGGTCAGGTTCAAAACTGAGCAGTTCCGGCTGCTGGACTGGGCGACTGTGGCGGGGCTTTCCCCCACAGAGCTCGGGAATACAGGGATCGTCAACCAAACCAACCGCGCCATCATTATTGGTATACTCGACGAGTTGCACCGCTTGCTAATGCGCTTCGGGCGCTTGGATGAGCGTCTGAGACCATTGACAAACCCGCTCATCATCGAAGACTGCACAGACAGCCGGCCCGGACGCAAAGAGGGGTCCGACAATGACCTTCTGGCCGGCGAGATCGAGCAGCGCTTCCCGCCAGCAAACGCCCTTCTGATCAGAGCACTAGCTTTTGTTAACGCGACAAGCAAATACCCTGCAAGGCTCAGATGGGTATTCTGTGACAAAACGAAGACAGAGGAGGTGCTCTCGCGCATCGCCAAGCTAAACAACTCCTTACGAGACCTCCTTGGTCTGGAGCAGATGAGACTCCTCCAAAGACACGAAGTTACTACGCAGTGCCAAATCGTGCAACTGAACACCAAAATGGACCACCTCCTCGAAATTGTCCAGGCCGGCTTTGAAGAGCACCGCTCGTCACCCTCTCCACCTCTTGGGCCATCCGTTGGAGACGCGAACCCTCTCACCCCGCTTGATGAGCTGGTGCAAATGGCCAAGTTCAAGGCATTGCTCTCTGCGGCGGGCTGCGGCGGCTTGAATGAGTCTTTGCGATCCAAGTTTGGAATCGGCCATCCAGGCGTCCTATCCAGCTTCTCCTTTCCAAGTTCGTGCGCGTTGAGTGAGAAGGACATCGTCTTGGAAAGTGCTGCCGTCTCGCCGCAGTCACCACGGCTATCGCCAAACCGTCGGCACCCTGGGTGGTACCGCCCTCCCCATGCAGATTTTCCTGGAGTAAAAGTTTGGATCGAGTCCACGAGCATTGAGCCAGACCGGTACTATGACCCGGACGCGGGACCAGACCGGAAAACGCTGCGCCGCTTTGAGGCACTGGTTACACTGTTGAGGGAGACTCAGCAGACAAGCCAGTTTCGCGCCCTGCCTTGTCTAGGCTACTATCTACAAACCACGCTGCCACCTGACGCACGATCCAGATCGATCCGGCTCCGTTATGGGCTCGTTTTCTGCCTCCCACCCGGAATCGACTCCCCAGCAGATATCGTCTCGCTCAGGCAGCTTCTAGATCATGGGCGGGATTCTTCGTTCAACTCCGTACCCAGCCTGTCTGAGCGCTTGGGACTAATGAGGACACTGGCGCAATCCGTCGAGCGTCTCCATGCGGTCGGGTGGCTTCACAAAGCCTTGAGCAGCGACAATGTCCTTTTCTTCTCTCACGTTGACACGGGAACAGACATCGACTTCTCACAGCCATATCTGTCCGGATTCGACTACTCGCGCCCAGCAGATACGGGGTCCATGTCCGAGGCACCAGTGAACCCTAGCCTACTCGACGACATCTACCGCCATCCGAGCGTGCAGGGGCAGGATCCTACCGACGGATCTACCGAGCATGAGGGGTTTAACAGGCACCATGATATCTACAGCTTGGGTATAATCATGCTTGAAATTGCCGAGTGGCGTCCGATAGAGGATATCACACGGAGATGCGGAAGAGACAGCCAGATGAGCTTCACGTTCGAGCCAGAAGGGAACCCAGGAAAGAGGTCATTAAGCGCGGCGGATGTCTTGAACACGAGATCTACGCTCCTCCGGCTGCTTGAGCCCCCTGAACGATCTAGACTCGCTGCATTTGTGGGGGTATCCATTGCCAGGGCAATTTGGTCTTGCATCGAGGGGCAGCAGACGTTCGGTGCAGGGGATGAAGGCCTTGGCGAGGATGGCATAGTAGGCGCGAAGATTCAGGCAAAATTCTTTACAGCCATCATCAAACCGTTGTTTAGCGTGCATATTTCTTAGCTACGACGACCCTGAAGCATATAGGAAGGCTCATGGTAAAAGAAAAGGTCTCTTATCTCCGTGCGAAAATGAATTTTTGGAATCCACACACCCGACAGAAAGGCCTGGACATACCACATCACAGACCTTTTTAACATGCAGGAAGACATTTTCAGTATTTATATAGGTGTTTTTAGAACAGGAGATGATCTGTAATCGCGAAAGCTATCCGCGGTCTTTCTAGTAAGGATGCATTTTTCGCGCTGGCTAATAAGGAGACCGTTTCTTTTGGCTCGAGCCTTCGAATGAAACGCAGGCACTATTACTGTAAGCCTTGCAGCCAGTTTTCAAGGTAACTAGATTCCACCCAGTCACTCAGTAAAGTTGACACCCGTTGCTTGTGATCAACCGACACGTTTACTCGATTTCTCCGGCAAAAGTACCTATATACTTGCGCGAAGTGACAACTACACCCCTGTAATACCTAACAGCTTCCCCATAACCGAGTACGGAATCTTCCAATCCTGCATCCTCACGCCAGCATACGCCTTGACGAACCACCAAGACGTCACAAA
>Ga0247758_1001047_pt1 | contig 22829 bp, 14 predicted proteins | sample UWRJL156409C4_FD_180950 | JGI IMG/M metagenome (GOLD analysis project Ga0247758, IMG submission 180950) | Plant litter microbial communities from Arlington Agricultural Research Station in Wisconsin, United States - UWRJ-L156-409C-4 | ecosystem: Environmental > Terrestrial > Plant litter >... | reverse complement strand
TGGGGGATCAGGGGGGGAGGATTACGGAGTGTGCGGTGGTGGGGGATGATGGGTTGGGTTGTAAGCGGCTGTCGGGGGGTTCGTGAGCCTGAGGGCGAAGGGAGAGGGGTGGGTGGCTTGTTGGAAAGGGGTCATTTCGATGTGAAATCAAATGTGAAGAAATTCAAACGGTTATGCTGGCGTCCTCTTGTTATCAAACGGTTGATTGTTACTGGGCCATTTTGCTTTGAAAATCCAAGATTGTGGGGGACTCTGGCAAAGAATGGCTGTTTGTTTCCAAGACATCCGAGTAGGTTGGTCCCATGCCCTGGCGGCAACCGTCTCAGCACTGCCCTCAGGCTGGCTTGGCTTTGAGACATTTAGAGTCGTATATCCCAGCTGCCATTAACTCTTGTCTTTTGTTTTAAGCAAGTGGGAGCACTAAAAAGCATGAGAGATCTGATTACCTGGGTGTAGAGATCGTGAAGACTCTTGAGGCCCTGAGTTCGCAACTTCCGTTGAAAATTATTTGAGAGACAACCCGGACGCATTCAATGACATGCTTCAGTGTTGTCAGAAGTTGAAGTGATGAGGAAATCGAGTTCTCCAGGCATCCATAAACACTGATGTAGTTGATTGGTCGGCCACATGTGGTGGAGGGTTGACCCAGAACTCGCAGCCATCAGCAATCCTTCAGGTGCCCGTGGGACTGGGACAATGCTGTTGGTCCCCCCGGTTTGACGATGACGGGTGGGGCTTCGGACTTCGGTCGTGACTTCCAGGATCCCGTCGCTCTGGTTTGTTTTGTTACCGGGTTCAGTCCTCCGGGCGAGACGATTGCGCAGCGCACCCTGAGAACGCAGAGAACAAACTCTCTGGCTGCTGAACCTGGAATTCGGGCTGCAATGCGAGCAACGGATCACGCACGCTACCAAAACTCTTGGCTTCGCCATGCCCCTGTTTTTAGGACGAACCTGGCGCATGCCCGAGGTGATTTAGGCGCGGGCAATCTGACCGCCCGTCTGTCCACTCAACCGGGCCGCATCGTGGCCATGTCAGCAGTGTTTCCAAAACGGGACCTTAGGCAGCGCCTCGATGAGGGAGTGGCCTGCAAGTCCGCCTCAGCCATCAGCAGGGCAGCGGCCGACACCTACCTCAATCCTGAGCATGGATCGCATTCATTGCGAACTGCGAGCACATAACAGCCTGGCTCACGCGATGGCCGTTTCCCACTCCGCCCCCCTCTCTCTCTCCGAGACTCCTGTTTTCGCGGTTTTCTCGCACGACCTACCACCAAATTTCAACCCAGCGTGAATCTCAACCGTGCGGCATGCGGTCCAATCTATGGTGGGTGGCCTCGGCCATTCTGCTGGCGTCGGTCAAAGCGAAGGTACTCAAGTGGGCGGACGACTCGCCGAGCTGGGTTCCGCCGAGAGAAACCGGAGAGCCGAAGCAGATTGGCATTGTGCCTGCGGCCCCTGAACCGACGTACATGCCGACCCCGAATTTCGACCTCCTGAAGCGACAAAGCGGTGGAAACAACACGTGCGGCTACATAGGGGGCAAGGTCGTCTCCGGTACCTACGCCTGCACCCCGCAGCGCCCTATTCTTGTTGGCTAACATCTCATCCAGAGTCTGCGGTCATGTGTAATGCGGGATGGGATTGCTACCCTGATCAACGGCTCGGAGTAATGTGAGTCGATTATTGACCGGGCGTTCGTGAAAGGGTCTTGATGGACGTGTGCTAATGTTTACCAATAGGGGATGTTGCTCAAAAGGAAATAACTGTGCTGTAATAACCCGGTGCTGGAATAGTGATCAATCGAAGTCGTATAGTGGTGATGGCGGAGGACGAATTCGGTTGTGGTATGGAACATCCTGATGCCCACTCTTATCCTGACGGCTTGCTAACAGTCGAATAGCTCTAACAGTAAAGCTCCGTACTGCGCGAAAGGGATCTTTACTGGTAGTTCTTACAGCGGCTACGAGTTACTTTTTTGCGATGCCAGCTCCTCACGTACCTATTCCCTATCATATCTGCCGCCACAAGCGATTACAAAGCCCTCCTCCTCCTCGTCGTCGTCGTCTAAACGTTCAACGAGGTCTACTTCGCCGACAACTCCAACAACAACACCCACGCCATCCCAAACCCCGGCCCCGGCCCCGACATCGTCGCCATCTTCTGCAGGCGCCATTGCTGGTGGAGTAGTAGGCGGGATTGCTGCAGTCGGCTTGATTGTACTGGGTTTCATTTTCCTCTGGAGGCGGAAGTCCCAAGACGACCAACCGCCTCCGGGAGCTATCGTCCCAGGCAGCACAGCGTACGCAGCCGTTTCACAGTATCCCCCGCCACAAGAAACGGCCATGGGTCATGAACGAGCCAGCCTCATCAAGCCGCCTTATCGCGGCAGCGGTAGCGTTTCTCCATACGACCATTCCCTGGCCGGCTCGGCCCTCGGTAGCCCGTCGCTTGGGTATCAGCAACCGCACTCAGGCTTGGAATCTCCGCAACCACCCTACACACCTTATGTACAGCCCGCAAATCTCCAGTCACAGCCGTATCGACCTCAACAGTTCCAACCACAGCCATACCAGCCACAGCCATACCAACCGCAACAGCCCGTGGCGCATGAACTCCCAGTTGGGCGGAGTGACGGCCAGCTCAGAGAGCTAGCCTAAGGTGGGTTCGATGAAGTTATTCAAGGGGACTTACATAAATATTATTTGCGACATGCATTTTCAGGGAGTTTGCTTTTACATGTACTTGGTTCATGGGGGCTTTTCATGCATTAACTGGTCTTTGGCGTTCTAAACGAATGATTTCGGGATGACAAGACGATCGGGCTCACTGCCAATGAGATATATGTTTGATAATCACATATGAATAGGTTGGTTTCGGAATAAGAACCACCTGCTTTGAGCTGGCACGTACTACCTACGTATCAAGCTCTCTCTCGTCTCAAGGGGTGTCATCCCAAGTGGAGCAGTTCTGACACCTTGATTGCGTAGGCTTGACCTTATGAAAACAGGACCCAAGAAACGACTTCGTCCTGTCCAAGGGTTTGATTTCCTTTTGAATTATCACAATTTATGTAAGACAGTTAGGTCGGTAGGATATGTAATGTGGGAGACATCATGGATCCCGCACCTCCCGCATCTTATATGCCACCCTGTCTTCATTGCATCGTTGTGAATGCAATGTTAACGGATTCGGGGCTGATAATTGGGCGAAGCGAGTGCCGAGTTCTGGACTTGGTGATACACCTCGAGGACCGGTTGTGTGCTTCATGGGCATCCTGGTCCTCCAGTGCCGAAACTTAGGCTCATTGATAACTCGCGCTTTCTGACATGGGATTCTTATGAAAACCCCATGGCTCGGCGAAACAAAGATGCTTGGCCCCTTTCTGTCATGGCCTGGGCGAACTCGCTCACAGTGGCAAGTTCCACGAGACCTGATTGGTCCGTCAGGGAAGGCGAGGGTTCGATTAGTGTTGGCTTTGCCACCAGCTGGAAATCTTTATATCTTAGTCTCTTAGTAGCCCGGAAGTTAGTCCGTGAGTTCCATTTTCATCGAAAACGCAATGACTGACTTGGACGGTAGCCACCCATTCTCTCACCCCCTCCTCGCTCCCTTTGCAGTACATAATGCCGGGGCTGCCACCGCTGCGGAGCAGCGCCCAGCAGGCATATTTGTCTGCCGCCTTGCGAAGATGGGCAACCTTCTTGCGGGACGTGATGTGGTGGGTCCTGATCAAAGCGTGCCAAAGTGAAACCGCGGCCGCCATCGTTGTTGCCTTCCGGTGACTCTGAATTCTGTCCGTCTGAACTTTTGAAGTGGCTAATAAAATGAAATTGGCTCCGCTGCACGTGCTCACGCGCCGCTTTCGCCAAGCCCCACCGTGGATCCCGCGCCCACGATCGCGAAGGTATCCTCGCTTCGACGATTAGGTTGCAGCTCCCTTTGTCCCTCCTTCGAAAAAAAAAATGTGTCAGGATTGGCGACCCAGGCGGGGTATCCTCGCACAAAACACAGCTCCACGTCAGATGAAGCCTGATCGGACAACTTGGCTGCCTACCAGCTTGCGCGACATTCATATTGACTCGATCGCCATCTCTTTCTCACGTCGTTTCCCCGACTTATCAATTCGCCATAGCCAATTGGTGCTTGGCTTCAAATGCACCGTACTAGCGATGCCTTTCCGTTTTTCCTTTGTCTGCGATCTGCTACAGCGCCTGGAGGATAACCAGGGCGCGCGCTCGGGAGTTAGAACCACGGCCGACATCATCAGGGAGTGGTTCAGGACGCACCACCCCCTGATCTCTCGGGATGACCAGGACCCGACGGCTCTCTTGTCAACATTGTTGCCTGAGAAACGGAGCGATCGGGTTTATTTTCTGAAAGAAAAGAGGCTCCAGACGATCATTGGGCGCGGCTTGGGGCTGGGAAGGTATCGCATCCAGCAACTAAGTCGATGGCTAGAACCGGGCTCGGGTGTGGACTTGGGTGGATGCGTTGAGAGCATCCTGAAGGAGACGGTGAGTGGATATGAGACGATGGCAGCACGGTGTGCCGGATCAGACATGAAGGCTAATTGTGGGCAAGCCAAATCCCGTATCTCCGACTCAGGGAGACGTAACAGTGGAAGAGATCGACGGGGTTCTTCATGAGATAGCTGCAGCATGCCGCTTCAGCTCGCCTGCTGTGCGAGGCTCCAGCTCTGGGATCCTGCTGACCGAGCGGGAGGCTGAGCTCGGCGACATATACAAACGCCTTTCAGCGCGCGATGCGAAATGGTTTACTAGACTGATCCTAAAGAACTTTGAACCAGTCGTTTTTGACCCACAGCTCATTTATCGCAGCTATCATCCGTTTCTTCCAGCAATCATCAAGGTCCAAGATGATCTTGTCGTTGCTGGGAGGGTTCTGGCTAACGTTCGGCGCAAGCGGACCGGGAAAGCCGACCTGGCAGAGTTCCTTAAGCCGGCTCTTGGTGTGAAGATCGGCCGTCAGCCGTGGCACAAGGGCCGAAGCATCAAGCATTGTCTAGATATGAGCCACGGTCGAATGAGCTGCGAGGATAAAATGGACGGGGAGTATTGCCAAATCCACATCGATCTCAGCAAAGGCAGAAATTGTATCCAGATCTTTTCAAAAAGCGGCAAAGACAGTACAATGGATCGTATAGCCTTACATAAGTATGTGACACCATCTCAGCCGAAAGAGCTCACGCTTACGACCCTACAGTTCGATCCGACAGTCCTTACAGCTTGGCCAGCCCTCCTGCCCCATCCAGAAAGGCTGCATTCTCGAGGGAGAACTTGTAGTCTATAGCGATAAGGTAAGAAAAAACAACCCACGATATGAGCCTGCTACGTGTCTAAACTGTTCCAGGACGGCAAAATTCTCGATTTCCACAAGATCAGGAAGCACATCTCTCGTTCGGGCTCATTCCTAGGCACGGATCAAGACTCCCAGTAGGTCTTGGAACCCAAACCCTCTTGATTTGTACTAACAATCGAATAGACGCCACCCCTGGGAACATCTAATGATTGTTTATTACGACTTGTTTATGGTTGATGACGAATCTCTCTTGACTGTTCGACAGTCAGAGCGTTTCAAGCGTCTCAAGGATCTTATAACCGTCGTCTCTGGTCGCTCTGCCCTTGTAAGGCGAGAGATCATCGACTGCGACAGGCGTACGGCCGCCTCGGATTTGCGACGCGCCTTCGCAAAGTGTATCGTTGCCCGAGGGGAAGGTCTGGTTCTCAAACCCGATGATCCTTACTTCGACTTCGACATACGTCGGCCGCCATACAGTTGTTGCGCCATCAAACTGAAGAAGGAGTACGTCAGCAACTTTGGAGACATTGGTGATTTTGCTGTGGTGGGGGCGCGCTATGAAGCTGCGAAGGCCAGAGCTCATGGTATCCCGAACCTGAAATGGACACACTTCTATGTCGGTTGCCTCGAGAACAAAGAGGAGGTAACACGTTTCAAGCGGCCACCGCGATTTGTTGTCACAAACGTGGTGGAGCTCAATTCGACACAGCTCCGGATGCTTGTGACTCACGTCAATCCGCAGTCAGTGAAGTGGGAGGAGAACGCTTCGATCTCTATACGAATCGAGCCCGGAATTGACGGCGGAAAACGTCCATCAATCGGTTTTGTGGAGCCCCCTGTCTTCGATATTCGATGTTTCTCCTTCGACAAAGAAGGCAACACAGGGTTTTGGAGTCCTCGCTTCGCTATGGTGAACAAAATACATTGCGACAGGACATACCGAGACGCCTTATCTTTCGCAGAGCTCCAGGATATAGCAGCCAAAGAAAAAGAGCAGCCGCCACCAGAAGACAGCCAGGAGCTTCTGGGATGGATTGCCGCGCTTGAGGGTGCAGATCCTCGCTCTGCGGCCGCTGAGGCAACAAGCCAGTCAACGGTTCTCTCGACCGAAGCACCTAAATCATCTTCTCGGTCCTCAATGATCGAGGTGACCGCCACTTGGCGTCCTCCAACTGATGGCCCCATTCCCAGTGCTCGAATTAGATCCCCACCTTCTTCGCCAGACGCAATTTGTGGAGTTCCCACCATTCCATATTCTGAAGCGGTTTCCGGGGGCACGGCAAGTAGAGGCCACCAAAGGGTTGCCGAGGGGAGGAAGAGGTCGGTGGATGATCCATCACAGTATTCACCAGGCAGGGACAAAGTCCGGAGGTGCTCGAAAGAACAACCCAAAGATAACGCCTCCTGCCCGAGTCTGAAGGCGTGTCTGACCACTAGTCAAAGGGGGCCCCTGACGGATGTTAGAGAGAGCTCGTCACGCCGCAACTATGACGAATATTTCCGGCCGCGACTAGTTGGGGTACATTCAATGTACCAGCCCAACTTAGAAGACAAGGATACCGGAGAGTTAAGCACAGTTCCGATATCTCTTCCTTCGTCAGTTTCGTTTCGGGAAATTAGCACTACGAGACCATCGCCCCGGGTATCCGCGACACAGCCGGCTATAGAATCCTCGACGGGGAAGAGCGGCAGGCTTATCCCATCCTCTGGGAAGCCTGCAGAGACGCCGATGGGAGGTTGTTGCTTTCTGCCTGGTTTGTGCACGGTCTCTAACATCTCGTTTCTGCTATCCCCATGCATATCAGGCTTTCTCTGGGTTACGGAAGACCTTATTGCCTCTCACGGCGTGGAATTCGTCCGCGATCCTAAGGAGTGGCGGGTCGCCTCAACCACGATGACGGGGACCGCACCTTCGTTAGTCCATTCGGCGAAGACTCGCCGGAAGAAAAAGGTCATTCTCGTTGACACGCGCCGACGAAAGGCTACCACGGCTTTCTTAAACCTCGTTCGCGAAGCTGGGCTGAAGCGTAGGAACGGTGAGACGGACTGGGTTCCAGTGTTTGACTGGAGGGTGCTGGAGGATCTTAGGGATGAAGAGACGCGATGTGGCAGGGGGGGTGAGAGGCCAGGCTCTCGCTTCGCTATGAGTGGCCAGAAAAGCATATGGAAGAAGCATTGGGTTGGTTTGGCATGATACCCGGAGTTACGTGTGTGGGAAATGTCTTGGATATTCTTCGGCATGGCCCTAGGTACTTAGTTATTCCTTGTCCTTGTATAGCTGTAGATAGCTCGCTTTCAACCTTTTACATGTCGGCATCAGCACACTGCTGATCCCTCGAGGCGCGGAGATCGGAAAAAACATACCTCATATGTAAATGCTCATCTGCCGTCAGTACCTTCCCATCGTCTTTAGCTTCACTGCTCCGAAACGCCGCTACCTTCTCACTGGGGACTGCTGTCAACGGCATCGTCCCGACCGGATGGCAAAAATACGCCATCGAATAGCGCGGCTCAGTGTCCGTCTCGCCATCTACGAGAGCACGCTCGCCACCGCCGAATACCACGCGGTGCACCGTGCTGCGCAGAAGCCCATTCGTCCAGTACGACAACAAATCGCCGATGTTGACGAGAACCGGCGGGCCCGCATCGTTCTCCGTCCCGGGCGGAGATACCGGAACGGGCACCCAGTCGCCGGAGCGGGTTTGGATCTCGAGACCGGCTTGGCCGCGCAAGCGGAATAGCATCGTGAGCGAGCCGTAGTCGGAGTGGGCACCGGCACGGACGTCGAGGGATGGTGTGGCTGTTGTGGAGGAGAGGGGTGGGTAGTACAGGAAGCGGAGGATGGTGCTTGATGCGCCGTTCTCACGGCGGTGGGCAGAGGTGAAGAAGTCAGGGGGGTTAACTTGGAGTCCGATGCCGAGGAGGGTGTTGAGCTTGAGGCTCATCTTGTAGCAGAGGTCATGGAAGGCGCTGATTTGATCGGACTGGTGGGCGATTGAAGGCGGGACTGGTTGCTGGGGTTCGGCGTTGATGAATTCGCCGAAGTTGAAGGCTCTGTTTACGGTGGCCGGGGTGAATAGGGGGTCATGGGGCACAGGGGCTGGCGGAATGGGACGTACTCTTTGAAGTCTCCGACCTGGGGAGGGGGGTTAGGATGGAAGGACGGAAGGGGGACGCACGGGTACATTTTTGCTTACTCTCTGGTTCTTTGGGTCGAGGGTCTCATATTGCATCGCTGCCCACTGCGTTGGCGTTGGCTGGCTTTCTTACAATGGGTAGGGGAGGGGCGCGGGACTCACGCCCATGTTGTTTGTTTGCATCTTGCATTGCTGCTTCTCTTCGAACGGGGCGGCAAAAAGTTCCTTGGACTGTGAGATCTGGTTAGGACTACGTGGCTTCGGCTGGAGATGTTACCATCTGAGATGGCCATGTTTACCAATTTGAAAGCGCCTTGCACGGCGTCAATGGGCATGTCCCTGCCTGTGCTCTTGATGTAGATGAAGCCATGCTCGATTGCCGCCTCGACAAGCTCTTTGGCTATCTGGGTTTCGTCCTGGCTTGGGTCTGAGATGTCTATGACTGGAATATTTGCAACCGCCATCTTTGAGTACGTTGTTTGGGTGGCTTTGCAAGCGGTCGGACTGTCGGCGTCTAGGTATGTTCTGAGGTGTGTAAGTGGCAGTGGGGTAGGGTAGTTGCGCTTTGGGTCTGATAAGGTGCCGCGAGATCGCTGCTGCCAGTCGGGACCAAACGTGAGTACATGAGTGGGACTGTCTGCGTCATGTGCAAATAAAGGCGTAGCAGATTTTGGCGTCATGCTCCCTTCACCTCTCTGCCACTTAATTTTGTTAACCTTGAAGTATAAAAAACGCCTCTATTCCCACTTCATGCAAAGCCCTCTAGCTCCAATTGAGGCAGTGCACAGAGGTTTGTTTCCACCACATGTTGCAGGTGGACTTTGACGAGAAGACATTCCAACTTGAGATATACTGGTTGTTAGCTGAGCTACCTTGGGTATAAGTCGCCTTCACGTGCTTACAGAGAGTGCATGTGCTGTATGGCCAACCCAATTCTATTACCCCTATAGGAAATGCAGTTATTCCGACATTACCCTATCTGCTATTAACCTTTCATCTACGTTAAGAGTTAAACTGAATGGAATTCTTATGTCACTGTTGGGGCTGCCATTTTTGGCTATATGTTAGGTCATCAATACTGATTTCTGATTGGCTAGTCTGATCTCGGCAGCTCAGCCCAGACATTCTCTGCATATAGCTGCAGGTTCTGAATGCTAAGTATAAAATCTCCCTCTTACGAGCCTGGATCGTGAAGAAAAAGAAGTCGAAATCCTAGTACTAATGCCTCCTTAGTAACATAGTAAGGAAATTCCCAGTAGTGGAATTAATAATATCAAAAAGATCTTATATATTAGCAAATTACATAGTTGGGAAATTGTTATCTTTTATTAATTTTGTTAATTTCTACTCCTCTGCCACCACTTCCGTTATTAGAAAGGTATAGCCAAGCCACTAGGCCAGAAAAGGAGAAGCGCAACTACTACAATAGATAGAGGGTCAAAAAGCCAGCAAAGTACAATATATTGTAGTACAGACTAATGGTGAATAAGGTCTCCTCCAGCCTTGATACACTTCTCTAGCTTGTTGCAATTGCAACTGTTGCAAGAAATTGCAGCGGATCCATGGTAACTACATGCGCGTGTGTGTGGTGGCCTGGAGTGGTGGATTCTGCGTGGTCATTATGGGTTTTTAAAAGAGGTATCTTTTTAGTGGAAATTGCTAGAATAGTGACTTGGATTCGACAATTGGGTAATGTGGTGGGGCCAACTCTGGCTACACCCCTGGAATTCACTGTTCTAACAATTCATGGGCTGGCGGAGGAGTAGCTACTGAGTGCGCTGCAGGCTCTTTGTATTACAGGAGCCTTCAGCAAGTAACAGCTTGTAGCTATTATGTAGTTACGTATCCTGTAACCACTAGCCGAATCTTCCAGAACCTCAAGAGGTTCTAGAGGATTCTAATCCACTCCAGGGCCCCCTGGGGCCCCTAAAGTGTTCAGAACCTACTAGAATCCAGGAGGGTGGAAACCCTTGAATCCAGTAGAGCTATTGCCCCACAGAATCAACCAGAACGCTATAGTGGCCACGTCAGCCACTACATCAACAGAACCATGTAGAATGGTTCAGAACAGTACTATTCCATTATTGTATTAGTTAGTTCCACTTTATAGAAGGCTCTGGAATTCTTCCAGAGCCTCCCACAGCCTATAACTAGCCCTCTCCTCTTCTATATCTAATTCTAGTCAAGCAAGCAAATTCATTCAACTCTAGTCATTATATAAGGCACTGCATTCCGGATCCTCTTGTTTTCAATGTTAATATTCGCTGTGATACCTTTATTTACAGCAGCACTGCCCTGTAATTCAGGCCTTTGTTTGCTTCTTACAATGCCGTAGGCACTGTAGTATAGCTTGGATCAGTACGCACTTCTTTTTCTGAGCTACAGCTGCTGTACTACAGCCCTGTGGATTCCTGAAGTTCAATAGGTTTAATTAAAATAAGTATAGTAAATGCCAACAGAACTGCTAATAAAGCTGACACTGATAAAGCTGATATTGATAGAAATATTATTAATCTTAATATAATTATTACTATAGTGAAGTGTTAAAGTTTGTTAAACTTTAGAAACTCACAGGCCTATAGTCTTAGAGAAAGAAGTGTTGCGCATTACCACTACACTAAAAAGCATGAAACGTTTATTACTTTGACAGATAGTAATTTTTGTTATATCTGACACACCCCCTTAGCTCTAGAGCTATTTAGGGTTTAGAGCTAGAGAATTCTATTTCCTGGAGGCAGCCAAGCTCGATTTATGCCCGCACCTGGACTCAAACTCATGAGGTCTTGGCGCTTACGCTGGGTAGCAAATTCTGGAAACGGCAAGCCAATAGAGGCACTGAGACTCTTAACTGTTATGCATTACCACTGCATTAAAAAGCATAAAATTTTTATTACTCTGATAGATAGTAATTGCTATTATATCTGACAAGAAGTGTGTATTGATTCAAGCCATATTACAGCGCTGTAAGAAGCAAACAAATAGCCTGAATTACAGGGCAGTGCCACTGTAAATAAGGGTGTCACAGCAAATATTAACGCTGGAAACAAGAAGATTGTGACGACCCTGCAGGCCGTCACTTGGGCCGGGGCGGCCCGACAAATCCCCCGCAGAAGGAACAGTGCAGAAAGGCAGTACGCACAGTACTGCGCACTGGGCCAGGGGTGCAAAGACCCGAAGCCCCTACGACCAATCGTTGAATGATCACTCTGATCTCGCCAAGAGCACGGTGATCACAGTGATCAGGGGCATTCTGATCACTGTAATCACTCCTTATGTTAAGTAAGTATAGTGATTAAGGTACAAAGTACCTCTTAACTAGTTAGTATAGATAGCTATAGTTATACCCACAACTATTATAAGGGACTCTAGTTCCTCACGCTAATATTTAATTATTCATTTATATCCTACTGTTTAGACTTACCTCTATATATTATAGTAACAGTAACCTATAGTAACATTAAACCCCTTATCTAAAAGTGTTAGCTTAATAAGCCGTCTTCAGAACACCCTTTACCTATTAACGTCCTGCTATACGTTCTGTCTTAACCTATACCAGTCCTCTTAAGGCTTATATTAGGTACAGGTTGTAATACGATACTAACGTCCCAGTTCTAAACGCTGTTTGTTAAACTCCAGACACCACCTCTCTCCCACCACCAACATATCGACCTTTAGAAAAGGTAAAGAGATTAAGGAAGTGTAAACTTAGCCTTAGCCCTTTACCGTTAATAAACTAGCTACACACCTTAAAGATTTAAACCTTAATTAGCAGAGACTAATTAAAAAACTTAACGAAGCCTTTCCCAGAGACACTAAAAGCCGTATTAGTCTTATTAAAAAACTCTAAACTTAACTTAACGTTATTAAGTTAGAAAATAATAACTTTAAAGGCTTATAGAAGAAATAAGTAAAGCTCCCTCCGCTATTGCGCTTTAAGGGAGACTTTACGTAGTTAAAGTCCTAGATAACCCAGCTTCAGAGCTATATCACCTATTATAACAAGCAATTCTTTAAGGAAAAAGGAAAAGTTAAGTTTACCAGAGCCTTACTAAATGGAGTAGCTACTTACTAGTATAAACCTTATATAAAGATAATTAACGACCTTTCTGTAAATAGAGCACGTAAAAAGGCCCTTAAGACTTAAACCCTTTTTAATAACTTTAACGTTTTTATCAACTAACTCTAGACTAAGTTTAGAGAACTGAACGCTCTTAGGCGGGTTAAGTAACGTCTTATAGCCTTAAGACAGACGTCCTTAGTCCTTAAGTTCTCTATACACTTTAAACTGGAAGTAGTAAAGACTAAGCTTAGCTAAAAGGCCCTAATAATGTTATTTTAAAGCAGTCTAAAGGAGCACGTTATTAGAGACCTTTATTAAAAAGATTGACTAAACTGCCTTTAAGAGTTAGTCGAGATAGCTATTAAGGCTAATAACTAGTACTATAATTACTATTATTAGAAGAACTACTAGAAGGAACAGACCCTTTACTAGCTAAATAAACTAAAGAAAGGGAACTAGTCGATTGCGATAGGTTACCACCCTGGGCTTATAGATATTAGTATAATAAACCGTCAGAATCGACTTAACTGTAATAAGCCTTAACAGTAACAGTAGCAGAAGCAGCCTAAAGACTTATCACAGGTCCAGTGCTTTAACTGCAATAAGAAAGGACATATAGTATAGCAGTACCTGTTACTAAAACAAGTCAGTTAGAAACCCATTCTAAAAGGAGGAAAGCACGTTAAGTTTAACTTAAAAGACATTTATATCAAAATAACAGATAACGAAAAAGACTGCACTTAGATAAACAAGTGTAATATAAGAGATAAGGAAGAAAAGGAAGAACTTTAGGACGTAGTATACTTAGTCCTTAAGAGTGTCTTAGAAAAGTCAGCTATAGAGGTGCAGGTCGCAGAAGACCGACTTTAAAGTGGAAACTTAAAATTACTAAAGGTGTAGGTTACAGAAGACCGACTTTAGGAAAAGATATTCCAGTTAGTTATTACAAGCTTTAAGAACCTCACCCTGTAAGCCTAAGAATTAAAGAAGTTTAGAAAGGACCCTAACTTAGAAATCACTAAAATAGTAAAGGGAGTTGAAGAACTAGCCCTTTAGGCTACCTAAACGGTGAAACAGGCTTTAGAAGGTGAAAGAGAATAAGCTGAAAGAATCGAATTGGAAAAACGAAAGCTTTTTTTAATAATATTTCCTGAGACTTTTAAATACTTTAAGCATACTGAGTAGATTAGCACCTTTACCTTCCTGGAAGAAGGACAGCTTAGATAGCTACCCTATATTAAAGTAGGTATACCTTAGACTAGTACCTTAAGGGTCCCTTAAGAAGGTATAAAGCAAATATATTAGCGGAGAGTCTAGGAGTTGAAAGAAAAACATTAAGAGTTAGTAAACGAAGTAAAGGACTTATAAGTTAAAGGTTTTACTGTAACGTCTAAAAACAAAGCAGTGGAAATTAAGTTATAACTCTGTAACAGAGTTCACTTCACTAATTAGCTCGAATATTAACTTATTAAGGAAGGTTACTTTATAAAAGAATAAGCTAGATTACTATTACTTAAGTTTTAGGAAAAGGTTTAGGAGAAATAACGTACATAGAGGTAAGTAGAAGAAGAAAAAAAACAAAGTACTACTTTCCTTATCCCGTACCTTATAACTGCAGTATTAGCAGTTAACATTAACTACCTTAATTATAAGGATATACTGTGGATTAATTACATATACGATAACTATATCCTTAACTAGTATTATAGACTTAAGGCTCTTTATAACCACTTCTTAAGCACATGGAGACAGGATTACGCTGTTATAAAGGTAAAGTTAGAACTGGCTTATTACCAAGTCTCCTACTCTTTAATAAAAGAGTTTAGTAATAAGTAGAAGGTTACTATAGTTAACTAAGCTCCTACTACGTGCTAATAAAGAGGGGTACTTAATAACTACCTAGTCGTAACGTATTCGTTATACCTTAACGAAAAAGTTAAAGAGTAATAGAAGTAAGAAGATTACTAACGGATTTAAAAGTAGAAAAACATTACTACAATCTAAGTTTACAAAACGTACTATTAACTTATTAAAGACTTTAAGAATATCGTACCGTTTGAAGTTAACTGGACATTAAGGTATAAAAACCTAAGAAAAGTTAATCGTTAAGTCTATTAAAGCTGCTTATTTTTCCAGAAGAAGTTAGGAAAAGGCTACAGGCCCTTTAGAAGGACTAGGAACCAGTAGTTCACTAGTTAACAAAAACCTTAAGAAGAAGGAGAGGTATTTAAAGGTTAGGCTAGATAAGACTTTAAGGATATATAATTACTATAACTTAAATATTAAAAGAGTATAAGTATTATTCTGTTAGTATCGATATAACAGACGGAAAAGGGAGGTTATTTAAGGTAAGAGCAGTAATTAATAATAAGAGTACTTTTAACCTAATACACCCCTTACTAATTAACTAAAGGAAACTCCCTAATAAAGAGTATAAAAAGGCTATTCCCATTCGGAATGGAGAAAAAGGCCTATACCAGTATAATAACAGCAAAGTCACTTACTACTTGCCACTCTTAATTAAAGTAAATAGGAATAAATAATAAGTAGACTTTAACATTACATTAGTCGTAAGTTACGATATAATACTAAGTCTACTTTAATTAGAAAAGTATAACCCTGTGATTAACTAAAGGAGTAGTTACTTTACCTTCAGTAAGTCCCTTAACTGTAATTACCGTTTGAAGAAAGCTAAGAAGGTACCGAACTGCTTCAAAAGTGTATAAAACACTTAAAAGTATATTAAACCCTTAGAACTAAGCACAGTTTAAGTTAGGTTTATAAAGATAGTTAAAGGACTAAAAGGTCTATTATATTACCTAAATGATAATTTAGAAGGTAGAAAGAAGTTAGAAGCTAATCTATAGATAAGTAAAGAAGTTAACTTATTTAAAATATTAGCAGAGTATAGGAAGTTTACCTTATTTTAAAAAAAGATATTATAACTATTAGACTATAAATTATAAGACTACGAAATCAAGCTGAAGCCGGAAGTAGAGCTCCATAGCTTCTAGCCCTACCACTTAAACCCTTAATAAGCTGAGGCCTTAAAGGAGTACGTTGATAAGAACCTGAAGAATAAGTTTATTGTAGAGTCCTAATCCCTAACAGGGTACCTAATGCTATTCGTCTTAAGAAAGGGAGACAGTAAGCTACATATAATTGTTAATTACTAAATGTTAAATAAGGATATAATTAAGAACCATTACCCACTGCCACTTATTACGGAAATGCAAAAACAGATTACTAAAGCAAATTAGTTTTCTAACCTCGACTTCCTTATAGGATTTAACTACATTAGAGTGAAGGAAGAGGATAAATATAAGACAGCTTTTCAGACTTACAACAAGTATTACCAGTACTGTGTCATGCTAATAAGATTAACAAACGCCCCCGCGACTTTCTAAAGCCTTATTAATAATATTTTCTGCCCCTTCCTTAATAAGTTTATCTTTATATATTTAGATAACGTTTTAATTTATTCCGAAACTTTAAAAGAATACTGAAAATATATATGACAGGTTTTAATAACTCTTGAAAAAGCGAAGTTAATAGTAAACCTAAAGAAGAGCTATTTTTACGTTTAGGAGCTGAACTATTTAAGGTTTAGAGTAACCCTTAGAAGGCTTGAAATGTAATTAGAGAAGACAGAGGCAATTAGGGATTAGCTTACTCTGAAGAATTAGAAAGAATTATAAGTATTTATTAGCTTTACGAACTTTTACTGCTATTTTATTAAGTACTTTATAAAAGTCGTAAGACCACTTTATAAACTTACAGGTAAAGGAAAGCCGTTTAAGTAGACTGATAAATAACAGAAAGCATTTAAAGACCTTAAATATGCCTTTGTTATAACGCTAGTCTTAACTCTCCCCGATTTCTTAAAGCCCTTCTGAGTTAAGACAGATTCTTCAGAATTCGTAATTAATAGAGAACTTAGCTAAGTTTAAGACGATGGGAAACGTTACTTAGTTACTTTCTTATCGAAAGGAATTTACAGGTTAGCTTTATAATATCTAATCTATAATAAGGAACTAATAGTAATTATTTAGTGTTTTACTAAGTAAGTACTGTACTTAAGTAGTACAGAAGAATTTGTGACGACCCTGCAGGCCGTCACTTGGGCCGGAACGGCCCGACGAATCCCCCGCACAAGGAACAGTGCAGGAAGACAGTACGCACGGTACTGCGCACTGGGCCAGGGGTGCAAAGACCCGAAGCCCCTACGACCAACCAGCAGTTGCTCAGTCTTGGCAAAAGTGCTCACCTACTGAGCAGTTGTAAGACCTCTGAGCAAGGAGTGCTCAGTAGCAGGGTGCTCAGTTCCTCCGTGAGCAACAGGCCACTGAGCAAGGTACGAAGTACCTCTTAGCTAGTTAGTATAGATAGCCATGGTTGTGCCCACAACCACCGTGAGGGACTCTGGTTCCTCACGCTAGTATTCAATTATTCATTTGTGTCCTACTGTTCAGACTCACCTCTGTGCATTATAGTGACAGCGACCTACAGTGACATTGAACCCCCGTCTAGGAGTGCTAGCTTAACAAGCCGTCTTCGGAACGCCCCTTACTTGTTAGCGTCCTGCCATACGTTCTGTCTTAACCCGCGCCAGTCCTCTTGAGGCCTGTGTCGGGTGCAGGTTGTAATAGAATTAGTCTAAGTCTTTTTAGACTATAATAACCTTTAATACTTCTTAACGAAGGAACTTAGTTTATAGTAAGCACAGTAAGCAGAGTTAATAGCCCTGTTCTACTTCTAGATCCATTACGTTAAAGGAAAAGATAATAGATAAGTTAATACTCTTAGTCAGAGACAGGACTATAAGGATACCAATCTAGTCCTAATCCCTGTTACTATATTTAACGAAGTTAAAAACAGTATACTGGAGCATACACTGTAAGTGTTAAATAACTGGATACCGGAATAAACTATCAGTATTTACATAAACTTATAAATAGAGTATAATATCTATTAATAATAATAAGACTTCTAAATAAGAAGGTTAGCAGAAGGAACCTATAAGTATAAATGCCCTTTAGGAGACTCCTTAAGGTATAAGTAAAACTATAGTAAGGAGTGCTTAAAGTATCTAAACTATAACGAAACTAGTTATCAGCTGGAATAGTTATTAGAAGGCGTAAACAGTATACTTGAACTAGGAGTAAGGCTTTAATATTAAGAGAAACCGTACATTTATAAATTAAGTAAATAAAAAGAATACATTTAGTAAGTCTATAAGTCTTAACTTAGAAAATATATAAGTTAAGCTAAAACCTTTACGTAAGCTTAGTAAATATACACTTTCCTAGGAATGAAGAAGCTAGTTAAAGAGGTAGTTAATAACTGTAACGTCTATTACTGAAAGTAGAATTAACGTTATAAACCTTATAAACTTCTTAAACCACTCCTTATATTACTAACATTATAGAGTTTAATCTTATTTAACTTCGTTACTAAGATCTTAGAGTCTAAGGACCCTGTTATAAGAGTTATTTATAACTAGATCCTTATAGTAGTTGATAGATTAACGAAATAGGCTTACTTTCTGCTAATCTTAAAGGATATAACAGCAGAGTAACTTGTTTATATCTTTAAGAAAGAGGTAATTTTGTAACATCTTTAGCTAGATAATATCGTTACAGATTAAGATAAGCTAATTGTATCGAAGTTCTAGTAAAGGTTAATGTAAAGGATAAGTGTAAAGAGTAAGCTTTTAACAGCTTTCCACTTACAGACAGATAGCTAAATAGAGTAAGTTAACTAAATACTTATAACGTATCTTTAAGCTTACATTAACTTTAAATAAAATAATTAGCTTAAACTGTTACTAATAGCACAGATAGCTTATAACATAATGCTAGTTAAGTCGATAAGTATATTACTGTTTTTTACTAACTATAGTAAGAAGCTTAAGCTCTGTTAAGGCCTACTTACCAGCGCCCCCTAAGCTGCAGTCTATACAGACTAGATATAAAAGTTATATAACTACTTATAAGCCGAACTTAAGTTTATATACAAATAAATAAAAAAGTTTACTGATAAACATTAAATTAAGTAACTAATACTTAAGAAAAGACTCTATTACAATAACGAATAAGTTAAGGGACCGACTCTTCAGAAAAGGGATTATATCTACCTTTTTTCGCGAAACCTGTATTCGAAATAACTTAGTAAGAAGCTTAACTTTAAAAGGTACAGACCGTTCTAAATTAAGAAAAAGGTCACCACCTCTAATTACAAACTAGACCTACCTGCTAACATAAAGGTACAGACTAAGGTTTTTCACATCTTACTTCTAAAACCCACCCTAAAGGGAGTTCCTTTAGAAAAGAAGATTAAGATCGACACCGACAAGGACAAGTACAACGTTAAAGAAATTATGGATTTACAGAAGGGAAAGAACACGTTCGAATATCTTGTTAAGTAATTAAACTACGGCCTTAAGAGTAACTTGTAAGAGCTAGTTAAGAATCTTAAATGCTTAGACTTGATTATAGAGTTCTACCGAAAAAATCCAGATTAACTAAAACTAACGATAAGAACTAGAAATAAAACAAGATCTAATATCTAAATTACTATACTAAAGAGTAAAACTACTGTAAGACTTAAAGCCTAAGAAGCAGTAAGAAACTCTTTAGTAAGTATAAGAGGATATTTATCAGAACTATTAGCTAAGGTTGTAAAGACCTTAGACTTAACAAAGAGGCTAAGCCTCTGGAGCTCTTAACACGTTCTGCACGAAAATAAGTACTATTAAAAGAAAAAAAAAAGTCAGTAAGAAAGAAAACGGGTAGGTGCGCCGTTACTGCGCTAAGAAGGCCGTTTTCATTAGTAAGAAAAAGAATAACAGATTAAGTTAAGAAGAAGTTACCAGCTACAGTAACCCCCTAGAAAAAGAACTACACGTTAGCTCCACTAGGAGGTTTCCCTAGTTGAACTTAGGAACTGGCACAGTTACTTCCTAGGCCTCACGCTTCTTCTCCGCCATAATGTCAAACTCGTAGCCAAAAAGTTCATCTACCTGCTGCGCTAAACCCTTCTGTTGGTCTTTAAGGCGCAGAAGCTTAAAAGCCGTGTCGCGAAGAAGGAGAGCAGTTTCACGCTCCTCAGCGTTAAGGCGTTTCTTTTCGTCCAAAACCCCGCGCAGGACAGACAGATCGTTTCTGTAAACGTTATAAGATAAGTATATAACTTTACTAGCTACTATATAATAGTTATACGACTCACTCTTACTAGCCACCTTACAGTTTAGCAGGTTTAAGCAGTAACAGTAACTGCACTTTATAGGTATGACAATCCTAAAAGTAAGAATAAATTTAGCGTTAGTAATGCAGCGTTTAATTAATAAGGGCGCTGCGTTTCTCCTATTCTTAGTTACCTAGTTAGACAATATAACAACTAACGAAGAAAAGAAAGAACGTATAAGTAGTTCTTTATAGGAAAAGAACGTTAAAGAGGGAGAATCGTGTGACAACCCTACAGGCCGTCACTTAAGCTAGGGCAGCCTAACGAATCCCCTGCAGAAGGAACAGTGCAGAAAGGCAGTACGCACAGTACTACGCACTGGGCCAGGGGTGCAAAGACCCGAAGCCCTTACGACTAATTGTTAAATAATCACTCTAATCTCGCTAAAAGTACAGTAATTATAGTAATTAGGGGCATTCTAATCACTGTAATCACTCCTTATATTAAGTAAGCACAGTGATTAAAGTACAAGGTACCTTTTAACTAGTTAGTATAAATAGTTATAGTTATACTCACAACTATTATAAGGGACTCTGGTTCCTCACACTAATATTCAATTATTCATTTATGTCCTACTGTTTAGACTTACCTCTATACATTATAATAACAGCGACCTACAGTGACATTAAACCCCCTATTTAGGAATGCTAGCTTAATAAGCTGTCTTTGGAACGCCCCTTACCTGTTAGCGTCCTGCTATACGTTCTATCTTAACCCGCGCCAGTCCTCTCGAGGCCTGTGTCAGGTGCAGGTTGTAATAAAGATCTGAAAGGCAGTGCCTTATGCAATAACTAGAATAGAGTAGAGTTGCTTATATAATAACCTTACAGGCTGTTACTTAGGCTGGGGCAGCTTGACAAATCCCCCGCAGAAGAAACAGTGTAGAAGGACGGTGTGCATAGCCCTGTGCACTGGTCCAGGGGTGTAAAGACCTAAAGCCCTTACGACTAGTTAGAAAGAGCTTAGTAGTCTATAGGGACTGTCAACACTAAGCACTATTCAGTTAACTGCTTAGCAGCAACTGTGTGGTGCACTACTAAGCACAATGGACTAAGCAAGGTATAAGGTACCTCTTAGTTAGCTAGTATAGATAGACATCATCGTGACCATAATAGCTGTAAGGGACTCCTGGTTCCTCACGTTAGTATTTAATTATTTATTTATATCTTACTGTTCAGACTCACCTCTGTGCATTATAGTAACAGCAACCTATAGTGACATTAAACCCCCCATCTAAGAGTGTTAGCTTAATAAGCCGTCTTCGGAATGCCCTTTAGCCTTTAGCGTCTTGCTATACGTTCTGTCTTAACCTGCGCCAGTCCTCTTAAAGCCTGTGTTAAGTACAGGTCGTAATAGCTTGCTTTCTAGCAACTAGATATAGGAAAGTTCAGAGCCTATTATAAGCTGTAAGAGCCTTTAGAAGAGTTCTAGGGGCTTTTATTACTGATATAGTTCTGGAAGGTTCTGTGAGGCAAGCCCTACAGTAAGTCAAAACCGCGAAGACCTAGATTCCAGAACCTTTAAGGCTTAACAGGGGCTCTGTGGACCCTGGAGCCTTCTAAAAGGTTCGGCTCCACAGTGCGAGCCGTAACTGCAGTGTACGCAGCAGTGGAGGGCAACTGCTTCCAGCAGTTGCTTATAGAGTAGCGGGGGCTAGAAATTAACAAAGTTTAAAGTTAGGATCCTGTAAAGGAAGCCATTAAAGGGGTACAAAAGCTTAAGTTAAAAGAAAAGTATTACAACCTACACCCAACACAGGCCTCGAGAGGACTAGCGCGGGTTAAGACAGAACGTATAGCAGGACGCTAACAGGTAAGAGGCGTTCCAAAGACGGCTTATTAAGCTAGCACTCCTAAACGGGGGTTTAATGTCACTATAAGTTACTATCACTATAATGTATAGAGGTAAGTCTAAACAGTAGGACATAAATGAATAATTAAATACTAGTGTAAGGAACCAGAGTCCCTCACGGCAGTTATAGGCATAACTATAACTATCTATACTAACCAGCCAGAGGTACCTTGTACCTTGCTTAGTAGCCTGTTGCTTAGTGAGGAACTAAGCAACCTGCTGCTGAGCACCTCCTGCTCAGAGGTCTCTTAGATGCTCAGTAGGTGAGCACCTTTGCCAAGACTAAGCAACTGCTGGTTAGTCGTAGGGGCTTCAGGTCTTTGCACCCCTGGCCCAGTGCGCAGTACCGTGCGTACTGTCTTTCTGCACTGTTCCTTGTGCGGGGGATTCGTCGGGCCGCTCCGGCCCAAGTGACGGCTTGTAGGGTCGTCACAAAAGGGTCTCTTATCTCTATTAACTCAAGGCGCTTGTTTAGGCTGACCTTGTCGTTCTTTTTAGGCTTTGTAATATTACTATAGCTGTTTTTATATATAGCGATATGTTCTCTAACGCGTGCCATTATCAAAAGGGGCCGCGCTACGTGGTTCTTTAAACTGTGCTTTTCTTCAATTCATCATCTGACGATTTTCACCACGAAGACCTCTCATTAGAAGCCCAGTGACATTCTAGCCCTCTAATCGAAGGAAGATAACCTAGTCTATAGTCGCGTTTCCTTTATTATTCCATACTAGGCTCCGTTTCATACTAGGCACCATTACTAACTAAGTCTTGTTCCATACTAGGTACGTATCTGTTTTTCTACGTTAATTGTATTTATATCCCTCCGATCGGAGGACCAGTAGTTTAGGAGTTAGCCTCCCAGGCTGACTGCAACGTTCTGTAAGTGTAATTCTCTTTGTGATTTCTTCTCTGTTACATCACCGCACCAGTTCACTATATAAAAATACGTTTTCTAAATCCTTATACAGCTTTACTTTAAAATGACAAGACTTAGGCTTATTACATTACTATTACAACCTGCACCCGACACAGGCCTCAAGAGGACTAGCGCAGGTTAAGACAGAACGTATAGCAGGACGCCAACAGGTAAGGGGCGTTCCGAAGACAGCTTATTAAGCTAGCACTCCTAGACGGGGGTTCAATGTCACTGTAGGTCGCTGTCACTATAATGCACAGAGGTGAGTCTGAACAGTAGGACACAAATGAACAATTGAA